>Ga0335075_10011477_pt1 | contig 13393 bp, 9 predicted proteins | sample Lox_Sample_24_FD_206723 | JGI IMG/M metagenome (GOLD analysis project Ga0335075, IMG submission 206723) | Soil microbial communities from Loxahatchee National Wildlife Refuge, Florida, United States - Lox_Sample_2.4 | ecosystem: Environmental > Terrestrial > Soil > Wetlands | place: USA: Florida...
TGGCGGCAGCATTCTTCCCGGGCTTGCCGTCGTGCGCGTGCGTGCTGTGGCTGTACGCTTCCTGTGCGTCGGCGTGGCACCCGGCGCAGGTCACCTTCCCGGGCGGCGTCTCGTGCGCCAGGCTCTTCACGTCCTTGTGGCAATCGACGCACGTGAACATCGAGCCGTGGATCGACTGCTGCAGCTTCTTCTGGTCGACGTAAAGGCTGACGGTCTTGCCGTTCACAACCGTTGTAAGGGTGGGATCGGAGTGACAGGCAAGACAATCCGAATCCTTGAGCTTTTGCGCGGAACTTGGGGAGGAGGCCCAGACAAGAAGCAACAGAACGAGCGCTGACGAGCGGAACCAGCTTGCAGGATTCACGCCTTCAAGTTGAATCCCTTCGCAAATGCGCTGCTGTGATTGCAGTCACAAGCAGGGTTCGCGCTGCTCACAATGGAACGCGTCCGAAAATGGAACCGTGCTCGACCTCTCTGTACAGCGCGTCACGCAGGTCCCGGTCCGCCGCCGTCCCGCGTGACGCAGCCCCATCTAACTGAAGTACGCCGTCAGAGTCAGCACCAGCAGCGTCAGCCCAATCGCAATGGCCGTGAACCCGATGATGCGCGCAAAGCCCTTGACCCAGTTCTGGGGAGCTTCCGCCAGCCTTGCATCGAGCTTCCCCTGCTTCTTCAGGCGCTCGTACTCCATCGGCCGCTTCTCCTTGAACTCCTCTTCGCTCTCCACGCCCGTAAAGATCACCATGTCCATGGGAAAGCTGTCGGGCCTGAGGTGCGTATTCACAAAGTGGATCGAGAAGATGAACAGGATCGCCAGCAGCCCCTCTTCGCTGTGGATCACGAGCACCGCGTTCAGAGCCCACCCTGGCAGGAAGCGCGCGAAGAACGGCGCGAACCACATCGCGTAGCCCGAGAAACCGATGACCACCATCCCCCAGAACACCGCCCAGTAGTCGAACTTCTCCCAGTAGGCGTATCGTTCGAACCTCGGTTTGGGGCCGAGGCCGAGGAACCAGCGCATGTGGCCGAAGAGGTCCTTCACGTCCTTCCAGTTGGCCACCATCGAGGTAGGCCCCCAGAAGACGCCTCTTTCGCGGTGCATCACGCCGCGGCTGAAGATCTCCCTGACGTGCAGCAGGAACGCGATCGTCAGCACCACCGCGCACAGCTTATGGAAGAAGAGAATCGCGCCGAATCCGCCCACTGCCCGGGCCATGCCCCGCGCCCACATGCTCTCGCTGAAGCGCAGCGGCAGCCCCGTGCCCGCCAGGCCCAGGAAGGTCGAAAACAGAACCGCGTGCAGGTAACGCTGCTCGCGCGTGAAGCGCATATAGTACCGCTCTTTGGCGCCGGCCGGCTTCACCGGCTCAGCAACTTCGACCGCCGTTTGCTCAGGCATTTTTGTCTCCTTCGGCCGGGCCGTTCCCACCCTTCTTGACCTGGTTGTACCGCGAACGGATCAACCAGAGGATGGTGTGAATCACGAAGAACGTCAGCACGCTCACCAGCAGCAGGTTCATGAACAGCCGCACAAAGTACAAGCCCGGATTCAGCTTGCGGTCGCGCGCATTGGCGTGCGGCTGATACTGGACGAAGCTGATATTGGCCCCCGCATGGCACCGTCCGCAGGTCTTCACCAGGTTGGCCTTGTTGATCGGCGACTGCGGGTCGGAGGCGGGACGAACGTCGTGCGCACCATGGCAGTCCCAGCAGCGCGCCGTCTGCACATAGCCGCCCAGCAGTCCGAGCTGCGAATGGAAAGTGTCGCGGTAGGTTGAGAACTTGTCCTTGTGGCAGTTGCCGCAGATCGGCGTCGACTGCATGCGGAAGGCCGACTCGGTCGGCTGCAGGATCGCGTGCGCCGTGTGGCAGTCGGTACACACCGGCGCCTTCAGGTCGCCCCGCACAATCGCCTTGCCGTGGATGCCATGTTCATAATCCGCTTCGATTGCCGCATGGCAGCTTCCGCAGGTCTTCGGAATGTTCGTCTTGTAAGTGGGGCTCTTGGGGTCGTTATGGCTGAGGATGCCGTGCGACCCATGGCAGCTCTGGCAGTTGGCCGCTACCAGCAGCCCCTCCTGGCTCAGCGCAGATCCATGAATCGAATCCACGTACATTGAGTACACGTTCGGCAGCCCGTACTTCTTCGCCAGGGCCGGATTGCCGTGGCACGATCCGCATGTCTTCGGGATATTCAACGGGTAAACGGCCGACCTCGCATCGTCCTTGGGAAAGATCGCGTGGGCGTTGCCGTGGCAGCTCGTGCAGGCGTGGCCGGTGTGCACGCTGCCGGTGAGCGCCGATGCCTGGTCGGCGTGGCAGCTCTTGCACTCCACCTGCGCCACATGATCCGGGTGCGGATAGCCCTTGATGTCCGCGTGACAGTTGGTGCACTGCAGGCTGCCGTGAATGCTGGCCGAAAAGGTCTCCCCATTCACGTAGACGCTGTGGCCCGCGGCGTTGGTCGCCGTCTTGTCGCCGTGGCAGGCCAGGCACTCCGATTGCGCTCGCAGCGCGGCGGGAACCAGGACCGACGTCACCAAAGCAACTGCGGCGGCTACCATACGGGCTCCCAGCCCTCTGGGCGCCCGGCGCCGCTTCTTCTCAGAAAAAGACCCTCTTTCCAACGCGGCATCGAACATTTGCCGTCTTCTTTCTCCGGGCTGCTGGATCTGTCCCCGTACGGCCCGGCGCCCCGCGGCAAGACAATCTCCCCAACAGCGGAGCCTCGCGCTCCACCGGAAGAGCTTCCATCGCAGGGTTCTATTTATTGAGATGACCGCTTTGCGCTAAAACCCGCAGTGACAGTTGTCACAAACCCCAGGACGTAGATCACATTCGAGGAGGCGGAAACCTGGCAAGCGCCGCCCCCGTGCAGCCTGGATCACAGATCGCACGGGTCCCGCGTCCTCGTGATTTCGTAATTGAACCCACGGATTATGGGTGCCCCGGGTCTCGACTCTGAGACCTGGGAGATCACAAATCTACCTTGTCGAAGCACCAGAAAGGTCAAGGCCGGTCCGGCTTTTCGAGCTCTGGCCCTGGAGCCCATCGACCCGGCTCGGCCAGCGGGAGTGACAGGTGTCACATGCCTCCCTGTTCCCGTTCGAAGACAATGGTGCCGCTACTCAACCACCGGTTTGGGCCTGTGCAAGGACCTCTTATGGGCACAGCAGTCGTATCGGAACCAAAGGCGATGCTCACGCTGCCGGGTGATGCGGTGCGGGCCATCCAATGGCGGTTTGCGGACCGCTTCGACCTCCAGATGCTCCTCCAGTCGGCGCGCGGCGTAGCGCGGGGAACCGTGGCGCGCCTGGTGGCGGCCGGCGAACGCAACACTCACGACTGGACCGCCGGCAAGGCCGGGATGCTCGAAGCCTTCGACCGCGCCGGCGTCACGGCGGCCTTCATGGAGCCCGAGGAAGGCGGCTTCATCGCCGGCCCTAAGAATCTCGCGCTCTCCCTGGCTGCCTTCGAGCTCGCCTGGGTCGATGGCGGCGCCGCCACTGCCTGCCTGGCGAGCTTTCTTGCCCTCGCTCCCATCCATGAGCGCGGAACTCACGACCAGGTCGTGCGCTACAAATCGCTGGCCGCGCCCCCGCAGCACGGCGAGAACCGCATGCCCTGGCGCGGCGCCTTCGCGCTCACTGAGCCCATCCCCTACGTCGGCGTTGATACCGGCATGTTGAGCGGCAAGCTGTGCGTAGCCGAGTGGAAGGATGGCCAGGAGCCCTGGCTCGAAGTGGACAAGCGCGGCCGCTTCATCACCAACATCGCCTTCGCCAACTTCGTCACCGCCGCCGTCAACTCTTGCCACGCGCGCATCAAGGGAAGTTGCGTCGTGATTCTCGAAGAGACCGACGAGGGCGTCTTCGACCGCGGAACCGCGACCAGGAAGCTCGTTCACCAGCTCTCCGCCACCGGCGATCCGGTCTTCAGGCTTCGCGTGCCCGCCCGCCGCATCGTCGGCGGCTACACCGTCAAGGACGGCGTGATCGTTCCCAACTTCAACCACAGCGAAGTCATCGAGGCGGTCTTCCGCCGCACCCGCGTGCCCGTGGGCCTGATGACTGCGGCCAAGCTGCTCTCGGCTGTCGAGCCGGTGATCCGCTATCAGCGCCAGCGCTTCCGCGGCGCCGAGGGCTCCAAGCCCGGCTCCATCCGCTATGAGCAGGGAATCCAGCAGCGCGAAGACGCCCTGCACCGCCTGGTCGACATCTGGGCTGCCGGCGAGGCCGCCGCTTCCCTCGGCTTCGCCGCCGCGCGCCTCTTCGACGAGCTCGAGCCCCTCGAAAAGCAGAAGACTGCGATCCTCAAGGAGCGCGGCATCCAGGGCGGCCGCGCCGAGATCAAGGCCCTCCGCGAAACCGAAGAGCGCGCCATCGAGCTGCTTTCGCTCAAGTCCGGTGATCCCCGTCGCGCCGCGCTCGAAGCCGACCCGCTCGTCCAGTTCGTTCTCAAGGACGCCGAGGCCAACGTTCTCTGCCCCGCCACCAAGCTCTGGAACACCGGCCACGGCGCCAACATGATGCGCGAGGCCGTCAGTCTGATGGGCGGCTACGGCATTACCGAGGACTGCCCCGGCTTCCTGGCCAACAAGTGGATGGATGCCCAGCTCGAAGCCACCTACGAGGGCCCCGAGGCAGTGCAGCGCCGTCAGCTCACCGTCACCATGACCGGCGACCTATTCCTGGCCGAGTTCCGCGCCTGGTCGCGTGAGATGCGCCGCATCGCCAGCGAGCGCCCCGGCACCGGCGCCTGCACGCTGGCCTCGGCCATGAACCTCTGGCTCTGGACGCTCAACTATCTCCAGCAGGCCACGGACCCCAGCGGCGGCAAGCTCTACCACGGTCAGCGCCAGGGAGTCACCTTCGCGCTGGCCGACGCGCTCTGCTGGCTCCTCGCCTCCCGCGCCCAGATACTCGACGTGCTCGAGCTCGAAGCGCGTGGTCCAGCCGACCCTGTGGCCCGCGAAAACCTGGCCGGAACCGTCCAGTTCCTGAGCGACCTCTGTCATACCCAGGCAGCTCAGGCCGCCGGCGAGGTCTCGCGCATCTGCGCCGAACTGGTCTTCGGCTACAACCGCCATCCGTCCTGGGACGAGCAGGAGCACCGCAACTGCTTCCTCGCCGCCGAGCTCGATGAGTACGAGGAGTTCATCCCCGGAATCTCCGCCGTGGCCGTTGACGTCCTCGCCGTGGACGGAAGCCACCCCATGAAGGCCGGTCCCTGCGCCGGCTGCGCCGGTTCCAGCGAATTCCTTCGCCTCCAATCCAAGCTCACCACCTGCCTCACCGGCTCGCGCCTGGCCAAGGACCGCGCCGCCGAAACCGTCAGCAAAGTCATGATCCCCGAGGCCCTCGACTATCCAGCGGCAGGTCCGGCATGAGCACCGAGCCGGGCACTGAAACAAAGACGAAGCCCATCTTCGATCGCCAGTCGATGGAGGTAGACATCGCCTGCGCCGGCTTTGGCCCCGCCACGGCCGGCTTCCTCACCACGCTCAACCGCGCCTGGATCGCGAATCCCTCCGATCCCGCCTTCGAAAGCAAGGTCGCCGCCGGAATGCCCCTCCAGGTACTCTGCTACGAGCGCGCCGACGATATCGCCGCCGGCGTCAGCGGCGTCGTCACCCGCGCCCAGGGCATCCGCTCCAGCTTCCCCAAGCTCAAGCCCAGTGAGATTCCCATGGCCGCCGAGGTCCGCGAAGAACGCGTGCTCTATCTGATGGACCCCATCGGCGCCAGCCGCCGTTCCCTCATGCTGCACGTTGCCGACACGGCTCTCCATCTGCTCGGTCCGCTCCTGGGCGTGCGCGATCACGCCTTCAATTTGCCCTGGACCCCCGAGTTTCTGCACAAGCGCGGCGGTCTGGTCCTCTCCATCGGTCAGTTCAACCAGTGGGTCGCCGCGCAGCTCATGGCCGGCGGGCTCGTCCAGATCTGGCCCGGAAGCCCCGTGACCGCGCCCCTCTTCGACGAAACCTCCCGCGCCCGCGCCAACGGCGCCAGACCCCGCCAGGCCGTCTGCGGCTTGCGCCTCGCCGATCAGGGCGTCGACCGCTTCGGCACACCCGCCGAAGGCTTCATGCCCGGCATCGACGTCCGCGCCCGCCTCACCGTCGCCGGCGACGGTCCCACGGGCGCTATCGGCCGCGCCCTCAATCAGGATCAGGCGCGCCCGCGCGACTGGGCCCTGGGCATGAAGATGGTCATCGAGCTCCCGCCCGACCCCTCCAATCCCCATGAGCTGAACAAGAAGTCTCTCGTCAATCAGGGAGTGCTGAAGCCCGATGGCAGCCAGGAGCCGCCCCTGCTGCCCGGAACCGTCTGGCACACCTTCGGCTACCCTGAGCCGGAGATCTTCGGCTTTCTCTACGTGCACCCCAATCGCCTTGTCTCGGTCGGCATCTTCGTGCCCTCCTGGCTCGGCGATCCCGAGCGCACCGCCTACCGTTACCTCCTGCACTACATTCAGCATCCCGCGCTCTGGAAGCACCTCAAAGACGGCGTACTGCGCTCCTGGGGCGCCAAATCCCTCGACGAGTCCGGCCGCCGCTGTGAGCCCGCCCTGGTCGGCGACGGCTTCGCCCGCATCGGCGAGGGCTCCGGCTCCACCAACATGCTCACCGGCTCCGGCGTCGACGAGGCCTGGACCACCGGCGTCCAGCTCGGCGAGGCGGTCATCGAGCTATTGCGCGCCGGCAAGCCCTTCACCCAGGAGAACCTGAAAGCCACCTACGAGAAGCGCCGCCGCGCGAGCTGGGTCGAGCACGGTGCGCGCCAGGCCCAGAACGCCCGCGACGGCTTTCATCGCGGCTTCCTGCGCGGCCTCATGGGAATGGCACTCACCGGCCTCAGCGGCGGCAAGTTCTCTTATCCCGCGGCGATTCCACCCACCCGCCAGCAGATCCGGCCGCTCTCGTCGTATCTCATTCCGGGCAGCCGGCTCGAAGAGGCAGTCAAGCAGGCGGTGAAGGACGGCCGCCCCCTGCACGACGCTATCCTCTCCGCACGCGGCTGGCCCGAGATCCCCTTCGACGGCCGCCTGCTCGTCACCCAGCAGGATGCATTGCTGATGGGCGGCAAAGTCCAGGCCCCGCCCGGCTTTGCCGATCACGTCGTCTTCCGCAACCGCAGGATCTGCGCCGCCTGCGAGGAAAAAACCTGCGTCGCCATGTGCTCCGGCCAGGCCATCACCGCTGGCGCCAATGGCCAGCCCATCTTCGAACGCGAAAAGTGCATCCACTGCGGCGCCTGCCTGTGGAACTGCCCGCACGCGCCCGACGGCGAACCAGGCAACATCGACTTCCGCGCCGGCGCCGGAGGATTGCACTCGGCGGAAAATTAACGGCCATCACTGGAATCGAACAAGGAACATTCATGGCAAATCCCTTCCATATCGTCGTTTGCGCTGGCGTCGTTCCCGACCCTTTGCAAACTCTGGAACCTGTGGACAGTCCGGCCGGCCCGGGCATCAAGAACGAGATGGTGCTCCCCGCCGTCCTCGACCCATGGGCTGCAAGCGCTCTTTATGAAGCCGCCAATCTCGCCGCAAAGAACCCCGGCAGCAAGCTCTGGCTCGTCTCCCTCGGCCCAAAAGCCAAACTGCAGCAAGTGATGATGACCATCGCACAAAAGGCGGCCTTCGAGCTCATTCCCGTCGACGGCCCCATCGGCGGCTTTCCCGATGCCCACGCCACTGCGGCCGCGCTGGCCAACGCCATCACAACTATTCCAGGGCTCAAAACAGCCGAGCTCTTGCTCTTCGGCGGCTGGGAGTCGGCCTCGCGCGGCGCCGGCGTCACCCTCCAGCTCATCGGCGAGCGGCTCGGCATCACCGACCAGTTCCAGGGCGTCGACCAGATCGACCTGCGCGACGACGGATCTTTTGAAGTGTTGGAGCGCATCGAGGGCGGCAGGCACCAGCTCTCCGTCTGCGCCGGCCCGCCGGCCGTCCTCGGCTGGGCCACCGGCACTCTGCCCGAGCCGCGCAACAACCCCCAGATCGGCATGAGCAATATGCGAACGATGATGCCCGCGCTGCAAAAGGCCCAATCAGCGGCACTCAATCAGGACGGCCTGCGTTATCTCTCCGTCAGCCTCCCCGCGCAGCAGCGCACAACAGAGATTGTCAAAGACCGCCCACCCGCGCAGATCGCCCGCGAACTGGTCGAGTGGATGGGAGCGGAGTAATGGCTATCGAATCGATTCTGGTATTGACGCACGTAGACGAGAGCGGCGCGGCCCTAAGCCGGCCCTCGCTTGAAGCCGTCACCGCCGGCCTCGCGCTGGCCTCGCGCCTCTCGGCCCCTTTGAGCATTGGCCTTGTCGCCGCGGACCCCGTAGCCGCCGCGAGCGCATTGGCCACGACAGGCGCGCGCCTCTTCGCGATCGCCGGGGAAGCCTTTGCCCAGCCCCGCTACGCCACTGACGCCGCGGCCTGCGCAGCCCTCTGCCGCGCCGCCGCACCAGCCCTCGTGCTCGCTCCCGACAGCTCCCGCTTCGCGCGCGTCATGGCCGGCGTAGCTCACCGGCTGGGCGGCGTCATCGACACGCACATCGCTGCAATCGCCGGAGCGGAGAGCGTCGAAGCCACGCGCTGGTTCTATCGCCAGCGCATCGAAGCCGTGTTGACCCGCTCCACGCGCCCCTGGTTCCTGCTCCTCGACTCCGGCACGCACGCAGCCTATGTTGGCGCGGCAGGCGCAGCCGCCGTCGAACCGGTCGCCGTCGAGCTCCCCGCTCCGCGCACCACCGTCACCGGCATCCGCGCCCCGCAGCAGGACGCGCAGACCATCCGCCCCGACGCGCAGCTCCTCTTCGTAGCCGGCGCCGGCTGGACCAAAAAGCAGCCTGACGGCCGGACGCACCCCGCCGAAGCCGGCGAACGGATCCTCGAATTTCTCCGCCGCAGTGGCGCCTCCCTCGGCAGCAGCAAGTCCCTCGTCGACCAGGGCAGCGACGGGCAGCCTGTCCTCCCATTCCTCACCCACCTCAACCAGGTCGGCCAGACCGGCTCCACGCCCCGCCATCCCAAGGGCCTCGCCACCTGCTGTCACGGCGAGGAGCCGCATGTCGTCGGCTGGCGCTTCATTGGCGAGCGCCGCGCCATCTCCCTCGACCCCAACTGCGGCTGGACCCGCGGCAAGGCCGACGTTGTCTACATCGCAGACGCTTTCGCGGTCATCGCAGAGGTGAACGCGCTGCTCGAAACGAAGTAGCGCATCCAGCTTTCAATCCCGGTGCGGATTCATCTGCGCTCCGTGCATCTGTGATACTTTAGTCAGAGCAGTTCCGACCGGCGCGCCGTTCCGAGCGCGCCCGCTGCCTCTCGCGTGAGGAAGGACAATCCGCGAGGGACCTTCCGGCAAATTTCATTGGAAATTCACGCTCAAGAGGAGTGAGGAAACTGTCATGTCTGCGATTACTACATTTATCAAGCACCACTATCGCCACTTCAACGCCGCCGCCCTCGTCGACGCGGCCGAAGGCTACAACCGCCTGCTCGACGCGGGTGGCAAGATGTTCGTCACCATCGCCGGCGCCATGAGCACCGCCGAACTAGGCATCTCGCTCGCCGAGATGATCCGCCGCGACAAGATTCACGGCATCTGCTGCACCGGCGCCAACCTCGAAGAAGATGTCTTCAACCTCGTCGCCCACGACTTCTACGAACGCGTGCCCAACTACCGCGACCTCACGCCCCGCGACGAAGCTTCGCTCCTCGCCCGCCACATGAACCGCGTCACCGACACCTGCATCCCCGAGATGGAGGCCATGCGCCGCATCGAAAACGAGGTCCTCCAAGAGTGGACCCGCGCCGACCAGGCCGGTGAGCGCTTCTTCCCCCACCAGTTCATGTTCAAGATTCTGCTCTCCGGCGCGCTCAAGCAGTCGTACCAGATCGACCCCAAGAACAGTTGGCTGCTCGCCGCCGCCGAGAAAAATCTGCCCATGTTCGTCCCCGGCTGGGAAGACTCCACCCTCGGCAACATGTACGCCGGCCACTGCATCTCCGGCGACGTCAAAAAGGTCCACACCGTCCGCACCGGCATCGAGTACATGATGGAGCTGGCCGAGTGGTACACCGCGACCACCGCCGAGACCCCGCTCGGCTTCTTCCAGATCGCCGGCGGCATCGCGGGCGACTTCCCCATCTGCGTCGTGCCCATGCTCCACCAGGACCTGCAGCGCGAGCATGTTCCCCTCTGGGCCTACTTCTGCCAGATCTCGGACTCGACCACCAGCTACGGCTCCTACTCCGGGGCCGTCCCCAACGAGAAGATCACCTGGGGCAAGCTCGGCCAGGACACGCCCAAGTACATCATCGAGTCCGACGCCTCCATCGTCGCGCCGCTCATCTTCGCCTACGTCCTCGGCTGGTAGTACGCCCTCAACTCCGCCGTGCATTCAGCCCTCATTCGATAGACTGAATGCACGACGGCATTCATGCCCCTCTTCCGCCTCATCCTCGCGTTTTCCCTTCTGCTCGCGACAGGTGCGCCTGCGCTAGCCCAGCTTTCCGCCTCAGCCAGCGAACCCCAGGACACCAAAGCCGCCTTTACCGCCGACCACCTGCGCGTCGAGCTGCTCGTCCCCACCAAAGATCTCTACGCTGGCGCCTCAAACCCGGCCGGCCTCTACTTCAAAATGCAGCCCGGGTGGCACATCTACTGGCAGAATGCCGGCGACTCCGGCGAGCCGCCGACCATGCAATGGACGCTGCCCCCAGGCGTCACTGCCTCGCCGCTCCAGTTCCCCGCGCCCGCGCGCCTGCCCCTCGGCCCGCTCATGGACTTTGGCTACGAGAACGAAGTCCTGCTCCCGTTCCATTTCGACGTTGCCAAGGCTGCCAAACCCGGCCCGGCAATTATCCAGGCCAAGGTCGCCTGGCTCGTCTGCGCGAATGTCTGCATCCCCGGCAAAGCTGATCTTCAGCTCACGCGCACCATCGCGCCCGGCCCCGCTCCCGCGCCAGTCCCCGAACCACCCCTCTTCGCGCAATTCCGAGCTGACCTGCCCACGCCGCTCCCCTCCGCAGACAAAGCCGCCTTCCAGCCCACCGCTACGGGCTTCCGTCTCGCCGTCCAAACCGGCCAGCGCGAAACCCACGCCGAGTTCTTCCCCACCGACCAGACCGTCGTCAACAATCCCTCCCCGCAAAAACTCACTCCCACGGCCAAGGGCCTGGTTCTCGATCTCACCAAAGACCCCAACCTCACCGCAAATCCGCCCCATCTCAACGGCGTTCTGGAACTTGCCGGCGGCCGCAACTACCTCATCGCCGCCGCGCCCGGAGCCGTCGCCGCGCCGCCCGCCGCACCCCCGTTCTCGGTACTCGGCCTAATGCAGATCGTCGCTCTCGCCTTCCTCGGCGGCCTGCTGCTCAACCTCATGCCCTGCGTCTTTCCCGTGCTCTTCCTCAAGGGTCTGGCGCTGGTGCAGTCCGGCGCCGAGGAGCGCCGCAAACTCCGCGCCCACGGCTTCGTCTATACCGCCGGCATTCTCGTCTCCTTCTGGATCCTCGTCGCCATCCTGCTTGCCCTCCGTACCGCCGGCGCCGGCCTCGGCTGGGGATTCCAGTTCCAGTCCCCGGTCTTCCTCGCCCTCATGGCCGCGCTGCTCTTCTTCCTCGGCCTCTCGCTCGCCGGCCAGTTTGAGCTCGGCCTCACCCTCACCAGCGCCGGCGGTTCGCTCGCCGCCAAACAGGGCTACACCGGCAGCTTCTTTACCGGCGTGCTGGCGGTCATCGTCGCCACGCCCTGCGCCGCGCCCTTCATGGGAGTCGCCGTTGGCTACGCGCTAGCCCAGCCCGCCGCCGTTACTTTCGCCGTCTTCACCGCGCTCGCTCTCGGCCTGGCCGCGCCCTACGTCGCTCTCACCCTCCAGCCGGCCTGGACCCGCCTGCTCCCGCGCCCCGGCGCCTGGATGGAGATCCTCAAGCAGCTCGTCTCGATCCCCATCTTCCTCACCGCCATCTGGCTGCTTTGGGTGCTCGCCAGCGCCTACGGCGCCAACCTCCTCGGCGTACTGCTCATCGCCTTCCTTCTGCTCGCCGTCGCCGGCTGGTTTCTCGGCCGCTGGCCCGCCAGGCGCTGGGCCACCGTCACTGCCGTGCTCGTTGTTGCCTCGGCAACGGCCATCTGCGCCGTCGCCCCCGGCCAGCTCGCAGCCATCCCGTCGTCTACGCCTGGCGGCGCCGCTTCTTCAACCAGCAGTCAGGCCCAATGGCAGCCCTGGTCCGCCTCCGCCGTCAGCCGCTCCCTCGCCGCTGGCCAGCCCGTCTTCGTCGACTTCACCGCAAGCTGGTGCCTGAGCTGCCAGGTCAACGAGCGCCTGGCCCTCGACCAACCCGAAGTTATCCACGCCTTCCAGTCCCATAACATCCTCCTCCTGCGCGCCGACTGGACCCGCCAGGACCCCGGCATCACCGAGGCTCTTACTGCCCTCGGCCGCAGCGGCGTTCCCGTCTACGCCCTCTACACGCCCGGTCAGGCCAGCCCGCAGCTCCTTCCGCAAGTCCTCACCCCCGGCGTCGTCCTCAACGCCATCAACGGGCTCCCGCAGCCTGCAACCCAGGCCCGCGCTGCTTCGTCCAACACACCATAAGGGCAAGCCCACTCCGGTCCAATCGTCTGAAATCCCCTCAGGAGGTTGACTCTCATGGCCCATCCGTCCCTTGTCTCCCGTATCCTCCCCATCGCAGCCTGCGCGGCCCTCGCAGCTGCTTTGCTGCCTCCGCACGCCGTCGCCCAGGTTCGCGTCGACACGCCCGCCCCCGCCTTCACGGCCACCGACTCCAACGGCCAGTCCCACACCCTCACCGCGTACCGCGGCAAGTATGTCGTCCTCGAGTGGCACAACCAGGGCTGCCCCTACACGCGCAAGCACTACGTCTCCGGCAATATGCAGAACCTGCAGCGTGAGTGGACCGCCAAAGGCGTTGTCTGGTTCACCGTCATCTCGTCGGCACCCGGCCAGCAGGGCTACGTAACGGACCCCGAAGAGAACGCCTACCTCGCCAAGATGCACGCCGACCCCACCGCCGTCCTCATGGACCCCTCCGGCAACCTCGGCCGCCTCTATGGCGCCAGGACCACCCCCGAGATGTACGTCATCAATCCCCAGGGCGAGCTCATCTACGAGGGCGCCATCGACAACCGCCCCACCCCCGACATCAGCGACATCAAAGGCGCCAACAACTACCTGACCGACGCCCTCAGCGAGGCCATGGCCGGCCAGCCCGTCGCCACACCCTACGCGCCCCCCTACGGCTGCTCAGTCAAGTACGGGGACTAAGCGGCTAGCATCCGCGCTCAGGCCGCGCGAAGTTTACTTGCGCAAAACTGGGAGTTATCCTTTCTGCGCATGAGATATCGGGCCAAATTTGG
>Ga0335075_10011479_pt1 | contig 13392 bp, 14 predicted proteins | sample Lox_Sample_24_FD_206723 | JGI IMG/M metagenome (GOLD analysis project Ga0335075, IMG submission 206723) | Soil microbial communities from Loxahatchee National Wildlife Refuge, Florida, United States - Lox_Sample_2.4 | ecosystem: Environmental > Terrestrial > Soil > Wetlands | place: USA...
TTCAAGCTCTTCACCAACGTCGATTCCCCGATCGTCGATCCCAAGGAATTCAACCCCGCAAGCTTCGTCGACCGAAAGGGCGAAACCTGCGTCATCCCGCCCAACAGCTTCGCGCTCGGCCACACGATCGAGTATTTCCGCGTCCCCCGCGACATCCTCGTCGTCTGCCTCGGCAAATCCACCTACGCCCGCTGCGGCATCATCGTGAACGTCACCCCGCTCGAGCCCGAATGGGAGGGCCAGGTCACGATCGAGATCAGCAACACCACCCCGCTCCCCGCCAAGATCTACGCCGGCGAGGGCATCTGCCAGTTCCTCTTCCTCAAGGCAGAGGAGGTGTGCGAGACCAGCTACGCCGACCGCGCCGGCAAATACATGCGCCAGCGCGGCGTCGCCCTTCCTCGCCTCTGAGCGGCCAACCTCATCGAACCCAAAGGACGAACCCCCCAATGGATCGCATACGCATTCGCGGCGGCCGGCCGCTCTCCGGCGAGATCGCGATCAGCGGCGCCAAGAACGCCGCACTCCCCCTCATGGCCGCCGCCCTGCTCACCGAGGATCGCCTCGTCCTCACCAACGTGCCCCGCCTCGAGGACATCCGCACGATGATGATCCTCCTCGCCCAGCACGGGCTCGACGTCGCCTCGCTCGACGCCGAGCAGCGCTCGCTCGCGCTCGGCGGGCGCATCCGCAACACCGAGGCCCCCTACGACATCATGCGCAAGATGCGCGCCTCCATCCTCGTCCTCGGCCCCCTCCTCGCCCGCGCCGGCGAGGCTCGCGTCTCGCTCCCCGGCGGCTGCGCCATCGGCACCCGCCCCGTCGATCTCCACCTCAAGGGCCTCGAGCAGATGGGCGCCGAGATCCGCCTCGAGGGCGGCTACATCGCCGCCCGCGCCCCCGGCCGCCTCAAGGGCGCCAGCATCGTCTTCCCCGCCACCTCCGTCGGCGCCACGGAGAACCTGCTCATGGCCGCCTCACTCGCCGACGGCGTCACCGAGCTCGCCAACGCCGCCCGCGAGCCCGAGATCGAGGACCTCGCCCACTGCCTCAACGCCATGGGCGCGCGCATCACCGGCATCGGCACCGGCCGCCTCGCCATCGAGGGCGTGACCCGCCTCTCCGGCGCCGAGCACGCGATCATGCCGGACCGCATCGAGACCGGCACCTACGCCTGCGCCGCCGCCATCACCGGCGGGGAGATCGTGCTGCGCAACGCCCGCCCCGACCATCTCGCCGCCGTTGCCCGCACGCTCGGCGAATCGGGCGTGGACGTGGCCGAGACCCAAGCGGGCATGCGAGTCGCCCGCCGCAACGCGCTCGCCGGCGCCGACGTGATGACCGAGCCCTATCCCGGCTTCCCCACCGACCTCCAGGCCCAGTTCATGGCCGTCATGGCGGTCGCCGAAGGGGCTGCCATGATCACCGAGACGATCTTCGAGAACCGTTTCATGCACGTCCCGGAGCTCAACCGCATGGGTGCGCGCATCAACGTCCACGGCGCCTCGGCGATCGTCCGCGGCGTCCCCGAACTCTCCGGCGCCCCGGTTATGGCGAGCGACCTCCGCGCCTCCGTCTCGCTCATCCTCGCCGGCCTCGCCGCGCACGGCGAAACCACGGTCAACCGCGTCTATCACCTCGACCGCGGCTACGAGGCGCTCGAGGCGAAGCTCGCCGCCTGCGGGGCCGATATCGAGCGCCTCTCCGACTGAACGGCAGGGCCGCGCCCGCTTCCCTTCCGCGCCCGCCGACACGGTGGTAGAGGGCGGCCGCGATCGCCTCCGGAGCCCGTGCATGACCGCCGTTCCGTCCGCCATCCGCCCGGGCGCCCCGCCCGCCGGCGCGCCGGCCGCGCCCCTCGTGCTGGCCCTGCCCAAGGGCCGGATCCTGGACGAATGCGCACCGCTGCTTGCGCGCGCCGGCATCCGCCCGGCGCCCGACTACGCCGACGAGGCGAGCCGGCGCCTGCGCTTCCCCACCGACGATCCCGGCCTCGACGTCGTCCGCGTCCGCCCCTTCGATGTCGCGACCTTCGTCGCCTTCGGCGCCGCCGCACTCGGCATCTGCGGCGCGGACGTGCTCATGGAGTTCGACTATTCCGAGATCTACGCCCCCCTCGATCTCGGCATCGGGGCCTGCCGCATGGTCGTCGCCGAGCCGGCGGCCAATCTTGACGCCAAGGACGCTGGTTCCGAGGACCTCCGCCGCCTCTCGCGCGTCCGCGTCGCCACCAAATACCCCAACACCGCCCGCCGCCATTTCGCCGCGCGCGGCATCCAGGCCGACGTGGTCACGCTCAACGGCTCGGTCGAATTGGCCCCCGGCCTCGGCATCGCGGGCCGCATCGTCGATCTCGTCCAGACCGGCTCGACTCTTGCCGCCAACGGCCTCGTCATCTCCGAGGTGATCGCCCCGATCACCAGCCGCCTCATCGTCAACCGGAGCGCGCTGAAAACCGGCGGCGAGGCGCTCTTCTCCCTCATCGCCCGCTTCCGCGCCGCCCTTCTTGATGCCTCCTTGGCGCATGCCTGAGCGCCTCTCAACCGCCGCACCCGGCTTCGAAGCCGCCTTCGCCGCCTTCCTCGCTTCCCCCCGCGGCCAGGCCGCCTCGGTCGAGACCGCGGTCGCCGCCATCATCGAGGCCGTCCGCGCCGACGGCGACGCCGCCCTCTGCGACCTCACGCGCCGCTTCGACCGGCTCGATCTCACCCCCGCCGAGCTCCGGATCCGCCCCGCCGAGATCCTTGCCGCCGCCGAGACCGTCCCCGAGGCCGAGAACGCCGCGCTCCGCCTCGCCGCCGAGCGGATCGAGGCTTTCCATCGCCGCCAGCTTCCCCCCGACCTCGCGCTGACCGACGAGGCCGGAATCCGCATGGGCCTCCGCTGGCGCCCGCTCGACGCCGTCGGCGTCTATGTCCCCGGCGGCAAGGCCGCCTACCCCTCCACCGTGCTGATGAACGCGATCCCCGCCCGCGTCGCCGGGGTTCCGCGCATCGTCATGGCCGTGCCCTGCCCGGGCGGGGTTCTTCCCCCCCTCGTCGCCGCCGCCGCCCGCTTCGCCGGCATCACCGAGGCCTACCGCGTCGGCGGCGCCCAGGCCGTGGCGGCCCTCGCCTATGGCACGGCTTCCATCGCCCCCGTCGATCGCATCGTCGGCCCCGGCAATGCCTATGTCGCCGAGGCCAAGCGGCAGGTCTTCGGCCGCGTCGGCATCGATTCCATCGCCGGCCCCTCCGAGGTCGTCATCCTCGCCGATGCCGCCAACGATCCCTGCCTGGTCGCGATCGATCTCCTCGCCCAGGCCGAGCACGACGAGCTCGCCCAGGCGATCCTCATCACCGACGACGCCGCCTTCGCCGACCGCGTCGAGGCGGCGCTGGCCGCCGAGCTGAAAACCCTCCCCCGCGCCGCCATCGCCGGCGCGAGCTGGCGCGAGCAGGGCGCGGTCATCGTCGTCGCCGACTGGGGGGAGGCCGCCCGCCTCGTCAACCGCATCGCGCCCGAGCATGTCGAGCTGATGCTCCCCGAGCCCGGGCGCGTCTTCGCCCTGATCCGCCACGCCGGCGCCGTCTTCCTCGGCCGCCACGCCCCCGAGGCGCTCGGCGATTACGTCGCGGGCCCCAATCACGTCCTTCCCACCAACCGCACCGCCCGCTTCTCGTCGGGCCTCTCGGTGCTCGACTTCCTCAAGCGGACGAGCTTCGTCGCCGCCGATCAGGTGGCGCTCGCGCGCATCGGCCCTGCCGCGATCACGCTCGCCGAAGCCGAAGGCCTCACCGCCCACGCGCGCAGCATCAAGCTCCGCCTCGCTTGACCTTGCAGGACCCCGCGCTCATGTTCCGCTCCGATTTGCGGCCGCCCAGGGACGGCCCGGGAACGGAGTATTGATGTCGAAGGAGGACATGATCGAGTTCAGCGGCACGGTGACCGAGCTGCTGCCGAACGCCATGTTCCGGGTCAAGCTCGACAACGAGCACTTGGTCCTGGCGCATACCAGCGGGAAGATGCGCAAGAACCGCATCCGCGTCCTCGCCGGGGACCGCGTGAACGTCGAGATGACCCCCTACGACCTCACCAAGGGACGGATCACCTTCCGCTTCAAGTGAGCCCGCTGCTCCTGGCTTCCGCGAGCCCGCGCCGCCTCGAGCTGCTGGCCCAGATCGGGATCGTCCCGGAAGCCGTCCTCGCCCCGGAGATCGACGAAACGGCGCTGAAAGGCGAGCGGCCCCGGGCGCTCGCACTCCGCCTCGCCCGGGCCAAGGTCGAGGCACTTGCGTGCGCGGAGAGGGGCCGGATTTTCATGCTCTCCGCCGACACGGTGGTCGCGGTGGGCACCCGCATGGTCGGGAAAACCGACGATCCCGCCGAAGCTCGCCGCGCGCTCACCCTCCTCTCGGGCCGCCGCCACCGCGTCATCACCGCAATCGTCCTCACCACCCCGGACGGGCGCAAGGCCGAGCGGCTCTGCGAAACGACGGTTGGTTTCGCTCGCCTAAGCGCCGAACAGCTCGACTCCTATCTCGCCGGCAACGAATGGCGCGGCAAAGCCGGCTGCTACGCCATCCAGGGCCGCGCCGCGTCCTTCATCCGCGCGATCTCCGGCAGCTACTCGAACGTCGTCGGGCTTCCGCTCTTCGAGACCGCCCAGCTCCTGAGGGGCTTCGGCTGGCACATCCCGTGAGGATCATCGTCGCCGCGAGCCCCGGCGAGACCCGCGCCGTGGCGATCGACGCCGAAGGCCGCGCGGTGGATTTCGCGCTCTTCCGCCCATCCGCGCCGGACGGCATCGGAGACCTCTATCGCGGCCGCGTCACCGCGATCGCCCCCGCCCTCGGCGGCGCTTTCGTCTCCCTGGGCGAGGGCGCGGACAGCTTCCTCCCCGACACCGAGGGCGCGGCCGGCGTCGCCGAGGGCGCGCTTGTTCCCGTCCGCGTCACCCGCGCCGCCCAATCCGCCAAAGGACCCCGCCTCTCCGCCCGCCTCGACGAGATCGTGCCGCCCGGCCCCGTGGGCCTCGTCCGTCGCGGCCCGGATCCCATCCGCCGCCTCGCCGCCCTCATTCCCAACGCGCCCATCGAGCGCGCCGGCCTCGCCTTCGATCCCGCGCTCGAAGCCGAGCTCGCCGCTCTCGCCGAGCCCGTCGTCGCCTTGCCCGGCGGGGCCATCCTCCGCATCCATCCCACGCCCGCGCTGGTCGCGATCGACCTCGACGCCGGCGCCGCCGCTTCCGCCCGCGGCCCGGCGCGCGCGACCCACCGCGCCCTCAACCGCGCCGCCATCCCCGAGATCGCCCGCCAGATCCGGCTCCGCAATCTCTCGGGCGCCATCCTCGTCGATCTCGCCGGCCTCAGCCCCCGCGAACGAAGGCCCCTCGCCGATGCCTTCAGGGCCGCGCTCGCGCCCGACCCGCTTGCCCCCCGCTTCCTCGGCTTGACGGCACTCGGGTTCGCCGAGATCGTCCGGCCGCGCGTCGCCCCGCCGCTCCACGAGCTCCTGCTCACGCCTCACGCCGCCGGTCTCGCCGCGCTGCGCGCCCTCGCGTCGGAAACCCTCGCCGCCCCCGCCGGCGCCTGGGCGCTCCGTGCCGCGCCTGCCGTCGTCTCCGCGCTCGAGCAGGACCCGGCCGCCCTTGCCGAGCTTGCGCGGCTCACCGGCCGCCCTCTTATCCTCCGCAGCGACCCCGCGCTCGCGCGCGCACGCTGGAGTCTGGACCCGCTATGACCACGCCCTGCCCGATCTGCGGCAAGCCGACCGTGCCGCGCTTCCGCCCTTTCTGCAGCCGCCACTGCGCGGATGTGGATCTTGGCCGCTGGCTCACCGGCCAGTACCGCATCCCGCTCGCCCCCGAGGCCGAGCCCGAGGACCCGGACGCGCTTGATCGGGAACAGGGCATAGGCTAATTCCGGCCGGCCCCACGGCCGCCCCCAAGGATGCCCCCAGGGATGCCCAGGTAGCTCAGTTGGTAGAGCATGCGACTGAAAATCGCAGTGTCGGTGGTTCGATTCCGCCCCTGGGCACCATAATTTCCGCGCGCCTGCCTTATCGCAACCCGAACCCAAGGTAGAGGGGCGCGCTCAGCGCCTCGTGGCCCGCGTGCTCGACCGTGACCGGCGGCAGAGCTTCGATGCGGGCGAAGAGGCTCCCATAGTCCGCTTTCATGCGCTCCGGCGTGACGTTGGGGGCGATGACCAACACGTCATCGCCGCGGTAGCGCGAGAGCGGCCGGATCAGCCCATATTCGTGCGGCTCGGATCCGAGCACGACGACAGGCGGGCTCCCGCCCAGCGCGTAGTCGATCTTCGCCGCGTCGCTCCACCGCACCGTGCCGATGACGAGGTGCGGCCGATCGAGCAGATCCCGTTGCGCAAGCTCGCGGCGGAGCGAGCGCCAGTCGATGATCTGGAGCGCGGGGTCGCGGCCGGGCGCAAGAAACGGCGCCAGAATGTCGAACCGCGCGTCCAGGCCGACGAGCGTCGCACCGAGCAGCACGAATCCCGCGGTTGCGAGGCACCACGGCCGGACGAAGCGTACGCCTGCCGTGAGCCGGCGGTCGATCGAAGCGCCGAGCAGGGGGAAAAGCATCAGGTAGCCCGGCGCGGCCCAGTGGTAGAGCACCCGTCCGCGCGACCAGAGCGCGATCACGCTGAAGAGCAGGATCGCGGGAATTCCGAGGCAGAGCAGCAGCCAGCCTCGCCACTCGTCGGGCCCGCGCCGCAGCGCCGCCACACCGGAGAGGACGAGCGGCAACCAGACCCACGGCAGCAGGAAGAGCGCCTCGCCGCCGAAAACCACGAAGGGCGCGAGCGGGTGGAAGCCAAGGCCGCCGGCACGGTTCCCCTGAAAAGCGAACGAGATCCAGCGGTGATGAAAATTCCAGATCAGGACCGGGCAGAAGACGAGGAAGGCCACGAGAACGGCGAGCCACGGGGCCGGACTGGCCAGCCATTTGCGGTGCCGCGGCGTCGTGCAGAGATAGAGGAAGGCGCCGGCAAGCACGAGAATCGCCGAGTATTTCGAGAAGAGCGCGAGCCCGAGCGCGAGCCCGGCGAGCAGCCACCACGCAAGCGCCGCCGGGCCCACGGCTTCGAGCCCGCAGGCGAGGGAGAGCGCGGCGGCGAGCAGGGCCGCATCCAGCGGACCGTCCGGCAGCACGAAGGCCCCGAAAACCACTCCGAAGAGCGGTGAGAGATTGAGGCAGATCGCGGCCCACAGGCCGGCGCGCGGCGAGAACAGACGCGCGCCGAGCCGGTACATGAGCCAGGTCGAGAACGCGAAGAGCAGGATGAAGGGCAGCCGCACGACGATGGGCGCAGCACTTCCGGCGAGCGTCGCCGCCACCGTGGAAAGCCACCACACGGCGGGCGGATGGTCGAAATAGCCTAAGCGCAGCGTGCGGCCCGCCGCAACCACGTAGCTCTCATCCACGCCAAGCCCGAGTGCGGCCGCGAAAATCAGGCGGAGCGCGCCGCTTCCGAGAATGAGCAGCCAGAGCGCGCGCAGGACAGGACCGTTTCGCGGCATGCCGTGGCCGCGAGGCGCGTCAAGGACTCTCGAAGGTGGCAAGAAAGGTCTTGCCGGCTTCCCGGCTCACCCCGCGACGACGCGCTGCTGCTGCTCCCCGAGCCCGGCGACGCCGAGACGCATCGTCTGGCCCGCCTTGAGGTAGACCGGCGCCGGCTTCTTGCCGAGGCCGACGCCGGGCGGCGTGCCGGTGGAGATGATGTCGCCCTGGTGCAGCGTCATGAAATGGCTCGTATAGCTCACCAGCTTGGCGACGCCGAAGATCATCGTCCGCGTGTTGCCGTGCTGCATGCGCACGCCATCGACGTCGGTCCACATCTCGAGCGCCTGCGGATCGGGCACTTCGTCGCGCGTGACGAGCCAGGGGCCGGTCGGCCCGAACGTGTCGCAGCCCTTGCCCTTGTCCCAGGTGCCGCCGCGCTCGATCTGGTATTCGCGCTCGCTCACATCGTTGCAGACGCAGTAGCCGGCAACGTAGTCGAGCGCCTGATGCTCCGGCACGTAGCTCGCATCGCGACCGATGACGATGCCGAGCTCGACCTCCCAGTCGGTCTTCTGCGACCCGCGAGGCAGCCGCACATCGTCGTTCGGCCCGCTATAGGCGCCGAGTGATTTGAGGAAGATAATCGGCTCCTTGGGGATGGGCGCGCCCGTCTCGGCGGCGTGGTCGCTGTAATTGAGGCCGATGCAGACATAATTGAGCGGGCGGGCGACGCACGGGCCGAGCCGCGGCGATCCCGCGACCTTCGGCAGCGCCTTCCAATCCAGCGCGCTGAGGCGTGCGAGCCCGGACGCGCCCAGCGCCTCGCCCGCGATGTCGGGCACGAACCCGGAAAGATCGCGGATGGCGCCTTCGGGGTCGAGTATGCCGGGTTTTTCCGCCCCTGCAGGGCCGTAGCGCAGCAGCTTCATTCTTTTCCCTTTCGTGCGAATGACGCGTGATGGGTACAGCGGAATCGCAGCATGCTCAAACCGTCCAGCCGCCATCGATCACGATCGCCTGCCCGGTGAGAAAGGCCGATTCCTCGCCGGCGAGATAGACGGCGAGCGCGGCGATCTCCTCGGGCGCGCCAAGCCGTCCCATCGCCTGGCGGGCGACGAAGGCGGCGCGCGCCGCGTCCGTCGAGCCCGCTTGGGCTGCGTTCACCGCGATCCGGTCCTCGAGGCTCGGCGTCGCGATGGTGCCGGGGCAGATGCAGTTGCAGCGTATACCGCGCGCAACGAAGTCCGCGGCAACGGACTTCGTGAGGCCGACGACGGCAGCCTTGGTCGCGCCGTAGATGAAGCGCCGTGGCGCGCCTTTGACGCTGCTCGCGGCCGAGGACATGTTTACGATCGCCCCGCCACCCTTGGCCAGCATGCCGGGCAGGAAGGCGCGGATGGTGCGGAACATCGAGCGCACGTTGAGCGTGAAGGCAAATTCCCATTCGGCCTCTGAAGCCTCGAGGATCGTGCCCTGGTGCACGAAGCCCGTGCAGTTGAAGAGCACGTCGATCGGGCCGGCGCGCGTCGCGGCCTCTTCGATCGCTGCCGCATCCGTGCAGTCCAACGCGCCCACCTCGATCGTCGGCTGCGCGAGCGAGGCGAGCGCGGCGGCGTCGATGTCGGTTGCGATCACCCTGGCCCCCTCGGCGGCGAAGGCGAGCGCGGTGGCGCGGCCGATGCCCTGCGCGGCAGCGGTGACGAACGCCGTCTTGCCGGCGAGCCTTCCGGTCATGGCGCAATCCGTTCCTTCAGTGGTTGTTGCGCGATTCGCCGCGGGTCTCGATGATTTTGAGATAGAGCGTCGCCGGTTCGAGGCAGGCCCCGGTGCCGAGCCCGCCGACCATGCTCCGGTAGATCTCCTCCCAGGGCGTCATATTGACGAGCGCGGGCGGCTTCCACGCCGCGCGCCGCGCCGCGATCTCCGCGGGCGGGAGCAGCAGATCGACGCGGCGGGCATTGAGGTCGATCCGGATCGGATCGCCGGTGCGCAAAAGGGCGAGCCCGCCGCCCACGGCGGCCTCCGGCGTCACGTTGAGGATCGAGGGGCTGCCCGAGGTCCCGGACTGGCGTCCGTCGCCCATCGTCGGCAGCGCGTCGATGCCGCGCTTGAGAAGGGCGGCCGGCGGCTGCATGTTAACGACCTCGGCGCTGCCGGGATAGCCGACCGGCCCGGCGTTGCGAATCACCAGCACGCTTTTTTCATCGACGCCAAGTGCGGGGTCCTCGATGCGTGCGTGATAATCCTCCGGCCCCTCGAAGACGATGGCCTTGCCCTCGAACACGTTGGGATGCGCGGGATCGGCGAGAAAGCGTTGGCGGAACTGCTCGTCGATCACGCTCGTCTTGATGACGGCGCTCTCGAAAAGGTTGCCCGAGAGCACGACGTAGCCGGCCGCGGGCTTCAGCGGTTTGGCATAGGAGCGGATCACCTCGCGGTCGGGCTCGGGGACCGCGGCGAGATTCTCGGCCATTGTCCGCCCGGTCACGGTCATCGCATCGCCGTGGAGCTTGCCGGCGTCGAGCAGCTCCTTCATGACCGCGGGAACCCCGCCGCCACGGAAGAAGCGCTCGGACAGGAAGCGGCCGGCCGGTTGCATATCGACCAGCAGCGGAATCTCCGGGCCGAGCCGCTGCCAGTCCTCGAGCGTGTGATCGACGCCCATGTGCCGCGCGATCGCCACCATGTGGATCGGGCAGTTCGAGGAAGCGCCGAGTGCCGCCGCGGCAACCACGGCGTTCTCGAACGCCTTCTTGGTCATGATGTCGGAGGGGCGCAGATTCTCCTCCACCATCGCAACGATTCGCTTTCCCGTCTCGTAGGCCATCCAGCCGCGCTCGCGGTAGGGGGCGGGAATGATGGCGCAGCCGGTGAGCGACATGCCGAGCGCCTCGGCGAGCGAGTTCATCGAGCTCGCCGTGCCCATCGTGTTGCAGTGGCCGGGCGAGGGCGCCGAGGAGGAGACCATCTCGATGAACCGGTCGTAGTCGATCTTGCCTTCGGCGAGCAGCTTGCGCGCCTCCCAGATGATGGTGCCCGAGCCGGCAAGCCGGCCCTGCCACCAGCCATCCAGCATCGGCCCACCGGAAAGCACGATTGCCGGGATGTTCACGGTCGCCGCGCCCATTAGGCCGGCCGGCGTGGTCTTGTCGCAGCCGGTGGTCAGCACCACGCCGTCGATCGGGTAGCCGTGCAGCACCTCGACCAAGCCGAGATAGCTGAGGTTGCGGTCGAGCGCAGCGGTCGGCCGCCTGCCGGTCTCCTGGATGGGATGGAGGGGGAACTCCATCGGGATGCCGCCGCCGTCGCGAATGCCCGCGCGCACGCGCTCGGCGAGCTGGAGGTGGTGGCGATTGCAGGGGGCGAGATCGGAGCCCGTCTGGGCGATGCCGATAATCGGCTTGCCGGACTGGATCTCCCCGCGCGTCAGGCCGTAATTCATGTAGCGCTCGATGTAGAGCGCCGTCATGCCGGGGTCATGCGGGTCGTCGAACCACCGCCGGCTCCGGAGCCGCCGCTCGCCTGCGCTCGGGCCGTCGCCGCTCCCGTTCGCCGTCGCTGCCATGGTCCCTTCCTCCCGCCGCGTGGTGGCGCCGAAGAAGGCGACGAGCGGTGCAGCCTGTCAACCGGGCCGGCCGGGCCGTTCAGGCAGCCTTGATCGGGCGGTCGGCGAAGCTTTCCTGGGGCACGCCGCGATGGAGCGACATGTGCGAATGGACGACCTTCCATTCATCGCCGCTCCGCCGGAAGACCAGCGTGGCGCGGCCCGGCCGGGGGAACGAAGTTCCGTCCGGCGCGAAGCCGGTGCTGGTCCATGGCGCGATGACGACGGCAAGACCGCCCTCCGCTTCCGCGAGGATCCGCGTCCGCGCGAGGTCGAAACGGAAATCCTCGGTGCGTGGCCAGACATTGCGCCACTGGTTGGCGATCGCCGCCTCGCGGCCTTGCACGAGGTCCTGATGCGTGCCGAAGACGATGACATCCTCGTCCCACATCGGGCGGGCGGCGGCGAAGTCCACCACGCGGACATGGGCGGCGAAGCGCTCGAGCCAGTCGAGGAGAGAGGCGCGAACGCCTGGGTCGGCTTCGGGCAAGGACACGGCGGTACTCCTTCCTGCGGCGAGCGAGGCTAGCGATCGCCGTGCGGCCAGGCCAAGCTCGCGCGATGAGCGGCGTGATCGATCGCGTGGTACTGCTGACCGGGGCGGCGAGCGGGATCGGCGCGGCAACGGCCGCGTGCCTCGCCCAGCCCTCGTTGGGCATGCTCCTGCACACGCGGCGCAACGAGGCGGGGCTCGAGACCGTCGCGGACGCGGCGCGTGCCAAGGGCGCCGAGGTCGCAACGATGCTCGGCGATCTTCAGGACCCGCACGTCGCCGCCGCACTCGTCGCCCGCACCATCGCACGGTTCGGCCGGCTCGATGTGCTGATCAGCAACGCGGGCTTCGCCGACCGCACGCCGGCCGCCGATCTCTCCGATCAGGCGCTCGCGTCCTCGTTCGCCGCCATCGGCGGAGCCTTCCTCGCCATGGCGCGATCGGCGATGCCGCATCTCGCGCGCGCGAGTGACGGGCGGATCGTCGCCGTCAGCAGCTTCGCGGCCCATCTGTTTCGCCCAGGCCAGCCGGTCTTTCCGGCATCCGCTTCGGCCAAGGCGGCGCTCGAGGCGCTGGTCCGCGCGCTCGCCATCGAGCTGGCATCCGCCCGCGTGACGGTCAACGCCATCGTCCCGGGCTTCATCCGCAAGGACGAAGGCGCGCATGCCGCGCTCGATCCGGAGACGTTCCGCAAGCAGACGGAAAAGATTCCGCTCGGCCGGCTCGGCCTGCCGGACGACGTCGCCGCGCTGATCGCCTTCCTCGTCTCCCCCGCCGCCGGGTACATCACCGGCCAGGCAATCCACGTCGATGGCGGCCTGGTGATGTCGCCCTGAGCGCGGGCTCTCTCAGCGCTTCAATCCCTTGGCCGTGCCGAGGCCTTTCGCGCCCGTCAGCACGGCGTCTGTCAGATCGGCGTCGGTGAAATCGGCGCCGGTCAGATCCGCCCCGGTGAGGTCGGCACCGGACAGATCGGCCCATTGCAGCTTGGCTCCGTTGAGGTCGGCGCCGGTGAGGTCGGCGAAGCGGAGGGTCGCATAAGCGAGGTTCGCGCCCTCGAAGTTCGCGTCGCGCAGATTGGCGTTGTTGAAGTCGCTATGCAGGATCCCCATCGACTGGTTGCGGATGTCCGCGCCGAGATCGGCATGGGAGAAATTCGCTCCTTCGGCATCGCCGTTGAGGCGCGCAATGATCTCTGCACCGGAGAAGTTGGCGCCGACAAGGATCGGCGCGTCCTTCGGCACGTCTTCCATGCCCGGCGCGGTGATCGGGCCGTGGAGCAGCACGCCGGAGAGATTGGCCCGTGTGAGGTTCGTGCGCATGAGCCAGGCAAGGTCGAGCCGATCTCCGGAAAGATCGGCGCCGGTCAGATCGGCGTCGTCCAGCTTGACGTTGTAGAGGTCCGCGTGCGCGAGGTCGGCACGGGTGAGGTCGAGGCCCGAGAGATCCGCGCCGGCGAGAGAGCGCCCGGCGAAATCGACGGGATGGCCGGGCCCGGCGGAACGAATGGCGGCTTCGACGTCGGCGCGCGTGAGAGCGCCTGCAAGCGCGGAGCCTGCGCCGAGCGCGAACGCGGCGACCCAAAGAAGCAGACGGGTTCTTGGCATGCGCGATGTCCTCCGGGTTTGCCCGCGGCCGATCAGCGCCGCCCGGCGCGCCACGCGACGACATGGCCTTTGGGGACCATGCCCTCGAGCGCGTCCAGCACCGCATCGACCACCGTCGGCTGGTCGAAGAACTCGATCACCACCGGCAGATCGACATTGAGGCGTAGGAGATCGGAGGCGCGCA
>Ga0335075_10011480_pt1 | contig 13392 bp, 14 predicted proteins | sample Lox_Sample_24_FD_206723 | JGI IMG/M metagenome (GOLD analysis project Ga0335075, IMG submission 206723) | Soil microbial communities from Loxahatchee National Wildlife Refuge, Florida, United States - Lox_Sample_2.4 | ecosystem: Environmental > Terrestrial > Soil > Wetlands | place: USA...
CAACCACGAGAGAATCGAAGCCTCTGAAATCACGCAACCCCGCAGACCGCTCGGCAGCCCAGACATCGGCAATCCCATTGAAATGACTCGATACAATATTCCCGGACCATTCCGGGTCAGCCTCTCATCACTCCGATGCAGTCGGACGATCAAGGGAAACGATTCCGAGCTCCTGGTCTCTTACAAACCGGCAAGAAGTCTCCGGACATTTCAAACTCCTGGGCAGCCTTGTCGCTTATAGGGCTAGGATATCGCAGCTTTGCCATAAGAAGCTTCACAATATGGTTGAGGTCGTCTCCCACATTATCCGGGTCGTGTTGCGTCTGCTGTGCCGTTATGTATGAATTGATGAGCAGCTCAGCCTCGCCGCTCTCCCCCCTGGATGATCGTCGTCGATGATCGAAGCGCTATCGGGGCGCCAGGGAAGATGCCGATCGCAGAGCGCAGAACTCGCGCGATCACTTGACCCAACAGGTCAGGCTCGAATTAAAGAAGAATGTTTGCGTGAGTCGGGAGTTCAGTCCCAAGCCAAATCCGCTCTCTGCACGATGTAGAACGCTCTCCCTAAATAGGACCAGCCTATTATATCGGTTTTCCACCAGGAGAGCCAACTCAAATCTAGTCGGGTCGTACTCAAAGACCGCGCCATAAGCTCCCACGCACAGCCCAGTCTTCTTCGCGCGCCAGATCGAGGTTCCTGAGAACGGCGGAGCATTGGGTGATAGGTAGACTACCCCACTCCAACCGCGTGGCGCCACATCGCCCTCCTTGTAGTGGTGGTGAATGGAAGCACTAGCACTCGTCCAAAGGGCGTTCATAAGATGAAATGCACCGTTCCACCAGTCCCCGCTTTCAGACCAGGTCTCTACGTCAGCGACCTCGCCGACGATCTCTGACATCCGTTGCCGTATCTCGGTTGGCGCGTACCTAAACCCCCTAAATGGCTTCGCGACCACTCTTCCTCTAATTCGTAGCAATGACGTGGAATACCACGATGCTGGCCCTAGAATTGGCACTCGGCCGAGACTTACACTCGTGTTCTCCTGCGGACTGGGTGCGTATTGGACAAATTCTTGAGCAAGTGCAATCGCTCGGATTCGGTCGGGGTCGTGATAAAAGTCGTCGACCACAAGGACAAACGGACCTTCATCACGTGGTCTTATAGGGTCCTGGAACCATTCTGTCATCCTATTCAGCTCTTCGGCAGAGCTGACAAGAGGTCTCTGCTGGTCTGCGGCCATAGGTCCCTATCCCCAGGACAAAAAGTGATCAGGCGATGGCAGCGGGTTGCTCACCGGTTACAGTTCTACTTCCGCTACTCTCGGCCTCGTCACTTCCATTCATAACTCTTTCGAGCCGATTGATTCCAGCGGCGAAGTCATCAGGCTCGATCGCATGGAATGGAAGCCTCAGAAATATGGAACCTTGTTTGAGGGGCGCTGATTGAGGATAGAACGCCGAACCACGGGTCAGGATGACCCCTTGCTGCTGCGCCGCACGAATAAACCAACGTTCCTCACAACCGGCTTCGAGTTTCACCCCAAGATAATATCCACCATTGGGCACAGCTATCAGGCCGCTACCAAACGTATCCTTTACAGCTTGCACAGCATGGTCGTGCCGGGGAAGCAGAATATTGAGTATATGAGAGATATTCGCACGCATCAGGCCAGACGACATACAATGGGCTGCGACGGCCTGGCATAAGGGAGAGGGCGAAAGGTAGGTGTTTTCGGCTAGACGCGCGAGGTTGATCGCAGTCGCCTGGTCTGTAATCGCAAAGCCAATTCGCAAACCGGGGCTCAGGAGCTTTGTCAGCGAGCCTACAGTAATCACTTGACCGCCGTCCGAGCTCTGGCTGAGCAAAGCCGGGGCTTCCCCGCGTAGACGGAGCTCCCTGTAAGGTATGTCTTCGATGACTGTTAGGTCATGACGACTGACCAGGGCTGCTAGCAGACGGCGCTTTTCTGCGCAGAGCGTCACCCCTGAAGGGTTCTGGAAATCCGGAATAAGGTACAGAAAAGCCGGAGAGACCTTACGGAGATGATCCTCTAGGGCCTGAAGATCTAGCCCGTCGTGTTCCAAAGGGACTCCAATGACGCGACCTCCGTGCCTTTCAAACATGTGGATCGCGCGATCATAAGTCGGTGTCTCGACTAGCACGGTCTTGCTCTCGGCCTTGGCCAGCAGGTACGCAGATAGAATGTCGAGGACTTGGAGCGACCCGTTACTCACGAAAATGCCATCAGGGTCGAACCCGAAGAACTCACCGATTTGTGCGCGGAGTTGTGCGTCTCCGAGATAACCCCCCAAGGGGGCATACTGGAACAATCTATCGGCGTGTTCCTCGAGTATGGCTCTTACAGACGATACCAGACCGCTTGTAGGGATTGCTTCTGCGGGAGGGACACCCCGCGAGAATTGGACAACCTGGTCTTGCTTAGCAGTATGCTTCATTGCTGACTCCCTCGTGAAGGTGATGATGTGTAGTTAGGCTATTGGAGGCCCAAAGCACGTGAGCTCGGTTATCAGTCAGCTCTGTTAGGGAACATACACCTATTTGCCGCAGAGTGTCCTCTAATTCCGTCCTTAGGATATCGAGGACTGCTGTGACACCTGCAGTCCCACCAAGGCCTAAGCCCCACAGATAAGGCCGGCCAATACAGACTGCATGAGCACCGAGCGCAATTGCTTTAACCACGTCCACCCCTGATCGGACTCCTCCGTCAAAGAGAACAGTACAGTGCCGCCCCACTTCCGTCGAAATAGCATCGAGGGCCATTATGCTTGGGAGCGCGCAATCGAGCTGGCGACCACCGTGATTCGATACTATGACCCCGTCAACACCCAGATTCGCACACTGTCGGGCGTCCGAGGGATGGAGGATCCCCTTCACTATCAATGGAACCCTCGTTCTTGCCCGAATCCAAGCCAGGTCGTCCCAACTCAAGGGGATTCGCTCCATGCGGCCCTCGACGGGGACCACTCCGCTCGCCACGCCGAGCAGCTCGAGTGTACCAAATTTTACAAAGTCTGGGATATGGAATGGGATTCTCTTGGCACTGAGCCTGCGCGCGGGATAAAATGCATCCACAGTGAGGACGATGGCGGTTGCACCGGCGCTTATCGCCATATCCAAGGAGGCCTCTACGACGGCCCTTGATCGATATGGATACAGCTGGAACCAGCTCTTTCCTTCGGCTTTGCTGGCAATCTCGGGGTACCCAAAGTGACTGTCTGTGCTAACTATGCAGACGGTGCCGGAACGGGCGGCGGCGCTCGCGGTTGCAAGTTCAGCATCTTCATGCAGAAGGCGCTGCGGGCTGGTCGGGGCAAGAAGGATGGGTATAGAGACTTCTGTCCCGAAAACCGCTATTTGAGTGTTGGGCTCCTTATCAGTGCAAGACAAAATCCTCGGCCGCAGATAGAGCGTATCAAATGCCGCCGTGTTCATTTTCACTGATCGTTCGAGACCAGCGCCACCCGCGACGTAGGCGGCAGTTTGGTTGCTTAGACACGCCCGCGCCGCTCGCTCGATATCGGTCACCGTCAACAGGTTCTCTGCCATCATCACCGGATTCCCTCACCTATATGTCGGTTGGGACCCTGATCATGCGCGAACCTTAGATCCAACACGCTTGAAGCGCAGGAACAATATCGTATCAAGCGTTCTAGCCCGAATCCCAACCCCCCGCTCTGGACAGACGTCCGAGCTTTCCAACTGGCATAAAGTGGATGAAATCCCTTTCCCAGGCGCAGGGCCTGTGCCTTAATTTCATCGCTCGAGTCAGGCCGGAGCCCACCAGTAGCAACCTCTCCTAACCCATAGGGAAGTATCAGGTCGTACGTCGCAAATAGCCCGGAGGCTGATCGCCGATAAAGCGAGTCACGAACGCCGTCTGGATAGTCAGTCAACCAGAACGGCCGCGTCGACGCCTCAGACAGGGCCTTCTCCTCCGCGTGAGTTAGGTCGCCCGCCGCGTGGGGGTTGGGTGCCCCACCTACCTCGACAACGCGTGCACGGGCCGACAGAAAGGGCAGCCGTTCGTAAGGAATGTCCGCTAGGACTCTCAAGCGTTCCTGCACTTTGGCATCGAGGCGGCCTGTTCGCTCAAGTCGCCCGGACAACTCGCCTGCGAAGTCCTTCAGGATCGTCTCTGTTTCCTCGTATACATCCTCCACCCGCTCGGTCCGCCACTCGACTTCCACTTGAAAAAACGTGTACAAGTGGCGCCCCGTGTGCTCTTCTCCTTCCATCAGCAGCCTCAGACATGGCGCCATGCAGTACACTCGGTCTGTGTGCTCGAGGGCGAACTGTTTCTCCACGCAGTGACTGACTGGCAAATAATAGAATTGTGCCCCGGTAACGGACACTTCCTGCCTTCCATCATCGTTTCTCCGCATCGAGACGTTCGGCAAGGCGTGGTCACCCAGGACAGCTATGCTGTGGCGTGCGCCAGGCTCGTACCTTTCGGAAAGTATTGCCGGCAGTATCTCGGAAAACCCCTGATCATCTAGGGCTTTTCGCAGTGCGAAGAGAACGTCACTAGTCCAGTTGTAGACACCTCGTTGTGATATCTCCATCGTGCCCTCCTTCATTGGCGTACTTTTCAGTTCCGGCTTACATCAGGCTGTGCATTCGTCTTGCGCGCCTGCCACGTACGGGTCAGCGGTAAGACCGAGCGAGTCAAGGGACATTGCGATGGTGCTTCTTATTATCCTTCTAATGGGGTGCACTGTTCCAAGGCTACTGCTCGCAACATGCGCGGACCTTGCAAGAGAACGAAGCTGCCTTATCAGGATGAAGGGCTCCAACCTACTTGCGGCACGCGCGCTCGCCGTGGGCAGAAGCTCCATCTCCATCGCCAAGTTATAAATGGCATCGACATCGGACGCGGATGGACCATCGGCCATAACCGCGCCGGCTGTAATAACAGAGCAAGCTACCAGAGCGGCATCCTGCAGTCTAGCCTCGTCTGCGCAGACGCGGCTCCCGCATGGCTCCCTCAACATTGCGTATGATAGCGCTATAGGAGCTATCGTTGAGACCAGTGGCCCATATAGCCAACCGGCTCTGGCGGCTTCTGACTCCTTTCGTTCAAGGCGTCTCTCTATCTCTCTCAGCAGATCATAGGCGCTGACGTCTCCCCCGTATCGGGCACGTAAGGTGCCCTTGGGAACATCGACCCCTCCTACCCGGATTGATACTTTATCCGGTTCCTTTGTTGATAGAACCGGAGACTCAGTAAGAAACACGATGGAGAGCTCCCCTCCGTCCTCCTCCCGAATCGCTGAAGCAGACGATATCGTCGCTCGGAGCTGGTGGGCACGAAGGAGATAAGTCAATGCGCGGCGGACAATCAACAACCGGCACGCACTCAGGGATTTGGTCAGAATATCAGAGCGCGTGCATTTGGAATTGCTATCGCCCTCCTGGCGCAAGGCGTCTTCGAACGGACAGCCTTCGTTGAGGATCCAATAGAGTAGGGTCTGCGCATCCAATTGCGTGTATATGCGATCTGCCCGTTGTACTGCAGCACGTACCCACCTCTGTGCACTGAGATAGGAACGCACGTCATCTAGTCCGCCTGCCGTTCGGTCGTTCTGGGTGAAGTCTGGTTGTATTTGGATTGCGTGCGGCCCTACTGGCGAGCGTTCTGATATAGACAAAACAAAGCCTGGACCGAATTCGGCCTCCAACAGAGCTGACAAGCGCCGGCGCGCCGGACCAGTTTGCTGAGTCGCGAGAGGCATCCTCCCAAACCTTCTCGACTGTTGTCTCCTCCGCTGCCTATGGCACTAATCGCTCGGGACCGCGGAACACAAAGCTAGTCTCTTGGATTGAACGTCGACCAAGCAGCGCTAGGAGCACCCGGTTGAGACCGATGCCAAAGCCTCCATGCGGAGGGCATCCATGACAGAACATTGGGAAGTAGTATTTGTCTAAATATTTTGCCATTGTCGCGGTGTCCATGTTAGCCACAGATGCCTGCTCTCTGAGGCGTTCGAAGCGGTGCTCACGTTGGCATCCAGACGTAATCTCTATTCCACGCCACAGCAGATCAAAACTCCTGGTGGGTCTGTCATGGCCAGCTTCAAGGCTCTCGTCGACCATGGTATAGAATGGTCGTGCTGATGCGGGGAAGTTCGTCAGAAATACGAAGCTGCTGCCGAGTGTGTCCCAGGCGTACCGGGATAACACCTGTTCCGCGCGATGCGTAAGTCTCGCGACCGTGTCGCCGGCGGGCAAATTGGCGATCCGCAGCGCCTCGCTCACAGATACTCGGGGTATGGGAAGCTTGGGGACGTCCACCTCTACGCCGAAGAGTTCCCGGATTTCGCGCTCATATACGTCCTTCACTGCTTGCAGAGTATGCCAAAGGAGTTCCTCTTCCAGCTCCATCAGCTCGTCCGCCGACTCGATCCATGACATTTCGACATCGACTGATGTAAACTCCGCGGCATGGCGGTCGGTCGTGGCCGCTTCTGCCCTAAAGGCCGGCCCGACCTCGAATATCTTGTCGAAACCCGCTGCTGCAGCAAGCTGCATGTAGAATTGGGGAGACTGTACGAGACACGCCGATTCCCCAAAGTACGGAAGCGAGAAGACAGCAGCCCCCGACTCACTACCGCCGCTTGATATCTTTGGTGAATGGATTTCAACGAAACCACGCTCAAGCAGGAGCCCGCGTAAGGTAGACTCAAACGTCGTCTGTACCGCGAATGTGAGATAGCCTCTCCGGGAACGTAAGTCGAGAAATCGGTAGTCGAGCCTCAGTTCCCGATCCGCCGACCAGCCCACAGGTAAATCCGATTCCGACCGGGCGAGCACGCGAACAGCATCAATCGCGATCTCGACGCAGCCATTATTGGGCCTACTCTCTCGGACTCGCCCGGTTATCTCCAATGCGCTCTCGTTGCTCAGAGGGACAAGATCGTCCCACTCCGGTCCTTGACAAACGCCTTGAACAACCCCGGTCCTATCGCGCACTAGCAGAAACTTCGTGGTTTTAGTTTTCTTGCTTGAGGTTAGCCATCCGTTTAGTCTCACTCGCCGACCAACATGCGACGATAAGTCTGCGGCGTATACGCGGGGGACTAGGCCCCCTGAAGCAGCAGTGCGCAACATCTAACTGCTCCCCCTCACGAATGGCTTGGTACCTTCCTGTTTCAACGTGGACCTCCGCCTATTGTCAGCCAACGCCATATTGTACGTCGTTTGCAGGCTGACGGTCGGGGTCTGGTACGCCCAGCGGGACTCGAACCCGCACCCCGCGGTTTACAAGACCGGGACTCTTCGGACTTTGCGACGGCCCGAGGTGAGCACGGACGACGCCGCGCCGCGCCAACTTCAACAGCGAGCGCTCGCTGAGGGGACGATAGATCCACTCTCGCTAGCAAAGAGAGCATGCCACCCTCCACAGTCGGCAATAAAGCGTGTTTTATGCTCGATGGCCTATGCATTATCCTTTTCCATTGAGCTATGGGCGCGTAGTGATCGGTCCAGACTCCAATGGCACCGCGATCCAGCAGTAGTCGGCTGCTCGACCTCCGGCGCGAAGGTCGAGCCGCCTTCCTCGTCACCTGGCTCGGGTGCGGCGCAATTCCCGCGCTCAGGATTACTCAACTTGTCCGTTCAACCGGCGGCTTCGGCAAACGGAACTCGTAGGACGTCAATCAGGCCGCCACTCCGCGGCGCAAAGCGGCTGTGACAGCGTCTGATGTCAAAGCCTCCGACACCCTTGCCGACAGGGCCGCAGACAATGTTTGAGACAATGTCTCCGCCAATGTCACAGCCAAGTCCGGCAGTTGCATCAGTGTCGCGAGCGCTTGTGTCAGAGCTTGTGTCACGGCTTGTGTCACACCGAGTGTCATCGACTGTGTCACACCTAGTGTAACGCTTTGTGTAACGGCGGCGACCTGCAGTGCTGCTGTTACAGCCTGTGTAGCACTGCGTGTGGCCGATGCTGTTACATCGCGTGTGACGGCCTCTGTGATCGCCTGTGTGACGGACTTGGCACTCATAGCCTCCACCGCCTGGTCAGCGATACTCCTTGGCTCGACTGCCATACACTTATTCACCTCCTTCCCTCTCCAGATTGGACTACGCGCAGAACACCAACACCTACGGTGGCATTTCCCATGCAGTCCCAGAGATCCCGTGCCTGATTGCGGATACAACCGTCAGCTCTCGCGCTCAGGACAACTACTGCCCGCACCTCAAATACCCCGGGCTCGTGTGTGATCACCGCCAGAGCCATGGTCGCGCCGGATCTCTAGCGAGTCCTCGCTGTCTCGATCCACGCCTAACTAGGCTCATACGGATGAAATATCTGTCGGTTCCGTCCCACCGCGGCCTAAACGACGAGCGTCGATGAAGCACACGAGAGTTATGAAAGACCACTATATCTCCGCGCAGCACCCCAATGGGTAGAGCTTGTGTCTCCGCGAGCAGATTATGTAGTCTGGACACCAACGATCTGGCAGCGGCAGTTACAGGTGTGGTTTTTGCCAGGTTAAGGCGACAGTAGAAACCACCATTTCCATCGGCAATTAATAAGGGCCTGGCACATGGTCGGCGTTGCGAGCGGAAGATGTCCGGCGCCAGAATCTCAAACGCCTCTTGTTGCGCAACGCTCTTCTCCGCCTCCGTTAACTGATCGACTACCTTCGTGACCGGTAGACATTCCATAGGAACCAGGGGTTCTGGCCGCTCCACGGCAAATGCTAACGCGTGTGCCGCGGGAGACAGGTCCGTTACGGCCTCAGTCATGGGGCGGTCGGCATAGTCCGTGTGGAACGGCAGCTTTTTGTCGAACCCAATTGAGGCCTCCAGTCCTCCAGCGTCGGGCCGTGGGGCGACCGCATGCAGAATACTGACATCCTCAGTCTCGTACGCGATCGGCGTAAGCCCGAGGCATTCTATCACACCGTACAAGTTGATTATTGCCTGTCGCGACTCGTTGAGATCTATCAGGCCCCCATATGGAGTGGCGGCGGGGGTGGCTTCCGCAGGGAGACCTCGCACTACTATAGCTGGCACTTCAGATGCGGCTGCGGCGCGAAGAGCATGCGCTAGCTCGGGAATGGTTTCTCTGAGAATATTGCCCGCTATCTCTGACCACAGGTAGGGGTTCGCGTCGGGGTGGGGGAGCCTGCTCCCAGTGTCGTTGTCAAACACCAGGGACATACCCTGCAGCACTATTCGAGCATAGCGTAAAATGCTGGATAGACGTTGGTACTCCTTCGCGGACTCGTGGCAGACGTTCAGGTACAAGAGCCCGTCTTTGGGTTGATGCAGCTCCATGTCCGTCCTTGGAGCAATAGTACTCGTGATGGATTGCATCGCGCTCATACGCAACAAGCTCCTTGCCCGGGACCTAAAAGACCTTAGCAAAGCGATGCGACGCTCTAGCGCGTCAGGAATTCGGTTTGTCTGCCACAAGACAAGTATGGCTCTTCGCATCTTGTGGGGCTATCCCTCTTTGGATGGAGATGAGCCAGTTTAGGCGTTGCCAGCTCGCATGCACGACCCGTATGCGATGAGATCAGCGGCGTGGCTTACAAAAGATGACAGGTATTGGGAGCGGAGTCTTCGAGCTAGACAAAGTCCGGCGATGACGACACACCTGGAGCGGCCGTCATTCGGTTCGTCTCTCGCAGGGCTGGAAGAAATATCTGCCCTCAATCTCCCGGGGCTATCCATCTTTAGATGGAGATGATGGAGTAGTGGTAAATTGGCAGCCTCACTCCCACGCCCCAGATGCGATGAAATCCACCAGTTCCTTCGGGGTAGCCGAGGTGAGATCAGTGACGTAGGGCCGAAGCTGGAATCCCGTGATCTGACGTCCGTCCGGTGAAAATGTAATGACTCGTACGCTCGAAACCCTTGCAAAGATGGCCGGAGTTGGTGTGAAATCTTCGCCCGGACGAAGTCCGACGACAACGACATCCGGGCGAAGCTGGGCTAGGCGGCGGAGGAGCGACTTCCTTGTCCGCAATACGGCGACAGTCTTTATCTGCTCTGAGCGGCTCACCGTGCCCGCGAGGATGTCGTTCACCAGAGCGGGCAGCGTTACCGTTACGAGCCGCGTCTTCCTCAAGGCAGTCCTTCCAGATGCCAGTAGGATATTGGCCCCTTTTGAGCACGTTCGGATATCCATCCCTGGATGCAATTTCGCCTAGAGAGGCGGAATCCATCGATAGAGACGTGAACGATCTCCGGCCCCCCCTGGAGCTGCTTCGTTTGAGCGGAGTGGTGAGAAATAGGAGCGACAGACTGGAGCGTTAACTACAAGCTGCTAGGAGGATGTGGAAGTGTCACCAAATTCCATGACCAAACTTCCGCGTTACCACCACGGCACGACTGAAGCGGGCCACGAGCTAATCGTGGTATCCGACGTCGTATTTCTGAGAGATGGGCTGGTAGATGCTCTATCGCGGGCTCACCTTTTTTCTGGCATACATGGCGTGGGGTCCGTCGCCGATCTAGTGTCGGCCTGTAAGAGTGGCATAGGACAACTGGTACTAGTTGATGCATCAATGCAAGACAGTGCAGAAGTGTTGATCATGTTGCGACGTTATGCCCCAGAGGCGATCCTTATCGTGCTCGGTCTGCCGGCGACGAATGAGACAGTCCTTGCTCGGCGGGATGCCGGTGCAATAGGATGCTTTCCACGTCATGCTACAATGCTGGAGCTAATTGCCTGTCTTTCTTCAATCTTAAAGAACAAGTCGGAACGAAAATATGGCGCTCAACACCCCAGAGGTAGCGTTCAGTGTGGGTCGGACAGAGAGGTTGGTGGTGGTAATGAAAACCTGACAATGAGAGAACACGAAATTGTGGGTTTGATTTTCGATGGTATGAGCAATAAGGAGATTGCGAGGAAGCTGGGGATAGAGGTTTCGACTGTGAAGAGCCATGTACACAATTTGCTTCAGAAGTTGAACCTTGACCGGCGAGGTAAGATTGCCGTCCGATTGCGTTGCGTGGCGCCCATAACGTCCGAGAGGGCAATGGTGGGTGAGCTCGAACATCCTCGACTGACTTGCGCTGATTAGGTGGACGGTTGAGTCCGCCCCATCTCGTAAGCCTAGCCGACATCGGGCGCTGGCCGCGGAACGGCGCGAGGTTGCGCTGACGCTGTTCGACGATTCTGCGCCCGCGGTCACCCGCGAATGCCCTGGCGGAAGGTCTGGCCCGACAGTCCTGGACCATCTCATAACGGACCATGACCGGTTTCTGCGCTCGCTGCGATGGGGTGATTCGGACTACGAAGGGCATGTAATCGACCTGGTCAAGCTGCATCTCTATGAATACGACGAACCTGCCCTTCTTGAGCTTTTCGAACGACCGCCTGTGCAACGTTGGTTCAAAGAAAATGACTCGGATTTTCTAGATATTTGGGCGGGGGAAGCCGATCCATTGCTTGAAGCTCTTGGTCATGGAATCGAGCAAGTCCATCAGCTGAGCGACACCGTCGATCTCCGCGAGTATACCCACAGAATTCAGGCCGCCCTGCCCGGCGATCCATCTCAGGCCATCGGCACGACCAAGGACATGCTGGAGGCCACGATGCGCACCATTTTGCACGGTCGGTGTGGCTTGACCGCTAATTCTGAGATTGTGCATACGCGAATGGCGGTGTTGATACCCTAATCTGAGACTGGCACGGCCTGAGTCTCGTATTAACGTTTATTTTGAGACTGAACCCGGCGGTTCAGCGGCCTCAGCGCGGGCCGATTGACGAGCCTAGCCCGTGAATTTATAGCTACGCTCGATCTCGATGACCCGCATGCACCACGCTGGGGCGCCGTTGACAACTCCTCCAAACCGACCGGTCGGCCAGTCTCAAATTAACCAGCCTACCCCGTAGACAGTCCAGGAATTAACGGTGCCAGTCTCACATTAGCGAATCGGGCAAGCAACTGAAATCCTTGGAAAGTGGGGAACGAATTAACGGTACAGCGACATCGGCGCGCGCCAGGAAGGCGGCGAATCGGCTGCCCGTTGTCATCCCGAACCCGGGGCAGGCTGCCGGCTTTGCTGAGTCCCGTCCGCCGCGATTTCGCTCGGCGGCGCCCGTGCATCTGCTGGCTGGCCCAACTTCGAAAGCGAGCGCCGCGTCTGGCGCAGCACCTGGTCGAGGTGGGCCATCGCCGCCTCCAACTCGGTGTAATCGAAGCTGTGCCGCTGGATTGGGGTGAGCGGGGGAAACGGCGCCGGCGGCAGCTCCGACTCTTCAACCAGCACAGGCGGGCGGCCGCGGCCCAGCCCGGGCTCCGGCCGGTAGGGCGGCTGCACCACATTGGCCCGGGTACACGGTCGGTCGATTTTCGGCCAAATATTCGAACATCACGTGAACAGGCCTGCTTTGACCCGAATCCACCGCGGGATGACGACGTGAACCGCCGACCTTTGTTGCAAAACTCGGTTGCCTTTCACGCATCAATGGCAACGGAATTGTGCGACAGGCAATCGGTTGATTCTACACACCATCCGTCAGTGACACTCAAACGTTCGTTTATGCGACAGGGACTTTTGTTAGGTGAGGCCCGCGAGGACGATAACGACCAGTCGGCCGGTATGCCTTAGTTCCCAGTATGTTCGGCGATTTGGCCGAAAATCGACCGACCGTGTACTCGGGCCCAACCGTGATTTTGGTCGCCCTGGTATCGTCCGGGCCGTAGAGCGCAACCGTTGCGAGCGGCCAGCCGCGAAATCCTCTCTTGGCCCTCTTGCTCAATCTTTTGCGGGCACGCTCGATCATTGCCGCCAACCGCTGGCGTGAAGGCTGCTCATGCCGCTACCCGCGCATGGCCGTATTTCATGACGCTTTAGCGTCTGCGCCGCGTTCTCTTTCAAATTCCCGCAAAAGGCCGAGCGCTGCGGCAAGCCGGTTGGCGTCCAGAAGATTGAGCTTATCCGCGCTGCGCACCGCAAGCGCGATTGCTCTCGCTTTCTCCGGTGACGGGCTGCGCTCGTATATCTCGTTCTCGTCGGGGTGCTGTTCCTCATGCTTGCCAGCTTCGGCAAGGCGGCGTTCCAGCCATTGGCGGAATTGCTCAAGCTCGGTCATGGCGTTCCCCAAAACCCGCCGCTAATATGCACCGGAAGCACGTGTCAGAAAAGCTCATGACATGATCGGGTACCGCTTGGCCCACTCTGCCGAAAGGAATCGACTCTCGCTGCTTCCCTGATTTCGGCAAGCCTGTTGCGTGCCTGCCGCACGCAAGCTGTACGGCAGGCATTTCTATTGCTGGAACGGAACCGTCGCATAAAGTGCTTATGGAAACTCATTCGACTGCGGCCTTGCAAGGCCCCTCTCAATCGCGGCGGTTATCGAGGCCATTTGCGCGGAGGAAAGCGGAGCTGACTTGAGATGGTGTATC
>Ga0335075_10011481_pt1 | contig 13392 bp, 16 predicted proteins | sample Lox_Sample_24_FD_206723 | JGI IMG/M metagenome (GOLD analysis project Ga0335075, IMG submission 206723) | Soil microbial communities from Loxahatchee National Wildlife Refuge, Florida, United States - Lox_Sample_2.4 | ecosystem: Environmental > Terrestrial > Soil > Wetlands | place: USA...
CCAAATCTATCGCAAAGTTGAGGCTACTGGAGCGTGGCTTAATGGACGAGGCCAAAGCATTGGATAACGCAAATTTCGCTGAAGGCGTCGCCGAATTGGAGCAAGAGGACCGCCGGGAGAAAGAGGAGATTGAAAAAACCCTCCTTTACTCGGAGGTCTGTATACAACGCGCGCCACATGCCAAACGAGGAGACTACAAGGATGGGGCCGTCTTTCAGACAAGGAAGGCCGCCATCGAAGAATTCATGGCAAATGCCTTGGCAAGCACGAAACGGTGTCAAAGAAAGGAATGCGGAGCGTACGTGTGTCGTCAAGGTGGCGTTTGATGCACTCATAAATGAAAAGTCCTGCATATACATTCCGAAAGGACGGACACGCGAGGATCGTCGAATACGACCTGACTCCCAAACAAAAGCTACAGCTGGGGTCGAGACAAAGAGGTGATGCGACGGCACGCGACCGGGCGATGCAGGCTCTGCAGCAGCAAACCTACGCCGCCCCATCCGAGCCTTTATCGGATTCCGACTCTGACGTAGAGGAAGAAGGCGGTGTCGTGGATGATGCGACGGAGACCGAGGAGGGCTCGGGAGACGACACTGCAGAAGCACCCGCGACTACCACCATCGCCAGAGCCGCAAGCGGGAAAGTTAAGGGTCGACGTGGACGTAATGAGCGTGTGCTCACCCCTAGTGAAGTGCGGGCTCATCTTCGCTGGCTCTTCGACAAAGAATCCACTATCTGCTCCCTGCTCTTTGGTCGCCAAGGGCCACATGCCCCTCTGGTCATCCCCAAAAATGGAAGTGTCCGTTCTGCTCTCAGTACCGTCAGTGCAGACATGTTTTTCTTGGACGTGATCGCGGTTTCCCCCACCCGGTTCCGACCACCCTCCAAAAGCGCCGATAAACTCTTTGAAAATGCTCACAACGAGCTGTTGGCCAGGGTCATCAGCACCACATATGCCCTTCGGGATCTCAGTGACCAAATGAAGGAGGTGACGGCCAAGAACGCCACCAGCACGCAGGAGGACCGTGACCGAATTTTTGGGAAAATGCTCGATTCTCTCACAACTTTGCAAACGGATGTCAACTCTTTCATCGACAGTAGCAAAAATACTGGACCGGGAAGGCCAGGGAAGCTGCCATTTCCGGGCGTGAAACAAGGCCTGGAGAAGAAAGAGGGCTTGTTTAGGATGCACATGATGGTACCTCTCATTCTTAACTACTTCCACGATAGTCTGAAATTTTTTTCAAGGGTAAACGTGTGAACTATGCAGCGCGCTCTGTGATCTCCCCCGACGTCAATATCGAAACGAATGAGATCGGGGTTCCTCCTATCTTTGCGCGGAAACTCACCTTTGCCGAACCTGTAACGCACCACAATGTGACTGAATTACGTGAGCTAGTTATTCGTGGGCCGAAGGAGCACCCTGGAGCCAGGGCAGTCCAACTCGAAGATGGCGTCATTCAGAGCTTGGTCTGCGCTGAGCATACAACACTCGTTCTGTGTATACTGACACACCCGCAGGAGAACCTGAGTCCAGAACAACGGATAGCGGTGGCGAACCAGCTCTTGACGCCAAACGAAACCCCAAAGGCAATTGGCACATTTAGGACAAAGGTCCCAGCATCGGGGAAGAAAGTCTTGCGACATCTACGGGATGGAGATGTACTCCTTCTGAACCGCCAACCGACCCTGCATAAACCAAGCATGATGGCTCACAAGGCGAAAGTTTTGCAAGGAGAAAAGACCATTCGCATGCATTATGCGAACTGGTGAGTTTCCTGTCTTCATGATATACTTCTCAAATTTTGATTGTTCGTAGCAATTCCTACAATGGTTAGAGCCAGAGCCAAGCTCTTCTTTTAGAGACTAATCTGTTTAATAGCCGACTTTGACGGGGACGGTAAGTGGAAATGCCAGAGGGACAATGTCATTGAACCCCCCCTTCTTAGAAATGAATATTCATTTTCCTCGTAAGCATCATCGTTCCCAACTAGGCCTCTTCTGAATCATATCAACTAGAGGGCCAGATTGCACGTTCAGAAGCTGTGTATCTTGCCAACACGGACAATCAATACCTCGTACCCACCTCAGGGAAACCACTTCGAGGACTGATTCAAGATCACGTTGTCAGTGGGCTTTGGCTCACGAACAAATCAACTTTCTTTACTCGTGAAGAGTACCACCAACTTATATATGGGGCCCTTCGGCCAGAGGAAACGTATACCGGAGGCGGACGTGTAACCACACTGCCCCCAGCAATTATGAAACCCCAGCCGCTCTGGACCGGAAAACAGATTGTAAGTCATGCACCGACTGTAGTACGACATCTTCTGACGTTTGGGGGGACCACCTATAGATATCTACGATCCTTAAGAACATCACACCACCAAATGGGTCGCCCTTGACAATGAAGTCGAATGCACAGGTCAAAGATAGCAGCTGGGGAAGACCAAAACCAGGCCTCCCCGCAGAACTGTCAGATGAGGAAGAGAAACGTCTGGCAAAGGGTCTATCCGAAGACAAAGTTCTCGTTCTAGGAGGAGACCTTGTCCGCGGCGTACTGGACAAGTCTCAATTTGGAGCCGCGTCCTATGGCCTGGTTCATTCTGTATATGAAGTGTACGGTGCCGAGACCGCGGGCCGGCTATTGAGTATCTTCAGTCGCCTCTTTACCAAGTACCTGCAGCACCGGGCTTTCACATGTAGAATGGACGATCTCGCCCTCACCTCAAAGGGTGAAAAGGTCCGTAAAGAGGCTATGAAATCTGGTGAAGACTTTGGAACGGACGCTGCTATTAGCTTCTTCAGTGACATGGCTGATGGGGTATCTTCAAAGGACCAAAAGGCCATAGAAAAGGAACTACGCATTCGGTTGGAAAGAGTCGTACGGGATGGGGCACAGATGGCCGGGTTAGACAACATAGTAAAGGCCAAGATGACGCAGCTCTTCGACGCAGTTGTCGGTGCAACCATCCCAGGTGGCCTCTTACGAACCTTCCCGGACAATCACATGCAGGTTATGACCACTTCTGGTGCGAAGGGGAGTGCGACCAACGCTCGGCAGATATCCGCGCTCTTGGGGCAGCAAGAGCTAGAAGGCAGACGTGTCCCTGTTATGGTCAGCGGGAAGACCTTACCCGCATTCCGTCCTTTCGAAACTTCTGCCACTGCTGGTGGCTATATTGGCAGTCGATTTTTGACTGGTCTCAAGCCGCAGGAATTCTATTTCCACTGCATGGCTGGTCGAGAGGGCTTGATCGATACCGCCGTGAAGACAAGTCGTTCCGGATATTTGCAAAGATGCCTGATCAAACATCTTGAAGGCGTTCATGTTCATTACGACCACACAGTCCGTGGCGCGGACTCTGCAGTCTATCAATTCCTGTACGGAGAAGACGGCTTAGATGTCACCAAACAGATGCATCTGACGGAATTTGCTTTTAATCTCAAGAACAACCAGTCTCTGGCAACGAAGTTTGCTGCTAGGGCCTTGGCAGGGTCTGTCGACGAAGACGAAGCCGTAGATCACATGAAAAAGGTCCTGAAACGAAAAAAGAAGCACCCAGAGCGTTCACTACCCGACCCCACCATTTCAAAATTCGCGCCCTCTCGTTATCTTGGTGCGACTTCCGAAAAATTTGCTGAAATGGTCGAAGACTATGTGAAGACAAACAAAAACCACCTCCTCATGGTAAAAGGGCAAGTAAACCAGCGCCAAACCACCAAGCCCACTCAGTCTTCAAAGATGTTTAAGTCTCTCATGTCGGTACGATATATGCGCTCCTTGGTAGAGCCAGGAGAAGCAGTTGGGCTGTTAGCATCGCAGGGGTATGTCCTCTTTTGGTTTGGGTAATAATTTCCAACTTTTTATCTAGTGTGGGGGAACCATCGACACAAATGACCCTGAATACGTTCCATTTTGCAGGTAAGCTGTTGTGATGTCTTTTCTGCAAGATCTCTCTGAAGACACACATCAGGCCATGGTGCTGCCAATGTCACCCTCGGTATTCCACGGCTGCGCGAGATCGTCATGACTGCTTCCGCCAACCCGAAAACTCCTATGATGCAACTTCCCATTCGCAAAGGAACGCTTTTTCTAGACGTAGAACGCTTTTGCCAACAAAGTTCGCGTCTGAATCTTTCTCACCTAGTTGAAGACATCACCGTGACGGAGCACCTTCGACACAGGAGCGACCTCCGCGTCAAGGTATTCACGGTGCAGATAAGGTTCTTCCCGTGGAAGGAGTGCCAGGAGGCTCACTATGTCACTTCGTCCGCCATTGTCAACGCTATTATCAGGCTGGCAGCAATACTCAAACGAGATGTCGCGCTAGAATATAGAAGACTGGAGTCATATTTGATAGGTCAAGTGGCCAGCATCGGGAAGGGTAAGGTTGTCAGAGAATCCAGGGCAGTTGAGGAAGATCCGGAAAGAAGTAGCGAGAAAGAGGATCGAGAAACCTCAGAAATTGGAGACGGGGATGCAGATGAAGAGAAACGCAAGAATCAGGGGCAAGAACAAACTACCTACGAGGAAGAAGAAGGAGACGACGCAGACGAGGAAGAGGAAGAAGCGGATCACACCCCGAATGAAGATGGAGCAGAAGTAGGGGCCGAAGGGGGCTCTCAATCGGAAGAGGACCAAATGGACCTCGATGGAAGGTTCAGAAAAAAGAAGTGGAGATTGCCTTCGCCTTGTCTTTACCTCTTGTTCCTGGGTCGTTGACCTTTGATGAGGAAGCAGGGCTAAAGTTCGAATTGGAGGTAATGCAACCCGGCATCCTGAACAGCTTTATTAATACAGTCATTTTTGCAGTATGAGGTGCAAGCACCGAAGATTTTCTTGGTGGACGTGCTCGAGCGGGCATGCAATAAGTGCATAGTTAACGACGTTCAAGGAATCAGCAAATGCTACCCTCCTCCCAAGAATCATCACTCCATTGTCGACGGGGTCGTCACGGGCGATGCAGTCGGTTGCTTTCAAAATGTTCCGTTCCCTTTTTGACTCTTTATAGGAAATTATGATTGAAGGAACGAACCTTCGCACAATAGCTTACTTGGCAGAGAGAATCGTGGATATCGATCGAATAAAAACCAATAATATCCATGCGGTGCTGATGACTTACGGCGTGGAGGCAGCAAGGGCCACAATAGTGCGGGAAATCGCAAGTGTTTTTGCATTATATTCTATAAATGTCAACGTGCGGCATCTGATGCTCATCGCGGACTACATGGCAAGCTGGTTTCTCTCCCCTTGAGGTCGAGCCTGACGATGACCCCTTCTCAGACGTTCGATGGAGGTTTCAAGCCATTCAACCGCCAAGGGATCGCAACCCATAGCTCCCCGTTGCTAAAAGCGTCGTTCGAGGCGACGGCTGCGGTCTTGTCCGATGCCACGCTGTATGGAGACTACGACAATTTGACAACGCCGTCCGGAAACATCGTTATCGGTCGGCCAGCTATGACTGGGACGGGAACGTTCGACATCGTACTGCCGTTATAGGGGTTGTGTATAATGTATCCGACAATCTGCCTGTTCATTGTCATCTTTCATGCACGCAGGCCTCCATTCCTGTCGACTTGTAGTCACGTCTCACACGTACCCTGACTGTATCATCGAAGTAGAGTGGTAATTACATCCCGCTGCCCCTCTTTGCTGGCGTCCGTCGTATACCCGACTTCATTCGCTGAGCTTCGCTCACAAGGTCCGCAATCTTCTTATTGAACGCGTCCGAATCTTGTTGCAATGCATCGCGACATTGCAAGAGGTACGATAGTAGTTGTGAGGCAGCAATAGTTTGGGCACGGATAGCCGCATTGTATGCCTCCAGTTTGGGTATAGGAAGAAGGGGAAGGTTGTCTAAGGTGACTGTCAGCGGGGACGAGTTGAGAAAGTGGGCAGGAGTTATACCTGGATCCAAGTTAAGGAGCATGCCAATCTTCTCGTTATCGAGCTCAGGTTTAGGCCCGAGATTATGTATTGCAATTGTCGCTGCGGACGTGAAAGTAGCAATCCTTGCTGTCTGAGTTGGTGTGCCCTGCTGCGAATCTGGCCGGCTCCGGACACCTTGTTTAGAGCCACCCCGTGGCGGAGTGGAATGCGGTCTTGTTATTATGTTCAGGGTTGGCAGAGCGCGTCCATTTGCCTGCGGGTTCACTTCATCCAAGTTTACCGGGATCCCAAGAGCAATGAGGTGATTCCGCCGTATCCTGGAACGTATCCAATTTGGTGCTCGGAGAGACGGCGCTGCTTCCTCGAAGAGCGTCTTGTATAAAGAACGACTTGAGAGGATGAGAACCAGATAAATGGGAGGAAGGGAAAACGCACCTGTCAGGAGTGACGAGAAGTTGTACAGGGCTTTCAATTTGTTTGACTCCATCTCCAGTGAGCATGGCATCAATGTCTGCTCCGCGGACGACACTCGATAGTAAATCTCCTACTTCCTCTGTGAGTTCCATTGGGTTAGGCATTGGATTTAAGCGTAGAGGTTTCCAAGAGGTCTCCAGAGGGGCATCTTGTAGACTGCTACTAGGAAAGCCGAACTCATCGTCGTCCTGGCCACCTTCAATGGTAGCCACTGTCTCTTCGGCAAAGTCTCCAAAATCCCCAAATTCATCGTCATCTGGATTCTGCGTGGGATCGGCATCCTTTGCATCCCCAAAATCATCAAAGTCATCGAATGGATCATCCTTGGGAGGAGCAAACAAGGAAACCTGGGTAGTCACAGCGCTGGGCTGGATGGAACTTGAAAAAGAAGGTACATCTTCCCATACAGCGGATGCTCCAAAATCCATTGGCTATCTTCAAGCTGGCTCGGCGGAGGAGGCAGGAAGCAAAGGGAGTACAGCCAATGGACCTTTGACTCCTGCCATGGCCACGGAATTTTTATTTGACTCCTTTGACTCAAAACCAGCTCGAAACCCGCGAAAGAAACATCTGAAGACTGTTTATGATCTGATGCATCTTTCCATTCTTCGTCGAGACTTTCCGAGAGCGAAAAGAGCATGGTCCATTCTGATTCGATGTCCTGAATTCAATGCTAATAAACATTGGAAACTTGGACTTGGGATGATCCTAGGATGGGATAATACAGAAGACGATAGGCAACAGCAGCTTGAATTTTTGAAGGCCACGATGCTGCGAGAAAACCGTCGTGTGAGTGGGTCGAGAATCTCCTCTACTCTGGTTTAATGAACTTGTTGGTAGAAGGAAGAGATACTTGTTGAAATTATCCTTCTTCTCATTAAAGCAAACCGACACCATGAAGCGTTGGATGAGCTCGACTTGAGAGTCCCATTGATCTGAGATGTTGCGGACATGTAACGTCCTCATAGGTATCTCCCTGGAGCCCCATACCAGGACAGTCCAGTCCTACACACATATGCTGGCGCTCTGTCTCTGTATTTGGCACAACGCCCCTCAGAACGGGATGAAACATTCACAACACTCTCAGATGGCATGTCACCTCCGGAAAATAGCGTGTCAACTAAATTTTTGTTTAGATCAATCTATCCCTCTCTCGAGCCTCGACCAAACCGGGCTACGCAACGCACAGGACTATTTTCGGAGAGCTTGCGAGTTGGATCCGGAGAATGTAGAAGCCAACCGTTTTCTCAAATTAGTGGGCATACTCCGCTCGTCGTTTCTTTGCTCCGCATTAACCTTTGTATAGCTGCAAGAGGTAGAAGAGAACCCGAAGCAGGAAGACGAGGAGGCATCTACGTCCACTATCGAGGTTCTAAGCGATGCAACATTACCCCCACGCAAACGGTTGAAAGAAGGATAGAGGAGAGACCGGCTACTTCGAAGCTCTGCGTTACGAATGCTGCCCGACGTAACATGGGGTCAAAAAGGAGCCAATAACAAAGCAGCTAGTGTCAACTGGCTCGCTATGATATTTCCGTTGAAGCATGTGCTTGCTCAAGGGATTGTACCGTAGAGACATTTGATTGAATATTATCGAGCTCTCAAATGTAGCATCTTCTAAGCAATAATGTCAGATAGGAACGAAGGCCTTGTTTGTATCCAAGAGACGCCGCCTGGCGCCCACCTCGTTCGTCATGGAGTGTGGTCTGCACCTCCTAGACTCCGAAACCCGTTCAAGGATTCGCTCAACTCAAATATTAACATCCCTGCCTCAAATTGTCTCCGAACTCGTACAGAACTCGCTTGACGCGAATGCATCTAATGTTCACGTTGGAGTTGACGTATCGGAATGGGAATGCTGTATCCGCGATGACGGGTCTGGGATATCAAAGAAAGACATGTCAATATTGGCTAAGGGCCCGGTAGATGGCCGCTATGGTGAGTGGCAAATGTCGGCTGCTTTGATCTGACGGGTGGTATGACATGCCCCATGGGTAGCATCCTCAAAGGCATATGAAATTGGCTCTTTGGACCAAGTCTCAACTTTTGGCTTCCGTGGGGAAGGTTTGTCTCATTTTCTTCAACGTACATTTGGCATCCCCGATTAACTCAATGGATCAGCGCTGGCATCAGCTGCAGATATATGCTGTTTGGAGATCTCTTCAAGAACGAAAGCTGCTAGCGAGAGCTGGTCAGTCATTGTCAAGGTTGTGTATCCAACAGTCCTTGTCGTTTCATCTCATTTTCCTCGTGTAGGGTGGCAAAACGCTACACTATGGTCCAGCAATACGATGGAGAAGAGAGACGGCGGGTACAGTCGTTTCAGTCCGTGATGCATTCTATAACGTAATTCCCATCTGTCCAGCGATGCAAGAAACTCATCAATCAACAGTTGCCAGTGCGGAGAAAAACTCACCCCTCCACCGGCAAATCTCTTGAATCTATCAAGAGAGATCTATACGCCTTCTCATTGGTCTTTCCTCATGTGTCTTTTACGCTTGAGGATACATCCAAAAGCCCACATCTGAATAGAGACCGTAGCAAAATCCTGTCTATATCAAAGGCAAGTAGGACATTGTTCTAGGTAGTCGTATGGCTTACACCGTACAGACATCTTCATCCTTGGAAGCTTTCCGTTCAGCCTTCGGGCGGGCCTTGGTCGAGGTAAATCTCCCGCCCTCGTTCCCAGTTGAGGCACTGAAGACCAGAATAGAATGTACACTCAGTTCAGAATCAAGCTAACGGAGCTGTGCTGGAAGGGTTCATTAGCTTAGAAGGGGCGCCTTCGAAGGTCAGCAGAGCCCTTCTAACCACAGATCACACCACTTACGTTCTGCAGGCCTATCAATTCTTTTGTCAGCCACCATTCCTATTGTCTTCAGTGCACATGCTCAATGGTGATTCCAGACATCAACAATCGCCTACTTGATCCGTGCCTTCTTCACTATGTAATTGATTCGGCCTTTGCGAGGAGTACGTTTGGTAAAAATGTACGTGCAGATGCGGAGGGTTGGTCTGGTTTCTCATGGGGTTCTAGGCATTTGCAGACGATGGACCCACTACCGTCAGGCAAAGTATGCAGCCCGCGTCACCATTTCCCTGCTAAGAGATAACAGCATCGCGGCGTTCACCACGCAAGGATGAAAAACGTCCGGTGTATGTCCTGAAACTCACTCTGCCCGGAAATACAGTGGACTCTCTACTCGACCCCTCAAAGCGCTCAGTATATCTCTCGGTAGGTTTGCGTGTGATTCACCCATTCATTGAGCATCTAATAAATGTCTCTAGGACGTGGGCCTCGTTCAATATTTGATATTATCGTCTGTGAAAGAGTTTCTGGCCCAACATAACTTCGTATCCCCTGCGAGGACGGGGGCAATAGAAGAAGAGGAAAGCGACGAATTCGCTGAAGATTCCAGCCTGTCGATAAATATCCCGTCAAGAGACATCCAATTTCTTGCAATTAGGCCTTCGGATCGGTGCAGCAAGCAAATTCGCTCAGAACAGGAGGCCAACGCTAGTGTGCAGGCAGAGGTCTGTTGACGGATTCATGGTTGTTCCATTGACCAATTTCAATAACAGGGCCAATATATCGCAGAATGGGAAGACTCGCAAACTAGCGAAATCTTTCCCGCCAACAACGGGACCGGGCATTCTGGGCTTGATATGGCTAGTATAGTTGAACCAGTACCACTAGTTAGGAATTTTGGATCCATCGACAAATCGTCCCTCCGGAATGGACCACCCACCACCACAGATGAGCAGCCCGACTGGATAAAGGGGATATTAACGGTAGATACCTCCTTGGTCTACCATTTTATTCTAATGCATTCCCAGGACTGGGGGGATCCTATCTATAGAACCGGAGAGGGACGGAGTGGTGTTGATGGGATTGCAGGGTTTGTGAAAGGGAGCTCCAAGGAGAATGCCGCAGAGGGAATGAACCAAGGAAAACGCTCGGCCATGGTTTTCACTGCAAATGATCTGGAAAATGCCGAAGTCCTCGGTCAAGTCGATCGCAAGTTCATAGCATGTGCTGTTCATCGGCATTCACAGGACGAAGATGTGTTGATTCTCGTGGATCAACATGCTGCGGATGAGCGTGTTCGTGTCGAACGTTTCTTACAGGAGTACTGTGAGGGGGCAATGTCTTTCGAGGACAGCCGTGGCGACGGATCTATGGAGATGGATGGGGTAGAACTCACCCGATTAGATCCCTGTGCGTTGGTCCTACTATCGAAACGCGAAGCGGATCTGGCGTACACCGCCGAAGTCCGTAATTACTTAAGTCGATGGGGAATCGAACTCGACGACAGGCCAATTCTACAAGCCCCAGAAAGCAGGGATGAAGAGCGGGTTCAAATAAGCATTTCGGCGGTACCGGGACTCATCGAAACAAAGGTACGTTACAATACTTCGCAACCAGGGCAAAGTGTGGACTGGCACCAGCTCCTGCAGGGAAACGAGCTCCAAAATGTCCTAAAGAGCATCTTGGGAGAAGTGGATGTACATGGAGCTCCTGTTTGGCACAGTGAGGGCGTCGGCGAGAGCGTAGAAGGTGCTCCACGGTGGCTGCGAGCTTGGCGAGAATGCCCCGGTAGTTTGCTAGCGTTGATCAACTCTAAAGCGTGTAGAGGTCAGTATACTTTATTTCGTGCATGCGGTGGCTTATAGGACCATCCGCACAGGAGCGATCATGTTCAATGACCCGTTATCGCTGGAGCAGTGTTCGCGACTCGTGCTGCAGCTATCTCAATCCATCCTTCCCTTTCAATGTGCTCATGGACGTCCCTCCATTGCCCCTTTGGTGCCGCTTGATTGTTTGGGACGATTGCCACTAAAGCGGGACTTGGGCACCCGAGCTAGTGCTCGAAAGATCGACTGGCTTAAGTTCCAGCATCGTTACCTTTAAATACAAAAAAATATAAACTTGTTCACAATGACCAACGCTGCCTGAACATGGTCGAGTGGAGTGAGAGGCATAAAAGGTGAACTGTTGGGGTGCTTCCATTGTTTCAGCACTTGCCTTCTTCCTCTCCCGCCTTTTTTTCTTTCTTGGGCGTTTTATTATATTCTTATCCTTTACTATTGTTTTCGCTGTAGAAACTGTTCACGCCTGGTTTGTTTCTCGCTCTTCCTTGGCGCTATCATCGTCCTGCTCGCCGTTGCTCTTCGTGGTGTTGGAGGCAATCTAAAGAACTTCCGCTCAGGTATTCTCTTTCGCGATGCCTCCCAAATCCTCTTTCGTGCCCAACTTCCTCGGTCAAATAGTTGACGGAGGTCGCCTGCGGCTGGACCGTTTGCTGGGCTCTGGAGCCTACGGGGTCTGCTACGAGGCCCGATCGTTCGATAAAGAGGGCCCTAAGACGTATGCCGTCAAGTGTCTCCTCAGGGTTGGCCTTGATGAGCGCCAGCGTATGTTCCAGAAGCGGGAACTCAAGCTCCATGTCATGGCTTCCGCCCACCCAGGTCCGTCACTTTTCTTGACTTGCCTAACTGGTATCCAACGGGTTCTTGACAGGCGTCATCACCCTCCATCGCGTCTTTGAAGAAGGCAATTGTGTCTTCCTCGTCATGGACCTTGCTGAGGGTGACCTCTTTGGCATGATCACCGAGAAGCACGTCTATCTCGGCCGCGATGCTCTCATTCGCCATGTGTTCTGCCAGATCATCGATGCCTTGGAGTATTGCCACATGAGGGGTATTTACCATCGCGACCTCAAGCCAGAGAGTGGGTCCTCGGCATACTATCCTTTCTCCTTTCTAATATGTGGTAGATATCTTGTGCATGAACTCTGGAAGCAGGGTCCTGTTGTCCGATTTCGGACTCGCTACTAACGATCCTGTCTCCAAGGACTTTGGCTGTGGAAGCTCCTATTACATGAGTCCCGGTTAGTCTCCTCTGTCTGGAGTTGTAGACATACTCACCAGCGTCTTTATAGAGTGCTACGGCGGCATCCTCGAACGTGTGAGTGCGTATGCCACTCGCCAGAACGATATTTGGGCTTTGGGGGTTATTCTTGTCAACCTCACCTGCGGTCGTAATCCGTGGAAACAAGCCTCTCCCAACGATGACACATTCCGTGCATTTGTCAAAGATCCAGAGTTCTTGCCCAATATCCTCCCGGTGTCGCACGCCTGCAACGAGATTCTAAAACGCATCTTCACGCTCAATCCTCAAGCCCGTATCTCCCTTCCCGAGCTCCGCCAAGCCGTGCGCGCTGTCACTCGCTTTACAATGACAAACGAGGAGCTAAGACGCGCACCAGAAGCTTGCAAGGCTGCCGCTCGTGCTGCCTGGACCGATGCCCAGAAGGCTGCGAAGCGCCGCCAAGCAGTGCACGCCGACCTTCCGACAATCGTTATTGAGGAGCATTCTCCTGTTGCCGTCGCCATTGTCTCGTCCGTTTCCATTGATGGGCCTCAAGAGTCCACGGACAGCGAAAACATTCACCGTATTCCTCTCTCGGCTGGCTCCGAGCACATCCCAGTCACTGACTGTGGTCATTTCGCAAACCAACCTGTCTCAAGGCTAGGATCGATTGTGCCGTACCACAGCTCTGCGCCGGGAGCTCTTGAACTACCGCAGCCTGTCTCCGCCTTGTCATCGGGTTCCACCGCCGCGGACTCTTCAGGTCCCACGACGCCTGAATGGAACCCAAATACTAATAACGCGGCCAATCTTCCAGAAATCTCCGATGGATTTGCCCTCGACGCTCCGGACACTAGACCGGTAGTGGTGCTGCCCAAAGCATTGGCAGCTGCAAAACCAGGAGCAGGCGTCACTCCAGTCAAGGAGGTGCAGGTTGGCTCCATGCGCGGTGTGAAAGACTTATTGCGAAAGATGCGCATCTAGACTGTCATGTACTCGTCAACCGATCAGATAGTTTTTCTTTCTTCTTAGGGGCTGTATTTTGTTGTTGATTTGGACTTCATTCAATTCACTTTTGTAGCCAACGGTGATGTACGCCCCCCGGATGAAAAGCCAACTGAATCAAAGCAACTATAATCCTATAATGAGA
>Ga0335075_10011482_pt1 | contig 13389 bp, 17 predicted proteins | sample Lox_Sample_24_FD_206723 | JGI IMG/M metagenome (GOLD analysis project Ga0335075, IMG submission 206723) | Soil microbial communities from Loxahatchee National Wildlife Refuge, Florida, United States - Lox_Sample_2.4 | ecosystem: Environmental > Terrestrial > Soil > Wetlands | place: USA...
GAGGAATTAACGACTAGCGAAACTCGTCATCATCTCTGGAAACTGTCCTCCTCTGAGAAAATCAGAACTTGAATACTATGCTATGCTTGCAAAGGTATCTTGTTATCTCGGTAGTCGATCAGTTGCTAATTCTATAGACAAACGTGCATCATTATTCTGGAAATAAGTATGCCAATTTGACGAAAACAGAGTTTACTGACTATTGTAGCACCGAGCTGGGAACTGCTTGTGGGAAGTTGTTTAGAGTCGGAGTTTTGTCAATTCAGGATGGTGGAGACTCTGATATCATTCCAGCACAACAATAGCGATAGCCATGCATTCGTTAGGAGAGAGGTCGCTGTTCGAGGTAAAAGGCAAACTATTGTGATAGATAATATCATCATCTTCCAAAGAAAGTGATTCCTTGCGAAGACGCAATTTGTGCAGCATCGATTCATAAATGAGCAGAATATACATCTTAAAACAAAATCTCAATTGAAGAACCATGTCCAAATCCTTGGTACTATCCATTAGTGATGGGTTAGGAATTCATGACAAATTCCATCCTTAATAGGTTCAAAGCGTGATAGTATCTAATAATAATAATAAGAGAACCCAACAGTGGATTATAAGGAATGGGAAATGGAAGGCACGCTCAGATGGATGGAGGAATGGTGACGTGCGTGAGATAGGCCGAAAATTACTTTATTAGGGTTTGTGGATAGGGCAAGGCAAAAAAGCAGTCCCACGGTCAATTTCAATGCCCGATCATCACCAACCATCCATCCATCGAAGCAAAGCGTTTCCAGAATTTCAAGATGCCGAAATGTACGTCCTAGCTTCCCTTCCTTCGGTCTGAAATATCAAATTTCTAATGATTAGTCTTGAAACCAGGCAAAGTCGCTCTCGTGACCCGAGGTCGTTACGCAGGTCGCAAAACAGTCATCCTCAAAACCTACGACGAGGGAAACAAAGGACACCCGTTTGGCCATGCCCTTATCGCTGGAATCGAACGCTATCCTGGCAAAATCACCGCTCGAATGGGGAAGAAACGGATTGCAAAGAGGAGCAAGATAAAGCCTTTTGTCAAATTGATCAATTACAATCATCTTATGCCAACTCGATACACTCTTGAGGGAATCGACCAGTTGAAGACTCAACTTGGGAATGAGAATTTGAAAGAAGTTTCTCAAAAGGACGAGGCTAAGAAAGTTGTGAAGAAGAGCTTTGAGGAGAAGTTTCAGGTATGTCTTCGTTTTTGATGAGCAAGCGGCTAACTTGGTTTAGACTGGGAAGAATAAGTGGTTCTTTACTCCACTTCGATTCTAAGCTGTTTTGACAGAATGATGATGGTTGTAGTTGCTGTCAGAAATAGTAAGAAAATCCTGAGTTCATAAATCCAAGAAGCATTTTAAATGTCTCTTGCTTCTGCTTCCTGATACCGATGCTATGCACAACTTGCGCTACACGTTCCCTAAATCCACTATAATCCTTGAATTCCTCCTTTAGAACAGCGCGGCGAATGCCTTTGGCTTATGCATCGAGAGACTTGCTGTTTCCGTTTGAGCTGCGATAATTATTCTTGGCTGTTGAAGATTGCGGGCAGGCGTCGGCGGGGCTCGATTCGAATCCCGAAATCCTACCGGAAGTTCTCCGTGGCAAATTCGATCCTCCACTAAAAATTCCAAAAATCTACAGATAAAAATTGCCCCATCGTCCCCGGAAACCCCTCACATCCGATCTTTCGTTTATCAAATTGATTTTCATCGCGTTTGTATAGACAGACAGTCCTTTCAGCATGGACATTATTGTATACCCTCTCGCTTTACTTTTGGTTCTTGGAGCTGCTGCCGCAAAGAGAGAATTTATTCCTCATGCAGCAGGAGTCGCTGCAATTCTTGTCCTCTTCAATGCGTTCACAAAGAGCAGTAAGTCACCCCCACCATTATTTCTTACATGATAATTAATCGTCTTCAAGAGTCGCCGAAATTGAGAAAGGTGTTGAAACCTGATATCTATCAGAACTTTGAATTGGTTGAGAAAACTGTCATTTCTCATAATACTGCATCGTACAGCCTCTTGACTGCCGAGATGTGAGAGAGGGCTGACAATTGTGTAGGTATCGATTCAAATTACCTCGACCCAACGATATCTTGGGATTGCCGATAGGACAGGTACTTTCATTTGTTGTTAGTAGGTTTAATGGTGTAGCACATCACAGTCGCTTGTACTATCGATGGGAAAGAGATCTCTCGAAGCTACACTCCTACTTCCTCGGATGACGAACATGGTTACTTTGACCTTCTCATCAAGGTATGTCAATCTCTTCTCGTCTGTCTAATTGCGATAGAGTTATGCAACAGGTAACGTGTCCAAGTATGTCGGCAACATGAAAATCGGGGACACCATCAAAGTCAAAGGTCCAAAAGGTCAAATGGTTTACCGTCCCGGCTTAGTCCGCGAATTCGGCATGATAGCAGGAGGCACAGGAATAACACCCATGCTTCAAATCATTCGCGCAATTCTCAAAAACAAGTCCGACCGTACTCAAATCTCACTCATCTTTGCAAATGTCAATGAAGAAGATATCCTCCTCAGAAAGGAATTGGAACAACTTGCCCAAGAAGAGAAGGATAGATTCAAACTATATTTTGTGTTGAATAATCCGCCTGAAGGATGGACGGGTGGTGTGGGATTTGTTACCGAGGAAATGATTAAGGAACATTGTCCGAAACCAGCCAAGGACATTAAGATTTTGATGTGTGGACCACCACCTATGATTAGTGCGATGAAGAAACATTGCACGGTATGTTCGTGTTAATCTTTCGGGCTGACTATTTTAGGCTTTGGGCTATGAGCCTGCTAGAGTGGTGAGTAAATTGGAAGACCAAGTTTTTGCGTTTTAGATTGGTATTTCGGTGTAGAGTAGAGCAAAAGAGAAAGACTTCCGAGGCAGATTCTCGCGAGAGTGGCTGTGATGAAAAGATTGGAAGATTATGCATTCTTATGACCCATCCGGATATCAATATTCTCTCCCAGTGTCTCATTCCCCATCTACTCTGTATTATGCACTCTTTCCCGTTCCAATCGTATCACAAGTTGGGCAACTTTGCTCTTTGGTTGTTCGTATCCTTGCCCCTGTAGATGCGTGATCTCCCCTTCTTCGGCCTCACCCTGCTCCAAGAGAGCTTCAGAACTGGGTTTTTCTTCAACATGTGTCATTTGTATGACCTTTCCTCCGTGTTTTGATATCCTTCGTTTCACGATTTCCGTAATTGTAATGGCTTTGCTAGCGACTTTTGCATCTGCCACAATTTCGACAATTGAAGGAGGTATTGTCTGATGAAGAGTAGCGAGACATTTGGTAACAGTCTTTGAGACGCTGTTGCGCGACTTGATATTAATCCTCTGTACTTGTTCCCCGTCTTCAGACGTCATATCGTCATCCAATTGATTGTAAGCAACTCGTGAAAACAAACGTTGCCCAAATTAAAGTTTGGTTTGTTTACCGCAGATCCTGACAGCATAAATATTTCCCACACTATAAAGTGTGGCTGCAACGATCTGCCAACACTTGCATCCTCGTCGACAACCTTAGTCCAATATCATCGAGAACTATGAATTTACCGTCTGCGTTGTGGATGATCTGAAGCTGTCCTGAAATGGATGAGGTTATGGAAACCGGCCCCCCGCCGAAACGACATAAACCAAACGCTCAGGACTTCGATTTGAAACAACGATTCGCAAAGACAGAATTGCGAGACTTACTTGATGTATCAAATGTCGACTATATACGGCAAAATGGAACAACTTATGAGTACGTCATCTGGATTACTGCCCTCATTTTGAAATGCGCCCAATCAGACATCAAAATCTATAGATGTGAAGACGGCCTCTTCCGAGATGATTATTCGTCTCAATGGGAAGAAGTCGCCGCTCAGGAGAGCCTTAGGAGTGGAGTACATATGTTTACATCAACTAATGGTAATCACGAATTCTCTCTCAAGCTGACTGAAGGTATTGTTGAGACTGTGGACGTAGACCCTATATTCTGTGTCTCTGGTGCCGGAATGAAAGAACTTGTTATTGGAAGTTCCCCATCCAGACCTCAAACTCCCACGGAATGTCTTTTTTCTTTAAAGTTAATTTCCCGCCTGTATGCCTCTTCTAATCCAGTGTAGAATCCCGATGAGTCTCCTATCGTACACCTATTCCTGAGTTCCACTTCTCCCGATGAACAAAATTTTTTGAATTCCGCTTACACTGCACGTAACAAGGCACTTCGAATTCCAGCAGAAAGGCAGCATTACGATCTGATCATGTGGCACTACAGACACTCAGTATTGAACTGTTGGGGAGGAGCTGCTATAAAACCCCGACTGTATTCCGAATCTTTTCCTGAGGGCGAGGATGATTATAGGTTCGCTTGTTTATATAATTTGGAAGAAGACAGCTGTAATGCTGTCACCCCGCCTACCTCTTCGGTGTTCTAAATGGTACATTACCTCTTTCTTTTCACACACACAATCGACAACATCAAATCCCAAAGTCCACGACATCCCATCTGACCAGCAACGCTTGAATTTTGCTGGCAAATAACTCGAAGACGGTTGTATTTTGTCGGATTACAACATTCAAAGGAGAGTACCTTGTATTTTGTTTTGAGATTATGTAGTGGAATGCAGATTTTTGTGAAAACTCTCACGGGCAAGGACCATTATCACTTGTCTCATCTGTGCCGGAAAACAATTGGAAGATGGTCGCACATTCCCCAACTACAATATCCAAACAGAATCTATGCTCCAGTTGCAGGTACTCTGTCGTTGAGGAGGCATTAAATCTTCGTCAAGACATTGACTCGCAAAACAATTACGTTGGAAGTCGAGAGCAGTGATGTGATTGATAATGTAAAGTGCAAGATTGACGATGAGGGCACTACATCTGATCGAAAGAGGTGGAAGATTGCGGGAAAGCAATTAGAGGATGGAGGTACGCTTGCGGGTTACAATATTCAGAAGGTGGCCGCTTTGGATCTTGTAGTTAGATTGAGAGGTGGAGATCAATAGGCGCCTTAGATCTGACTCTTCGTTTGAGGAATTATATGTTTATAGGTTTCAATTAAGCGGTATAACGTAACATTACTTTCTAAGTGAACATGAATGAACATGAATGAACATAATCTGCAGTAATATACACCCATATTCCAAAGTAGACATATTCACTTTTCGATTTGTTCATGCGATCATCTCACGTCTCATTTCAGCTTGTTGAATTTCTCAGGGCTAGGGTTGTATTTGTGACTGCCAACTTGGAGATCGAAATTGCTGTCAATCGCCAACTACATCTTCATTCAAAATGACCAGGAAGACATATGCTGTCCCACGAAGGTACGAATTCCCTTCAATCATTGTTATGGGACTCCTACTGATCACTTGAATAACAGACCTTTCGAAGCAGCCCGTTTGGATGCTGAATTAAAACTCGCTGGAGAGTATGGTCTCCGCAACAAGAGAGAAATCTGGTATATTCTTCCCATCTTCCAATATACTTATCTTCAGGCGTGTCCAACTTACTCTTTCCAAAATCCGCCGTGCCGCTCGTGAGCTTCTCACATTAGAAGGTACATTGGCTTTCTGACCCTCATTTCTAATATTGCAGAGAAAGATCCTAAACGTCTCTTTGAAGGAAACGCCTTGATTCGTCGTCTCGTACGTATCGGTGTACTAGATGAATCTCGGATGAAATTGGATTATGTGCTTGCCTTGAAAGTGGAGGATTTCCTTGAACGTCGATTGCAAACACAGGTTTTCAAATTAGGACTTGCTAAGTCTATTCACCATGCTCGTGTATTGATTCGTCAACGACATATCCGTGTTGGCTCGCAAGTATCACACTGTTCATAGGATGATCCTGATTGTTAGGTTGTTAATGTTCCGTCGTTTGTGGTGCGTCTTGACTCTCAAAAGCATATTGATTTTGCTCTTGGTTCTGCATTGGCTGGTGGACGTCCAGGTCGTAATCTGAGGAAACGTGCGAAGGCTGCTCAGAAGGGTGATGATGAGGGTGCTGAGGAAGAAGAAGAGTAGATTTATATTCAGGATTGGAGGTTGGTACAGTATGGTAGTGAGTAACCATCATCTTAAATGAAGAATAAACTTCACTTATTTCTTGGTGTGTTCCCTCTAACGACGTGGTGAGACATCACCAAAATATTGGCCCCATTGACAATAACATTCAAAGCTTGTAATATAGAGTCTCGTGGAGTAGGATGCTACTACTTCATTTTGGGGATTATCATTCAAAAGCTATGCTATTAAACGACTGTACCAGCATTGCTAGCAATACGAGGCCATAATTCAGCACATTCCTTCCCGACAGGCCCGTTAATAGCACTCCCTTTCATTTCGCCCTTCGGATTGACTATCACTCCAGCATTATCCTCAAAATACAAATACACACCATCTATTCAATTAGTGACGCTCACTGCAGAATGTTACCTCTGCGTCGCCATGTTTTACGTTGACGAACAACAACTGCAGGCATGACTTTCTTTCTTAGTTCTGGCTTTCCTTTCTTGACTGTTGCCATCACCATGTCACCTACACCAGCTGCTGGAAGACGATTTAGTCTTGCACCAATTCCCTTGACAGAAATGATATAAAGATTCTTGGCTCCAGAGTTATCCGCACAGTTCTGAATGAACGCATTAGATCGGACCAAGAGCAAATGGAGAATACCATGACAGCGCCGACTGGGAGACCCAGTGTCATTCGGAACTTGTTTCCTGAAGCACCACCACGGCCTACCAAACGTTAGAAATAACTTTAAAGAAGGAGATACCGCGCTTAGACATGGCGTATGATGTTGTCGAAGGTGGAAAGGCCCAAGAGGATGATTGTTGGTCTAAATTTTGGTTGTGACTGCTCAGAAATTCCCGAAATTTTTAGATCAAACAAGGGGAATCACTTCAACAACGTCTCCCATCCTTCATCGGCAGGAAGGTCCACCACCAGTCTCTTAATCCACCCTGTCAGTCACCAGAATTCACTGACTGTGTCAAGGTAACGATATCCCTTCTTTATTTTGTCTTGCTATTGTGAATGGTTAATGGATGGATTGATGGAAATTTTTTGCGTCTGCTTCGTCAAAATTTCATTAAGAAACCATTAACAACCATCTCGCTCTGTTATCAACTGTTTGCTTTGGGATATTAGACTAACGGAGTTTAGACATCGGCACAATGAAGGATATTTACAAGGAAGAAGAATTTGAAATCCCAGACGGCGTTACCGTCAATGTCAAGTCACGACTTGTCACTGTCAAAGGGCCTCGTGGAGAATTGAAGAAGAACCTTCGTCACATTGACATGGAAATCAAGAAGATTGGAGACAAGAAGATTAAGTTGATTGTATGGCATGGATCCAGAAAACATGTTGCTTGTCTGAGAACAGTTCGTTCTCTCATCGTCAACATGATCAATGGAGTCACAAAGGTATTCAACCTTATTCTGCTTCTTCAGAGCTCGTGGTGTTGGCAGAAGCTAATATTACTAGGGATTCCGTTACAAAATGCGATATGTCTATGCACATTTCCCTATTAATGTCAACGTTGTCGATGATGGAAAGGTCGTTGAAATCCGCAACTTTTTGGGAGAAAAATATGTTCGACGGGTCGCTCTTCACGAAGGTGTCACAGTCACCATCTCCACAAATGTTAAAGACGAATTGGTTCTTGAAGGCGAGTCGCTTGACAATGTATCCCAATCAGCTGCTTCAATTCAACAAATCTGCAACGTCCGAAACAAAGAGTACAATCCCTTCCCGTCACATCTTTCTAATTCTAGTATCCGAAAGTTCCTTGACGGGATCTATGTTAGCGAGAAGGGTGTCATAGAAGAGTAAAAGCATCTTTTGTGATGTGGGCGGTGCATTTGTAGTAGAGCTGACAGTTTGTGATGATCCGAGCTGCTATCTGCAATTTTACTTGAATACTTCATATACCTGAAAAGCGAAGTCCAAGTGGATATGATCGTTTTCATTCAATTCTACCACCTGACTGATCCTTCCTTGTGAACGTCCGCTCAATATTCTCTCAGTCCCTCCCTCTATTACAACGGGACAGGATTCAATTTTGCCTCTCGTTTCTTCAACACCTTAATATACTTTCTGTAAGCTCTCCGACTCCGTTTTCGTTGCAAGATGACCTTCCGGATCTTCTTCTTATGGACAAGTGGCACTTCCCCCTTCGGCGGCGGATTACTCTTCGTAAACAATGCAGGTGTGACAGCCTGTCTAGCAGCCTCATACATTTTCTCCAAACGCTCTTGCATGTTAGCAGCCGGCCGCTTATCTCGCCGAGACATCTGCAAATAACTTATTTCATTAAAACCGCTTCCTCCTTTGGCATTGGGATAATGCGGCTTCTGCGGCTGGAGGAGCTTTGGAACAAACGGAGTTAACTAGACAGATTAGAATTGATTGATCTAGAGAGTGTACAGGACTTGCATATAAGTTTTTGGGGACGACATAGGTGCGAACTTTGCGATAGTCGATTACGTACGATTGAGGATGTCGTCGAGGATGTCGCCCTAGCGCGCCTACTCGATTGCCCTTGTAGTAATTATGTCCATATTTTGAGGTTAATTGCAATCGCCTAAATCAGGATTAGTATGAAATGAGAATTGAGAAAAACCTTGCGCCTAGGCATACTGGTGTAGGCTTGAACATGGAGAAGCGAAGAAATGTCTGGCGGAAACTGGATCGGCGACTCGAGAAAATTTTCGAAAGCAGTGGACAACCAACCGCGGACCCTAGTTGTCCCCAGACCATCCTGACGATAATCAAAGCAACAGCCCACCGGGCCTTGGTTATTAGTTGCACAAACAACCCTAGAGGGTACAACTACGAAAGCTGTCATCGTCGTCTGCTTTCGCATTAGCTTTTCTCATCAGCAGTTTGTTTTGTTCTTGTTTTGACGGAAAAAGAGAGGTGTGATTCGGATGGTCTCGATAACAAGGCCTTCATCATCCACAAGCAGTGCAAATGAGGTGCTAAAGAAGCGAAAACGCGAAGAAATATACGGGGATAAGGAGAATTCACATCGAAATACAACAACACCGTCCTGGAAACAGCAGCATAGTAATCACTGGGATTCTCATCATTCCTCAGAATCCGATGTAAAGCATACCTGTATCCCCCCGGTTCCCCGTCACCTCTGTTCTCTCAAACACTAACAAGTGCAAATAGTGACTGAAAAAGCTCCCCGACGGAGTTCAAATTCGCCAAAAGGCCCGGTTCAGAAACGACGCCGTTCATTCTCGTCACTTCCAGCATTGACAACAACATCCCTTCCAAACACACCGACTCTAAACTCGTATTCGCCCTCTTTCAAATCCGCAGACGCGAATTTCGGGCCTAACAGATGTCATATTTGTGGGCGTCCACGGGGATATGCGTTACGAATTAGTGAATGTCCTGTTTGTGAGAAGGGAATGTGTCAAGTATGTAAGCGGACATGTATTGTATGCGATCAAGAACGATGTTCTCAGTGTTGTGTTGAAGAGTATTTCCACCGTTTGGTATTGACTGACTGTGTAGAGGTGAGGAGGGAGATTCAGTATGCTTGATGTGTTTGAATGAGCAGAAACAAATGTTGAGTGATATCAGCGGACGAAACAGTCCTGAAGGCATTGAAATGATTGAGAATGGTCATTAAAGGGAGGCGATGTAAGAATAGTGTTTTCAATCTGCATTAGGGAGATAATTCGTGGCTGCCGTTTTAGGTAGGTGCATTTGCATAAGTGTGGCTATTCAGCCTTCAGCATTCAGTTATTATGTTTAGCTCGGAAAGTCTTGAGTTCCAAATTCATAATCTCAAGTTCGGGTGCGAAAGGGAACAATTGATGCTTAATTCAGATCGTCATTAAGGTCGAAAGGGTTAAAATCTCTGTTCTCCTTTCTTTCTCTTCCGTTTTCGTGCTTTACCTTCCTCACCCATATCCACAGGCTCAAATTTCCGTTTCGGTCTGTCCTCCTCTGCCTTCTCCAAATCTTTAATTTCCTGAGTAACGACCTGCACAGCTCCTTTGTAAGTCAATCTCCTCGCTTCTGAATGCAAAATAACCTTTTTCCCGTCTCCCAAACCAAACTCCTGTTTCAATCCCCAAAACGTTGCTAAATTAATCACATCAAATGGTCCTCTTAAATCTGCCGCTCTTTTTCCTTCACTTGAGATTATTATTCCTCTTCCTCTCGTTGCACGTATTAGACCAGTAGCATTCGAAATGATATTCCGTCTAGCAGCGGTATCTCCAATCCCAGTTGCATAGCAAATTTCGACAGCAACGCCTCTTGCAATGAGATTGGTGAATAAGCCATGTCTCAACGGAAAGGGAAGACGTTGCGAGATGTCGAGGGATAGAATATCAATGTCTGGACTGTTGTTTGCGCCAATCCATTGCAAGGCTTTCTCTGTTGTTGGTCTGACAGCAATTAAATCAAAGTTCTTTCCAGCGGCCGTGAGATTCGAGTTTAGAGAAGCTGGATCGTCGACATTGACAGTTATGCGAGATAGAAAACGAATGTTCTGATACTGTGGAAATGGGTTTGCTGGTATTGGATTCGGCTTTGTATCAGTAACGAACGAAAAAGGTTCTTACAATGACGGAGGGAAGTTTGACTGGATGAGAAACGTTGAATGCAACGACTGAGTAGTTCACTGTCATCAGCATACAGACCCATAAGGGAGATACGATGATCGAGTAAGGCAACCGTTCGATTGAGTTCATCATCCGTTGTCCTCCACTGGACGTTCAGATCATGAAACATGACTCCACTGTCATCGCATTTCTTCAATTATGCAGTTAGCAGGGAGAGCTGCAGTACGAGACTCGCTTTAAATGGATTAACCCTAACCCTTTCTCCACTTGGGATGCGTAATGCTAAGTTGAAATGCTTGCTTAGAGATCTTACCAACACAAGACCAAATTGAAGAGTGAAAAGACAGCAAAGAATAAGGAAGTGCTGTCCTTCATAAATTAAAATGAAATCTAATCTCGAAGACGGCTTCTCCACTACTATAACATTACACGAGTTTCTTGATCTTCTCAACCCAGCTGGGTCCCCCAAGTCCAGGAACCTTCAGACCATATTGCGTCGGTACCCCGTTAATGCGATGGAACCCATTGAGGTTCTACTGTGAGAAATACGCAAGAAAGTACAAACCTTGTGAAGAACGATTTGATAGCATGATGCAGTGCCTTGGCGTGAAGCGATTGTGGAATACGCAAGGAAGTACTCCCAAATTCTGAACCATCTATTCTTAGCTTAAGATTGAAGGAAGTATCATACCTGTCTCCATACTTGGCGATGATAGCTGGCTTATTAGACATCCAATTCCTGTACCAACGCCAAATCGTTGCAGAGTAGTGAACACCGATAGTATCGATACTTTTGACTTCAAATCCTGCGGTTTCGAGAGAATCTACGAACCATCCCAATGGGGTAGATGCATCAGCACCCGGGAAGATATACTTGTTCATGAAAAGACCCTATCCATCAGCTCAAGTCATCAATGTGAATACCCAAATGAGATCCTCAAATTGCCAAGATTTTCGTAAACCGGCGATTTGCAAGAAGAATATTCCATCATCATCCAACATATCATACACCTGTCTCAAAAAAGTTCCAAAATGCCTCACACCAACATGTTCAGCCATCTCAAGACAAGTAATCTTTTTATATCCACCTGGAATCTCTGGAGTATCGCGATAGTCCGAACACAAAATCTTTGAATTGATATTCTTGAATTCTGAGGTTTGTAAAGCCTCTTGGATAGCCTTGTTTCCCCATGCAGTTTGGTTTCGTCCGAGTGTGATACCGGTAACATGAGCTCCGTATTGACTTGAAGCATAAGCAGCTAGAGTTCCCCATCCACAACCCAAATCCAACACTGTATCACCTTGCTTCAATCCAATTTTCTCACACACGATACGCAATTTATTATCTTGCAGCTCCTCGAGCGTTTCTTCACGAGTAATATCCGAAACAATCCCACTAGTATAAACCATCCTTTCACCCAAAAACCAACCATAAAAATCATCTCCTCGGTCATAATGATCTCTGACTTGTTCCTCATCTTGCGACTTTGAATGCACCAATACCTCGGGGATCATTTGCAGCAAGAAATACTTGAACAATCCCAATGTAAATCGGAATGAAGCCCAATCGTGTCGAAATTCCATGGCTTCCAAAGCATCGCCACGGAACGAAACCAATCCAGCAAAATACATTTCATGGAACGTCTCCATGGGGATTTTTCTATTTCCGCGATAATATTCAGCGTCCGTGGAGTTTTTGAAGTTCAAGTAGTATTCTACTCCACGATTGGGGTATTTAGCTTTATCGTTCAGACGAGGTGCGATGATTGAAGTAATGGTCCAGAAGGCCATGAGAAGAGGAAGTGTGGTGATGGCGGCGAAGAAGATAAAGGTCAAAAAACCTCCACCGACCTTGGATTTCAGGTAGTATGGTACTCCGAGCAGGAGGAAGAACAGGAGGTAGTTGTTAAAGGAGCGACCGCTGGGCCCCTCAGCGGGAAGCAGTGCATTGGCAATTGCCGGGGAGGCTGTCGTCTGAACACCATAAGTTGTATTTACAGGGACAGGAGGAGCCGCAGGAGGGGTCTTCTTGAACTCGAACGTAGACATCTGTTCGCCAAGGAGAGAAATTATCGGATGGGCGATCAAAATCAGTCGAGCTTTTTTCGAGCGATATTCAAGTATCAGAATTTACGGTGAATAGTGCGAATATTCAGAATATCTCATCTCACGTTGCCCCTGAACCAAATAAGATATTTGAAGATTGCAAATACCTACAACGAAAGATAACATACAGCGTATTTAGTAATCGAATCCTTCCGCATGACAGTATATGTCAGGCATATCCTTGCTCAAGTTCTGTATTACAGCTTTCTTCACCACTTTGTTTATATCTCGACTTCCGCATGTCGCAACTCCCAACCTACCCATTACCTTTGCCTCCGCCGCGGCTTGTTGTACTAATCCAGGTAAATTTGGCCTACCGATTCTCAGGTACGGTACTACATTATCTGGCACCGAATATCCCGGTTTCTCCATTTCTGCGTCATCGTCATTTTGGTTGTCGAGAGGCGTAAATGGGACTTCTGGATCTCTGGTGACATATAATCTCATCGCCACCAGACCATACGCCGTGTCAAGAATATTCGACAATTCATTTGCAAACCACGATAGCTCAGCTACTATTAATAGGTTTTTCATGGGAATGAACCTTGATGCTTGACGACCCAAACAAATCCAATCCGTTTGCAGCGACAATTTTGTCCTTCCTCAATTTGCTTTACATGTTGCACTAGATCTCTGAGAATCGGTAT
>Ga0335075_10011483_pt1 | contig 13389 bp, 17 predicted proteins | sample Lox_Sample_24_FD_206723 | JGI IMG/M metagenome (GOLD analysis project Ga0335075, IMG submission 206723) | Soil microbial communities from Loxahatchee National Wildlife Refuge, Florida, United States - Lox_Sample_2.4 | ecosystem: Environmental > Terrestrial > Soil > Wetlands | place: USA...
CCCGCAGAAACGGGTTGGTGGCGCGCTCGGCAGCCACGGTGGTAGGAACGGTGGCCTCCGAGCTTGCGCGGGCGCGGGCTACCGCCTCGGCACGCGCAGCGACGGCCGGATCGGCATCGACGGAAACTGCAAATCGCGCGTTCGCGAGGGTGTATTCGTGGGCGGAATAGACGGTGGTGCGCTCCGGCAACGCCGCAATCCTCTGCAAGCTCGCCCACATCTGCTGCGGGGTACCCTCGAAGAGTCGACCGCACCCCATGGGGAACAGCGCATCTCCCGCGAACAGTACGTCCGCGCCCGGCGCATAGTAAGCAATATGACCCAGCGTGTGGCCGCCTACATCGATCACCTGAAATGCCGTCGCGCCGAGCTCGACGATGTCTCCGTGGCCGACCCTCCGGTCGACCGACCCGACTCGCTCGACCTCCTGGGGAGCAACAATCTGAGCTCCAGTCTTCTCTTTGAGAACGGCGTTCCCGCCGGCATGGTCGGGATGCCAATGCGTGTTCAGGATCAGTTCCAGCGTCCAACCCAGACCGTGCAGCTCGTTGAGGATTGCCTCGGCATCAGGCGTATCGACGCATGCCGTCCTTCCGGTCTCGGTATCGTTCACCAGAAAGCCGTAGTTATCGGACAGGCATGGGAAGAGATGAATGTTCAGGCTCAAGGCACTAGCTCCCCTCACCCGTCCGGAACAGAACTTCTCGATTGAGGAGGCCCGCGGGATCGAGCGCCGCACGAATTTGACGCATGACTCCCATCTCGGCAGGCGAGCGGTGCTCCGGCAGAAACTCCCGCTTGAGGCGGCCTATGCCATGCTCGGCCGTAATGGCTCCCGCGAACTCGCCAACCGCCTGGAACAACAATCGCTCGACATTCGATTCCTCGCCAATCGTATCGGGACCAACGTTGATGGCAATGTGAATGTTATTGTCGCCCAAATGGCCGAAGGTGGCCGTTCGGACTCCAGGATACCGGGTCTGCAGCAGGCTCTTGAGCCGCGCAAGGAATTCCTCGATGTGCCGCAGGTCGATGCTCACGTCCGTGGAGACAAAGGCGCCAAACTCCCTGACGATCACTTCAGATCCTTCGCGGACGCGCCATAGCTCCGCCACCTGTTTACCCGATGTCGCGGTAACGGCGTCGGCTACGAGCTCCTCTTCGTAGGCTCCCACCAGGAATTGCTCGAAGAGTTTCTCATCGAGCTCCTTGTTCTGACCGAGCGCCTCGATCAGCACGTAATAGGGTTGCGCCGGCTCGACCGGCCGCCGGCCGGAGCCGCTTGCGGCAACGAGCTCATAGTAGTCCCGCCACATGACCTCGAACGCCGAGAGCGTGACCAGGCGTCGCGCGAGACCCAGGAGCGCCAGCAACTTGCGGTAGCTCTGAACCGACACGAAGGCTACCGATTGGCTGACTGGTGCCGGGACCAGGCGGACGACTGCGCGCGTCACGATTCCGAGCGTGCCTTCGGAGCCGATGAACAGGTGCTTCAAATCATACCCGGTATTGTTCTTCAGCAGGCGGTTCATGTTGGATACCACCGTGCCATCCGCCAGCACGGCCTCGACGCCGAGCAGGTTTTGCCGTGTCATGCCCCAGCGCAGCACACGATTACCGCCCGCGTTCGTCGCGATCATCCCGCCGATGGTGGCTGACCCTTTGGCCCCCAGGTCCACCGGATAAAGCATCCCGCGTTCGGCCACCGCATTCTGCAACGCCTCGAGAACCACCCCTGCCTGAACGACCGCGGTGTAGGTGACGGCGCAAATCTCTTCGATTCTGTTCAGGCGCTCCAATGAGATCACGAGCTCGTCGGCCCCGGCAAAGGCGCCGCCCGATACGCCCGTGCGTCCCCCGTGGATCACGACCCGCTGGCCAAGCGCGGAGCACAGTGCCATGACGCGCGACAGCTCAGCGACCGAGGCTGGCCGCACTATCGCCGGCGACTCGATCGGAATGGGGCGGAACGGATCACATGATCGCAGGCGTACGTCACTGCCGGTCAGCAGGCCTGCCTCACCTACGATTTGCTTCAGCTCGGCGACGAGCCTGGATTCGCAGTGGGCATCCTGTGGCATGCTTGTATGTGTTTCCCAATCGGAGCGTACGCCGCTCAGGCCGTATCCTACCTCTCACGACTTTCTTCTCCGCGCACTCTCGGTTGCATACAGCGGCAGATCAGGATCGCGGCACCTGCGAAGCCAGAAAGGACCGCAGCAGGGCGATGAATTCGGCCGCCCTGTCGTGATGCACCCAATGCCCTGCCTGCTCTATCACGGCTACCGTGGCATTGCGAAAGTGGGCCAGCCGCCCGTCCGTCTGCGGGTTCGATGCCCAGCTACGGCCACCATAGACCAGCATCGTAGGACAGGCGATCCTGCCCCACAGCTCTTGAATCTCCGCTCGCGTCATGTCCAGCGGCGGCGAGACTCTCAGATGATTGTCGAACTTCCAGCTGTACGTACCATCCTCGTTCCTCGAGACGCCGTGACGCGTCAAGTGCCACGCCAGCTCGGCGGATAAACCCGGGTTCACGGCCTGCATCCGCAGTTGCGCCTCCTCGATCGACTCATAGCGTCGAGGTACTCGCCCGGCAAGCTCCCGCTGTCTTCCGATCCAGCGATGCATGCGCTCGACGACACCTCTCGTAGCCTCCTCTGCGATGAGCTTGGGAGACGGGCCGAGCCCTTCGATCGCCACGAGCTTGCGCACGCGGTCAGGATATAGCCCGCTGAAGCGCAGGCACACATTGCCGCCGAGCGAATGCCCGACAAGCGCGAGCGGCGCAAGGTGCTGCTGCTCGATCAGCTCAGCGAGATCATAGATGAGGTCGTCCATCCCGTAATGGCCGCTCTGCACCCACTCGCTATCTCCATGACCCCGCAGATCCGGTGTAATGATGTGCCAATCGCCTCTCAACTCCGCGACGACCTGATCCCAAGTGCGGCAGTGGTCGCGGCCGCCGTGCAGCAGCAACAATGACGGCGCATCGCAGTTACCCCAATCCAGGTAATGCAATTTGAGGCGCTGGGAGACGTACGTCTTCGGGGTTGCGAAATCTTGGGCAACTTTCACCGGAATTCCAATGACTCGTTCGGGGGTCTATGAGAGCTGTGTATCATAAACTAGAGCTGGGGGACTGGGTCCGCCAGGACTCGACGCCACGGTCCTCGATCCACCGATGGAGCTCCCGCTCGCCACTTGGCAGGTGGCTATGGACCTCCCTCTTGCCCAGGCAGTGATAGTTGAGGTAATCGAGGAAGGCGCTCACCAGGCGTGTGTCGAGCGCTCGGAGGTCAGTCAGGTCGAACGGGTAGTCGTAACGTTTGGACTCGGGCGGGGAGCCGAATCGGTAGGCGCGCTCGCATCATGCGTTGCATTGAACCAAGTCCGATACTCAGAAAGCCGAATGCGATACCTGGCTATGTTGAATTCATTGAGGCGCTTGAACTCCTGAATCGTCAGCTCAACAAACCGCTCGACATCGGAAGCAACAACGATGCCCTTAGCGAGAGCCCGTACGCTAGCTAGGCTGGGTTGTTGCTTCGCACGGACAATCTGACCGATAACCTCGGTCAGAGCCTCTCGATACCGCATACGAAACCGATCTGGTTCCGCAACTGAGTCGCGAACTACAACGTATCGCGAGTAAAGCGGTTGACGCCGATGTCGTCCGTGTCCTCTTCGACCAAGAGCTCGATCGCCGCCTTGTGGTTCAGGATCATCTGCGTTTCTTTTGCGTCCTTGCCTTCGGCTTCCTGACCAAACTGAATCAGCCGCTCGGTATCAAGCCGACTGTACGTGTTGCCCTCGAGCCGGCTCGATGCCCAGGAGAGATCGATGAGAAAACGACTGAGGATGTCACGCGCGAACGTGCCGGCTGCTCTGTCGGCAACGATCGGTTTCCAATCGTGTGGAGATGGACCCTGGTCTTGTCGGGGATGTAGGCGGTCTTATTTGGAACGTAATCATCGAGGAACCGTCGCTCGTAGCCTCGCGGCGTCCGAGCTGCCGGCGGTCGATTGACGTAGGCGAGAATGCCGCGGGCGACTGGCGCGAGCTCGAGGGTCACGACGCCTTCTGGCGTCTCGAACTGCCCAGCAGTCTCGGGCTTTTGTCCCGCGATCTCGATATTGCCAGCCGGCGCTACGATTGTGTGGTCCGCGCCCCGCGCTTGCTCGGCGGTGTGCGGGGCAGGGGCGCTAGCCCCACCATGCACGTACCGTGTCGACCTTGCGTCGCCTCGCCGGTGAATGCGACCAGCCCTGAGGAGGGCCGAGATCCGGCGACTCAGCGTGCGCCGACTGGTGGAACCACCAAGCTCCTTCTGGAGCTGCAACAGCGACAAGCCTCCCGGTTGTATGCCATTGCTTTTGCTATATTTTATATGGCTAGAAATCAGATATCTGGCCACTAAACCCCTGGTCTGGTCACGCAAATGGAACAGGATTCGAGCCTGTCGATCTCGAATTCGCAAAACGCAAGGCAGACTTGATCTCCTGTGCAAAGATCGCCCGAAGGGCCGGCTTATGCGCGGCGGGCGCGGTCGGCTCCATGACGACCGCTGGCGAGCCCCCGGCCGTAGGGGGGAATGTACGTGACCCGAGGCAGACGCAGATTTCGCGAATCCCTCCGACGATGCAGTATGCGCTGCCCGCCGGGTGAACTGCATCGCATCGAACGCCGGTGCCGCCGAGCTCCGCGATGCAGACGCGGCGATCGCGCACGCCGCCGCACCGGACGGGCGTGCTCAGCGCACCCGGTCTGGCCTCTTGACCCCAGCACATCAATTCACCGCAAGGAGCTCCCCCGATGGCAGGCCGAAACTTCCTCTTCGTTCCCGGTCCCACCAACGTTCCTGACCGGGTCCAGCGTGCGATGGTGGTGGCAATGGAGGACCACCGCTCGTCCAAATTCCCCGAACTGACGCGGGCTGTCCTGAACGGACTGAAGCGCATATTCAAGACCAGTGACGGCACACCGATCATCTTCCCGTCATCCGGTACAGGTTGCTGGGAGGCGGCGCTCACCAATTGCCTCGATCCCGGCGACAAAGTGCTTGCATCGCGATTCGGCCAGTTCAGCCACCTCTGGATCGACATGGCGCAGCGCCTCGGCTTTCGGGTGGAGATCGTCGACTGCGAGTGGGGTACCGGGGTGCCGGTCGAGCGCTACGAAACCATCCTGCAGGCCGACAAGGGACACGAGATCCGGGCGGTGCTGGCCTGCCACAACGAGACCGCTACCGGCGTAACAAGCGATATCGCCGCCGTGCGCCAGGCGATGGACACCGCCAGCCATCCGGCACTGCTCTTCGTCGACGCGGTAAGCTCGCTCGGCAGCATCGACTTCCGCATGAACGAATGGGGCGTTGACGTCTGCGTCTGCGGGTCGCAGAAGGGCCTCATGCTGCCCGCCGGGCTCGGCATCACCTGTGTCAGCCCCAAGGCGCTGACGGCGCGCCAAACGGCGCGGCAGCCGCGCTGTTACTTCGACTACCTCGACATGGTCAAGGCCAATGCCACTGGCTATTTTCCCTACACGCCGTCTCTGCCGATGCTGTACGGCCTAAAGGAGTCGCTCCACATCCTGCTGGAGGAAGAGGGTCTCGACAACGTTTTCGCGCGCCACAGCTATCTCGCCAACGGTTGCCGTGCAGCGATTCAGAAGGGCTGGAAGCTCGATGTCTGCGCCAAGGAGCCCCAGTGGTATTCGGACACCGTCTCCGCAATCGTGGTGCCGGAGGGCGTCAACGCCGCGCACGTGATAGACGTCGCCTTCCGGCGTTACAACCTCGCGCTCGGCGCGGGTCTGAGCAAGGTCGCCGGTAAGGTGTTCCGGATCGGCCATCTCGGCGACCTGAACGAGCTGATGCTGCTGGGGGCGATCGCCGGCGCGGAAATGGCGATGCTCGATGTCGGTATCGGGATCGAGCCCGGCAGCGGCGTGGCCGCGGCCCAGAGCTACTGGCGCGCGAACGACCCGGTGCAGAAGAAGAAGGTCGCGCGTAGCGAGGTGATTTATGCATCGCACTCCACCGGCTCTACGGAAGGGGCTCGCACGTGACGCACCGCGTGGTGTTCCTCGACCGCAAATCGATCAAGGCGAACGTACGCCGGCCGCGTTGCGCAGAGTCTTACGTGGAATACGACCGGACGGACCCGGCTGACGTCGTCGATCGGCTGCGCGACGCGACCGTTGCGATCGTCAACAAGGTCGCCATGCGCGAGCCGACGCTTGCAGAGCTGCCGAAGCTCGAGCTGATCGCAATGGCGGCCACCGGTTACGACTGCATCGATATCGACTCGTGCCGGCGTCGGGGCATTGCGGTCACCAATATCCGCGACTACGCGGTGCACACGGTACCCGAGCACGCGTTCATGATGCTGCTGGCGCTGCGCCGTAACCTGCTCGCGTATCGGCACGATGTCGAGCACGGCGTATGGCAGAAGGCGGAGCAGTTCTGCTTTCTCACTCACCCGATAGGTGATTTGTACGGGTCGACCATCGGAATCGTCGGCGAAGGCGCCATCGGCCAGGGCACGGCAGCCATTGCCCGCGGCTTCGGGATGACCGTGCTGTTCGCGGATCACGAGCCACCCAAGGCGCCCGGCATCGAGTTCACGGCGTTGGACGAGGTGCTCGAGCGAGCCGACGTGATCTCGCTGCACCTGCCGTTGACGCCGGCCACGCGCAACCTGATCGGTCTGCCGCAGCTGCGCCGCATGAAGCGCAACGCGATTCTGCTGAACACCGCACGCGGTGGCCTGGTCGACGAGCAGGCGTTGATTCGGGCGCTCGAGGAGGGCCTGATCGCGGGAGCCGGCTTCGACGTCCTCACGATCGAGCCGCCACGTGAGGGCAATCCGCTGCTAGAGCTGCGGCGCCACGACTTCATTCTGACACCGCACGTCGCCTGGGCCTCAGACGGTGCCATGCAGTTCCTGGCCGACCAGATGATTGAGAACATCGACCTATGGGCCGAAGGCCGGCCCCGACACATCGTGACGTGAGCGGGACGCGCCGCCCGGGCGCACTGCACTCGAGATGCGCCGACAAACTCAACGGGACAGGCCAACTGCCGCTTGGCTTTTGCGACTGGGGCATTGCCCGGACCGGCGAGAAAGTAATTGTGTTTTCTGATTTCGCTTGCGCTGGAGGCGCCACGCCTTTCGTCATGCGTATCCGCACGTGCGTGTAACTCATGCTGGCTTCGCCCGCGGGACACCGCCAACTGAGTCAGGGGACCTCGTCCACCAAATTACGGAGGCGCGAAGCAAGAAAGCGACGAAGGGCCATCTGGAAAGAGAATAAAGAGCTCCCAATTCCCGCTTGACGCGAAACTGTACGGTCCGTACACTTCGCCTGCAATGGCCAAACCAATTAGAAAAGGCGCCGAGGAAGCGCGTAGTCAATTACCGGAGCTACTGACGGCCGCGCAGCAAGGCCGCCAGACGATCATTACGCGCCATGGGCGGCCGGTTGCCGTGCTGGCACCCGTCTCTGCATCCGGAGAAGCCCACACCCAGCGCTCATTGCTACCCCTCGCCGGCAGCGGTCGCGGGCTATACGGCCGCGATAGCCCATTGACCTTGCGCCGGCTGAGGGACGAATGGAACCGATAAGCCTCGAGGGATTGCCGGAGAACGCCCTTCTCTTGATTGACTCCGCCCCGATCATCTATGTGCTCGAGGATCATCCCGAGCTCGCAACGGCATTCAGGCCGGTATTCGAGGCGCATGAGGAAGGGTTAGTGCGTCTCGCAGTCACGACGGTGACGCTTGCGGAGGTACTGACCGGGCCTTTGAACGCTCGCGACGAAGTCCTCGCCGAAAAATACCGAGCTACCCTCAAGTCGTGGTTCGTCGTGGACGTGGATGCGGAGATTGCCGAGAGCGCAGCCAGGCTTCGCGCCGCTTGTAAGTTGAAGCTGGCGGATGCGGTCCAGGCGGCAAGCGCGCTCGCGATCGGTGCCGACGCGCTCGTAACGCATGACCGCGATTTCTCATCCCTAGGCGATTTGCTTGTTCGTGGCGTCGAGACAAAGGGCAATCCGGGTCGATAGGGGCAAGTCCCGACGCTGACGTCGCATCCCGTTGCGCTTTGGTGCATCGCGTTCGGCAAACCTCCGTTTTGATCGCCTCGGCAAGGCACCTGCACTATGCGGGTGTGGGTCATCTGGCCATTTGCGCGGCTACGAATCGGCATCCGCTTGGATTACTCTGTCGTTCATGGACCAGAGCCTATGCCGCCGGCGTATGCCCTACCCGAAATTCGGCCGCCCGCGCGTGGCCACACCGGCGGCAGCGCCAGCGACGTTTCCCTCGGTCCACCTTCAGATTCTCGGGCGTGAGCAAATGGCCATTGCCGCAGATATCGGGTATGCCCATGGGCTCGAGGGTTCTTTCCAGCGAAAAGGACACTACATCAATTTTGGTTGCTTCAAAGCGTGCCCCCGCTACCACTTTATAATCAATACCTTACACGCATTATTTCAGCGCCCGTAATGGGTCCACGGGCCTGTATGCCACCGCTTGGCGACACCGCTTGCCTTGCCATATCTGCGTTTGGCGCTTATAGTGGACTAAGTTTAGTTTAACCTAGGCGTATGCGATGGCGACGACGGTGAATATTCACGACGCGAAGACCCACTTGTCGCGACTGGTCGATGAGGTTGCATCGGGTGCCGAGATCATCATTGCAAAGGCCGGCAAACCTATGGCGCGACTGACACCCCTATCGGCTCCTGTCCGCAAGAAACAGCTCGGCCTCCTCAAGGGCAAGATCAAAGTGCCGGACGGGTTCAACGCGCCACTAGATGACGAGACGATGGCCGTGTTCGAAGGTAGATAAAACGTGCGGGTACTCCTCGACACGCACTTGCTCCTTTGGGCCCTTTCATCACCGTCCAAGTTGTCGAGGCGTGCGCGAGAACGGATCGACTCCAGCGAAGTTTTTGCCAGCGCCGCGTCTATCTGGGAAATCAGCATCAAGTGCGCATTAGGCAAACTTGAAGCCGATCCAGCCGAGATCCTGGCCGGCATTGAACCCGCGGGTTTCAACCATCTTCCCATCGCGGGAGAACATGCCGCAGAGGTCGTGAAACTTCCCGCGATTCACAAGGATCCGTTCGACCGCCTTCTCGTGGCGCAAGCCAGAGTGGAGCCGATGATTCTGCTGACTAACGACGAGGCGCTAGGCGGCTACGGCGAATTCGTCGACGTTGTTTGAGCGCTGGGCGCACAATTTCGCCACTAAAAGATGCATGGAATCTGGAGCCAAGCCCCGCTCAAGCATGCGCGCTCGTTTCTCGGCGAGTGGGCGGGCAAGCTCGTGTGCGACGACTACATCGGCTATAAGGCATTGTTCGAGAAGACGGTGATCGAAGTTGGATGCGCAGCGCACGCTCGGCGCAGGTTCGACGAACTCTATGTCAACCATCGTAGCGAGCTCGCCGCAGATGCCCTCGAGCTCTTTGGCAAGCTCTACGAGGTCGAACGAGAGGCGCGTGAGCAGCAACTGGATGCCATCGGGCGCCAGCGGCTGCGTCAGGAGCGCGCCCGGCCGGTCGCCGACGCGTTACACAAGTGGCTCAGCGCTCATCGCCTGAAGGTTCCGGACGGATCTGCAACCGTAAGCGCGATCGACTATAGCCTCGAGCGCTGGCCGGCGCTGATCCGGTATATCGAAGATGGCAATCTGCCCATCGACAACAACTGGATGGAAAATCGCATTCGTCCGGTGGCCCTAGGCAGGGCAGCTGGCACTTCGCTGGATCATTGCGCGCTGGCAAGCGGGCCGCGGTTGTCATGAGTCTGGTCCAGTCCGCCAAGCTCAACGGACACAACCCGTACCGCTACCTCGTGGACATCCTCGAACGGTTGCCGACGCAGCCAGCGAGCTGGCTCGAGGAGTTGCTCCCGCACCGATGGCGAGCCGTAACATGAACAAGGGATGGATCTTAGCGAGTGGACTTGTCGTTGGAGCCGTGCTCGGCTTTTTCGTTCCAAGGAACGCACAACAAGCATGGGCTAACTATGTCGATCGGGACTGCGAACCGGTGGTGACCGTAAAGAGCGCCCCCGACGGCGTGACGAGAGCGATACTGACAACGAAGGGGTGTGACTATGGGTTCGGCTTCGCAGCAAGCTTCGCCAGCGTTCGCATCGAGAAACGAGATCCAAATGGTTGGTATATGGTTGAACCTCTTTCGGTAGATCCGAGTGGCACAAATCCGAAGGTCACAATTACCTGGAAGAGCAATGACCTCTTAGAAGCCGATATCGAATCGACCGAGTTCTCAGGGTCTCTGCAGCAGGATACCGACGGCTTCACATTTGTTCAGAGGTATGCACCTCCTGCAGGGGGACCGCATTAGCCATCCGCGAATCTAAGGAATGTCAATGTGCCTCGCCTGCACGCTTACGGCTGCCAACGCGATCCGCCGCTCATCCAAGTTATCGCCGGACCACGTCAGGTGGGTAAGACCACGGCCGCCGAGCAGCCCGTGAAGCTTCTGGGGTGACGAGACCCGCACTCGAGTGGATCGCGCCTGTGCCTGCGACATCCCCCCCTCGTTCGCGCACGGCATCCAAGGGGTCCCGGTCAACGATCTGCTGATTGGCACATGCAGCACCGCCATCTTTCACGGTCAGCCCGTGACCAGCGTGAATATCGCCGCAGATGAACGCTGGTCAAAGCCGTGGCGTGAGCTTTGCGCTACTCATGCTGTGCGCGTTGGCGGGCATACCGCGGTAGACAAAGCGCTTCGGCAGCAACGGATCTCCCTGGAAGCCGAAGCGGCTCGGCGCGCTCGACGCGGATCCCCTTCAACCGCGCCGGCACCGTGATATCGGCGTGACCGTCATCGAAGAGCTGCCCTTGCTCGGGCGATCCGATCAGATGCCGGGCGAGCGCCCGGGGCGCGAAGGCGCCCTTCACCATCGAGCTCACCGAGTTGCGCAACCGTGCGCTGGATGACGCGCCGTCCCACCCCACGTTCTCGACCAGTCGCCAGTAGCGATGCGTCTTGCCGTCCTTCTTGCGTGTGGTTGCTCGCAGAAACATCGAGCGCCATCAGAACCGATGCCGCTCACAAAGAAAAGCCCCGAGGTCGGCACTACACCGCCAGAACCGCGGGCGAGCGCGTGCAAGTACCTGAATGCACTCAACGAGTGCGCTCGAAAAAAGGCAAACTCAGGGCCTAACCTGAGCGCGGCATTGTACGAGAGTGCTAAGAGGGACGGAATCCACAGTCCGCTATCCGGCCGTCCGGAGCGAAGGCCCAAGGGCCGGTGTTGGCCGCTTGCCGCCGGCCACCAACCTCGCCTTCCGTTGCGGTTTGGTGCATCGCGTCCGGCAGACTCCATTTCGAACGGACCAGCGTCCAGCTAGCGTCTTTCAGCAACATGAGCTCTCATACCCGACCAAGAAGATGCGCAACGAAATGCGTGATTGCGCCGTTCGTGTATAGCTCGGTTATGCCGAATGCGTCGATCGTCATATGAGCAAAAGAGCCCGGCAAGAGCCTACGGCCCACGCCGACATATAGCGTGGCCAGCAGAACCCCGATAATACCGGTTTCGACGACGCCCGCGAGACCCTGATACAGGTGGCTGAAGCCGAACAGGGCGGACGATAGCACCATGGCGGGCAGAACAGTCTGCTCTCCCATCAGTCGGCAGCTCCAGCCAATGAGGAAACCTCGAAAGACCAGCTCTTCGGCAATTCCGCCGATCACCAGCGCAATCCCTAGCAGGCGTAGATAAGCCGGTAGGTTACCCTGAATCGTGCCAAGCGCGCCGACATTGGGTTGGGAATGAATGAAGTGTTGAACAAGCGGTTCGATGACGCTCGCATCAAGCATCACAACGGCCACGCCCGCCGCGATGCCCAGTGCGATCGAAGACATGGGGCCGCGCCACCACAACCGAAGCACCGCCCCCCGTACATCGCGCCTGACAATCAGAACAGTCACGACGATCAGCGCGGCAAGGATGACGCCCGGCCCTGGAATCGCAACGCAGGCGGCTGCGGGCGTCAAAAGCAGGATGAAATCCGTACGGCGTGTACGCGTGGATGATGACTCCATGACTTCCTCAGTTTCGCGCCAGTCGCACTATATCCCATATCCGCCGTCAAGCGAGGGGATTTGGCGGTGGTGCCCCAGTTTGAAATCCCGGCTTGCAGGGCTCGCTTCTCGTAGCGTCCGCGCGGTCCCGGCTTTGGCGTATCCACGTCCATTGGACTTCCGACATCCCGCCGCGCGCGTAGAAAAGCTGGCGCTGATACGTATGATGACTCCTGACAGGTGCAGCACGGCAACACCAGCCGAGGCACTCACCGGACCGGTGGGTGCGAACGACGAAGTCCCTCGCCGAACGTTACCGCGCCAGCGCGCTGCCGCGCCATTCCCAAAAGCCGGATCACGGTGATACGCTCGACGCTGCAGCATTACACTTGGAATTCGACTCCCTGCGCCAGGGGTAGGCGCAAGCCATAGTTGACAGCCTGAGTCTGGCGCCTCATATACGCCTTCCAGCTGTCGGAGCCCGACTCGCGTCCGCCTCCAGTCTCTTTCTCACCACCGAATGCGCCACCGATTTCGGCACCACTCGTGCCCATATTGACATTCGCAATGCCGCAATCCGAACCCCTGGCGGACAGAAAGATCTCGGCCTCTCGTAAATTGTTCGTGAGAATCGAGGAAGAGAGACCCTGCGGAACGTCCTGCAGCAGATGTAGCGCGGTATCGAAGTCGCGATATTTCAGCACATACAGGATTGGGGCAAACGTCTCGCGTCTCATCACCTCAGTCTGCACCGGCATTTCGACCAGAGCAGGCCTGACGTAATAACCGGGGCCAGGCAAGCGCATCCCGCCCGAGACGGTGCCGCCATCTGCGCGCGCCTCGGAGAGCGTCACCTCCATCATTTGGCACGCGGCCTCGTCGATCAGGGGCCCGGAATGTGCTTCCGCATCACGCGGGTCTCCAATCTCGAGTTTTGCGTAGGCCCGTTTGACAGCTGCAATGAGCTGATCGTATACCTCCTCGTGAACGAAGAGGCGCCGCATCGTCGTACAACGTTGACCGGCCGTCCCTGTCGCGCTGAACGTGATGGCCCGCAGGGCAAGCGCGAGGTCCGCGGACGGCGTCACAATACTTGCCGCGTTACCCCCCAGCTCGAGGATTGTGCGTCCAAATCGCTCGGCAACAGCCATGCCAACGGACCGGCCCATGCGCGTGCTGCCGGTCGCCGACATCAGCGGAACCTTGGCATTTTCCACCAATGCGCGACCGGTGTCCGCGCCTCCTATTAACAGCGTAGTCAGTCCCACGGGCGCCTCCGTGAATGCCCGAGCAGTCCGCGCCAGCAGCTCGTGCGC
>Ga0335075_10011484_pt1 | contig 13389 bp, 10 predicted proteins | sample Lox_Sample_24_FD_206723 | JGI IMG/M metagenome (GOLD analysis project Ga0335075, IMG submission 206723) | Soil microbial communities from Loxahatchee National Wildlife Refuge, Florida, United States - Lox_Sample_2.4 | ecosystem: Environmental > Terrestrial > Soil > Wetlands | place: USA...
GCACCGAGATCGTCTGCACCCTGCAGGCGCGCACCCCCGAGCAGCGCAACGCGCTGTTCCTGCGCGGCCTGCCCGGCAGCCGCCACGTCACCGGCATCACCGCGCAGTCCATCCTGCACGTGTTCTCACCGGTCGCGTACCTCACCTACACCAGGGGTCTGTCGCCCGATCAACTGGCCGCGCTGACCGAGGCCGCCCCCGAACAGGAGCTCGAGCTGCCCGAGACCCCGGCGATAAGCCCCGACCAGGCCTGGATCCCCGCCGCGGACACGGAGACCCTGCTCCGACCCGAAGACGACCCGCTCCTGGCCGAGCTGACCCGCGACGGCCGGACCCCGGTCGCCGACCTGGCCGCGGCCACCCACTGGCACGAGTCGACCGTCCGCCGCCGGATCGAGGAACTCAGAAAAGCCGGCCTGCTCTACTTCGACGTCGACGTCAACGAGTCCGCGCTCGGCATCAGCGCCAACGTCATGCTCTGGCTCAAAATCGATCCCGCCTCCCTCGAGGCGGCCGGCCGGGCGCTCGCCGCCCACCCCGAGATCCCGTTCGCCGGCGCGACCACCGGCACCACCAACCTCGCTGCGAGCGCGCTCTTCCGCGACACCCGGGACCTCTACGCCTACCTCACCACCCGGCTGGCCGACCTCCCTGGCCTCCAGTCGGTCGAGAGCGCCCCCATCATCGGCACCGTCAAGCGAACCGCCAGAACCGAGCCGGCCTAAGACATTCGAATTCATCAGGTGTTGGCGGCGGGGCGGGCGCCGTTGGCTTCTAGCCAGGCGGTCAGGTCGGCTGCGTCGGCGCAGCGGGCGGCGTCGAGCGGAGTTTGGTTGTTCCAGCCGAGCCAGTTGATGTCGGCTCCGGCCGCGAGGAGCAGCGCCGCGACGTCCTGGTGGTCGCCGCCGCAGGCGGCCCAGAAGGCGGTGGTGATCTGCTCCGCTTCTGGGCGGGGCTCACCTTCGAGCGCAGCCCGGACCCGGTCGGTGAGTCCCAGAGCGGCGGCCTGGTAGAGGTTGGTTTGGGCGCCCCGCTCGACGAGGCGTCGGCCGGCCCGCTGGCCGCCGAAGACGGCGGCGTCGGCGATGGGGCCGAGACCGCCGATGATGGACCCGGGAACGTTGACGTTGGCGCCGGCGTCGAGGAGGGCATCGACGAGTTCGACGTCGTCGTTGCTGGCGGCGGCCCAGTGGAGGGGGGTCTCCTGACTCTGGTCACCCGGCGTCGGCCCGGCGTCGGGGTCGGCGGGGATCCCTGGTGCGTCCGGGTCGGCACCGGCGGCCACGAGGACGGCCACGATCTGCTGCGGGTTGCGGCGGTGGCCGGGCCAGTCGGCGAAGAGATGGAGCAGGGTGCGCTGGCCGGCGGCCTCGCCGTCCTTGACGATCCTGATGCGGGCGAGCTCTGGGTGTGTGTCGAGGAGGCGGCGGAGACGATCGGCTTGACCGCGCTGGACGGCGGCGGTGGCCTCTACCGCGAGTGGCTCGTTCCAGCGCAGGGTCGTCGGGTTCTCGGTCACTGTGGGTCTCCCGATTGATCGCGGCTAGCGCGCCGAGACCGGTGCGGTCAGCTTGTCATTCTAGGATCTTTCGTATCAGATTGACGCTGCCCGAGGGCGGCCAGGACGGCGGGCAGGCGGGCGTCGAGCGGGCCGTTGAGCTCCAGTAGCGCGACGTCCCCGAGCGAGTCGAGCGGGTCGGAGTAGACGAGTTCCAGGAGGGCGTCGTTCGCCCCGGAGCGGAGGCTGGGGAGCTCCGGGGCCGGGAGGGCCTGCTCGGTTTCCGGCGTGATCACCGTGAGGACTAGCAGGTCGAGACTTGCTAGAGCGGACCGAACGGCTGGGCTGTTCGCCTCGCGCTCGGCGTCGCCGCCGCTGGCGGCTAGGTAGGCCAGGTAGTCGAGTGGGGTCCGGTCGAAGACGACCTTTGGCAGCAGCGGCGGCTCGCTCAGAGCTCGCAGCGAACGGGCCAGCAGGGCCCGGTAATCGTCGGGCGATGGCGGGAAACCGAACTCGTACCCCTCTTCCTCGAGGAGGTAGTAGGGCTCGTCGGCCGTCTTGTGGCCGGGGAGGTGCGCGCATATCGCCTCGGCCAGCGTGGTCTTGCCGGTTCCGTGGGTGCCCGATATCCCGATCCTCATGGCTGGAGCGCTATACGCCCGTGGTGCCGTCGATGCGTTCGCGGATGAGGTCGGCGTGGCCGTTGTGGCGGGCGTACTCCTCGATCAGGTGGACGTAGATCCAGCGGAGGCTGACATCCTGGCCCATGAAGCGGCCGGTGTCGGTCAGGGCGCGGGCGGCGCAGAGCTCGCGGGAGCGGGCGATCTCGGTGCGCCAGGTGGCGAGGGCGGCCGCCAGGGTCGCGTCGTCGACCAGGTCGAAGCCGCCGTCGGGGCCATTCGGGTCTGCCTGCGGGTCGTAGATGGGCGGGGCCTGCTCGCCGGCCAGCACCCGGCGGAACCAGTTCCGCTCTACCTCCGCCAGGTGCTGGACGAGACCGGTCAGCGTGAAGCCGGACGGCGGCACCGATGCCGCGGCGGCCTGCTTGTCGTCAAGGCCCTCGCACTTGATGGCGAGGGTGGCGCGATGGAAGTCGAGCCAGCTTTCGAGCGTGCTGCGCTCGTCCGCGTTCAGGGGCGGCATCGGGCGGTCGCTGGTGGTCACCCGTCGATTATCACCGCTCAGCCAACGGGCACGATGTCCGCCACGATGCAGGTGACGTTATCCGGCCCGCCGCTGTCCATGGCCAGCTTGATCAGCTCCTCAGCCGCCAGATCAGGATCGGCGACCCCCACCAGCACGGCGGCGATCGCGTCGGCCGACACGCAAGCGTGCAGCCCATCCGACGACAGCAGATACCGGTCCCCGGCGACCGCGTCATGAAACTGAAGGTCGGGCGAGAAGTCGTGCTCCCCATCGAGCGCCTGCAGGAGCAGGAACCGCTGCGGGTGCGAAGACGCCTCGTCCGAGGTGATCTTGCCCTCGTCGATCAGCGACTGCACCACGGTGTGGTCGCGGGTGATCTGGAAAACCTCGCCGTCGCGAACGAGGTACGCCCGCGTGTCGCCGATATGGGCCAGGCCGATCCTGGAACCCGATCGCAGCAGCGCCGTCACCGTGGTTCCCATGCCGCGCAGCGACGGGTTGGCCGCGACCATCTCCCGCAGCGTCCCTTCGGCCCGCTGCACCGCGTGCCCGAGCGCGTTCAGCAGCTCACCCGACGGCACCTGCGTATCCAGCGGCCGCAGGGCCGAGATCACCGCGGCGCTGGCGACCTCCCCGGCCGCGTGCCCGCCCATCCCGTCGGCGATCGCCAGCAGTCGGCCGCCGGCGTAGGCGGCGTCCTCGTTGTCGTCCCGCTTCAGCCCGATGTCGGACCGCACCGCATAGCGGACGGTGAGCTCTTCCTCGGCGGCATGGCTCATAGCAGCGTCCTTTCCGGACAGGTACCCGATGAGGAAGGACGCGAGCTCTCGCCGCGAGGCGGTCTCCGCCTCGACTTGATCCCAGTAGGCGCCCAGCTTCTCCGCCGCCGCAGCAGGCGACAGCGCGCCTATCGCGCGGATCGACGCGAGCGGCATGCCCAGGCGGCGGAGCCAGGCCACCAGCCGGGCCTGCTCGAGCTGCGCGGGCGCGTAGAAGCGGTACCCCGTCTGGGGATCGACCCGGGCCGGCGTGAGCAGGCCGAGCTCGTCGTACAGGCGCAGCGCCTTGCGCGTCAGCCCGGACGTGCGGGCGAACTCCCCGCTGCTCATCAATCCCACGTGCGTCCTTCCTCATGCCGGGCAGGCTGCCCGGCATGCTCAGGCTGGGGCTTGCCCCAGGGGCGAAGTCAAATCATTGCCCCGGGCTCGGGAGCGGCTTCATAGTGGAGGAGCGCGGACGGACTGTCAACATCACGGCGCGCCCGGAAGCACAAGCGGCGTTGTCGTGTTTCACTAGGTGGCCACGTTGGCCAGTCATCGGCATCTTGAGTGGAAGTGAGGCGGACGATGGCGTTGCCCTATGACCGCACGGCGAAGTTCGAGGAGTATGCCCACCCGGAGAAGATCGTGTCCACCGCGTGGGTGGCCGAGCATCTCGACGACCCCGGGCTGGTGGTGGCCGAGTCCGACGAGGACATCCTGCTGTACGAGACTGGCCACGTTCCTGGCGCGGTCAAGCTTGACTGGCACACCGAACTCAACGATCCGGTTACCCGCGACTACGTTGACGGAGCCGGCTTCGCCCGGTTGATGTCGGATAAGGGGATCTCGCGTGATACCACGCTGGTCCTGTACGGCGACAAGAACAACTGGTGGGCCGCCTACGCGCTGTGGGTGTGCTCCCTGTTCGGGCACCCCGACGTTCGGCTGATGGACGGCGGGCGGGCCAAGTGGCTCGCCGAAGGCCGCCCTCTCAGCACCGAGACGCCCAGCCCCAAGGAGACCGACTACCCGGTGCTCGAGCGCGACGACACGCGGCTTCGCGCCTACCGGGAGGACGTGCTTGCTCACCTGGGCAAGCCCATGATCGACGTGCGGTCGCCGGGAGAGTACACCGGCGAATTGCTGCATATGCCCGATTACCCGCAGGAGGGTGCCGTGCGCGGCGGCCACATCCCGGGTGCCACGAACGTCCCGTGGGCACGGGCGGCCGCCGAGGATGGCACCTTCCGCACTCGCGCAGAGCTCGAGGGGATCTACCACGAACAGGCGGGGATGCGCCCCGATGACGACATCGTGGTGTACTGCCGGATCGGCGAGCGTTCCAGCCACACCTGGTTCGTGCTCCAGCACCTGCTCGGCTACCCGCAGGTGCGCAATTACGACGGTTCCTGGACGGAGTGGGGCAACAGCGTCCGCGTTCCGATCGCCCGGGGAGAGACCCCGTGACCGAGGTTATTCTAGCCCCCAGGCTCCAGGAGATCGTCGATGACTTCGCCGCCGTGCAGGGCAGGGACCGGCTGCAGCTGCTGCTGGAGTTCTCGGGGGAACTGCCCGGCCTGCCTGACCGCTACGTCGACGATCCCGGCCTGCTGGAACCAGTACCGGAGTGCCAGTCCCCGGTGTTCCTCACGGTCGAGGTAGACCAAGACGACGCCGTGCACTTGTTCTTCAGCGCTCCGCGGGAGGCACCGACGACACGGGGTTTCGCCAGCATCCTGCACGCCGGCCTTGACGGGATGGACGCCGATGAGGTGCTGGCCACCCCGGCGGAGTTCACCAGCCAGCTCGGGTTGCAGGATCTGGTGAGCCCGCTGAGGATGCGTGGCATGGCCGCGATGCTGGCTAGGATCAAGCGTCAGATCCGCGATGCGCATGCGGGCGCGCGCTAGCAGGACCGCGGTCTGATCTCCCGGCCGGCGCGCGAACGACGCTCACAGCTGGCCGCGCACCAGGTGGCCGTCCTTGTACACCGCCCGGATGTTCGATTTGAGGCCGGCGAAGTCGAATGGATCGCCGGCCACCAGCACGACGTCCGCCCGCTTGCCCGGTGTCAGCGAGCCCGCCTCGCCCGCCAGCCCCAGCAGTTCCGCTGCTGAGCTCGTGGCCGCGACAAGGACGTCCTGCGGTGCCAGGCCGTAAGAGGCCATCAGGGTCAGCTCGTCGAGATTGCGGCCGTGCGGTCCCACGCCGCTGTCGGTGCCCATCGCCACCCTTACCCCGGCCGCGACGGCCCGGCTGAAGGATTCGTGGTGAGTCTCGATCACTTCCATGGCCTTGGCCAGCACGCCGTCCGGGAGCTGTGCCCCGGCCTTCGCCGCGTCCACCACCGCGACCGGGGCGAGCAGGGTCGGCACCAGCCAGGTGCCCGCGTCGAGCATCATCGCGATCGCCTCGTCGTCGAGGTAGATGCCGTGCTCGATCGAGCGGATGCCGGCCCGGACCGCGTTCTTGATGCCGTCGGCCGCCTGGGCGTGGGCCATCACCGGCAGCCCGGCGGCGGTCGCCTCGGCCACCAGCGCGGCCAGCTCGTCCGCCCGGAAGTGGGCGTGCCGCGGGCTGTCGCCCGGAGACAGGACGCCGCCTGACGTGTGGACCTTGATGACGTTCGCGCCCGCCCGGGCCACCTCCCGGACCTTCTTGCGCACCTCCTCCGGGCCGTCGACGATCCCGTCCGGCAGGCCTGGATGCGGGGCGGAGAAGGGCGCGCAGACCCCCGACGGCAGCCAGCCGTCGCCGTGCCCGCCGGTCTGGCTGAGCGGCGTGATCGCGATCCGCATCCGGGGGCCGTCGGCGAGGCCGTCGTCCACCGCCCGCTGGATCCCGAGGTCGGCGCCGCCCGCGTCCCGCACCGTCGTGATGCCGCAGTCCAGCGTGGCCGCCAGGTTGCGCGCCGCCTCGTAGAACTGGTACGAGAACGGGCGCTGCAGCCGCCGGAGCAGGTCCACCCCGGAGCTGGTCACGTGCACGTGGCAGTCGAACAGCCCGGGCAGCAGGGTCAGCCCCGACACGTCGACGACCTCGTCGCCGTCCAGGCCGGTGCCGGAGTCGAGTATCCGGCCATCCGAGATCAGCAGGTCCCCGGCGGCCGGCGCGGCGCCGGTGCCCTCGAAGATGCTCCCGCCGCGCAGAACCGTCCGCGTCACATCCGCTCCTTCCTCACCGGCGCCCGGCCGGCGATCTTGCCCGCATGGGCAGACAGTATCGCGCCGAGGGCGGCACTTCTGCGCACTCGCACCGCCACGCCACAGCCCCGGCTAACCCGGATCGTCCGGCATCGGGTCCCTGCCCACCAGGAGCAGGGACCCGGGTGATCGCCGCTGTCAGCCGCTCGTGGTCGGTGTGCCGGACCCGATCGCCATCGCGAAGACGTGCAGCGCGTTGATCTCGTCGCCGGCGCTCGCGCTCACCGTTGGCAGCGTGACCGATGCCACCGTCTTGCCCGCCTCCAACGGCACCGACGCGAAGTAGATGCTGACCGGGTGGTCGGTCTGGGTGCTGCTGGAGAAGTTCCAGCTCGTGGTCGTGGTGGCGACGTCATCGCCCGCCACCGCGGCGTTGTTGTACCAGTCCGCCATGGCCAGGCTGTAGGACTGGGTACTGCCGTCGGTGTAGGTGATCGTCCCGGTCCCGCTGGCCGCCCCGAACGCTCCGGCGCCGAGGAAGCCCAGGTCGGTCCCCGACCCGGACAGGTCGATGGTCTGCCCGTCGGCGATCACGTCGTCGTTCGTGCCGACCGCGGTGGGCCAGGTGAACGTGGTCCCGCCCACGGTGGCCTGGCCGCCAGCGGTCAGCGGGGTCGGCGTGCCCGCCGCCAGCGCCTGGGCGGAGTAGCTCTCCCCGGTGCCGTCGAAGTTGCCCGGCGCCGGGTCGGCGTTGTCGGTGATCCCGACGTTGTCGTAGGCGGCGGCGAGCGATGAGTAGGGCGCGCCGGTGGTCGGCGTCCCGCTTCCGATCGCCATCGAGAAGATGTGCATGGCCGTGGTTCCGCCCGCGTTGCTGAGGATCGGGAGCGTAACCGACGACACCTGCTTGCCCGACTGCAGCGGCACCGAGGCGAAGTAGACGCTCACCGCGTGGTCGGTCTGCGTGCTGCTGGTGAAGTTCCAGTCCGACGTCGTGGTCAGCAGCTGGTTGCCGACCGCGGGGCTGTTGGCGTACCAGTCCGCCATGTTGAGGTTGAACGACTGGCTGCTGCCGTCGGTGTAGTGCACGGCGACGGTCCCGCTGGCGGTGCCGTTCTGGCTGGCGCCGAGGAACCCGAGGTCGGTCCCCGACCCGGACAGCGCGACGGTCTGGCCGCCGGCCACCACGTTGTCGGGAGCCCCCGCTGCGGCTGAGGGCCAGGTGAGCGTGGTGCCGCCGACCGTGACTGGCCCGCCCGGCGTGAGCGGGGTCGGGGTGCCCGCGGCGAGCGCCTGGGCGGAGTAGCTGTCGCCGTCTCCGTCGTAGTCGGCCGCCGCAACGTCGGAGTTATCGCTGATCCCGGTGTTGTTGTAGGCGGCCGTGAGCGAGGGGTACGGGACGGTCACCGTGGCCGACGCCTTCACCACGCTGGCGGGGCCGGATCCGCCCGCCGTGGAGCTGATGGTGAGCTGCAGCGTGCTGGCGCCGGGCTGGGCGCCGGCCGGCGCGGTCACCCGGAAGTGCTCGGTCACGGTCTGGCCGGGCGCCACCGTGACCGGCGCCGGGCTGCTGGCGGTCCAGCCGGCCGGGACCTGCAGCGCGAACCGCGCCTGCGGCATCACGTAGTCACCGTGGTTGACCAGGGTGGCGGTCACGGTGGCGGGGGAGCCTGGTGTCACCGTGGCCGGTGCCGACACGGTCGCGTAGCGGGCCCCGACGGTTCGGTCGACCGTGAACTGGCCGCGCAGCGGCAGGTTGGCCATGGCCGAGGAGTCGCCCACGTAGACGCCGAACGTGCCGTCGGGGAGGACCCAGCCGTTGGCGGCGTCGTCCCAGTACGACAGGTCCTGGCCGGAGAGGGTGAAGTGGACGGTCGTCGACTGCCCGGACTTCAGCGCGACCTTCTGGAATCCCTTAAGCTGGCGCGGCGGCTCACCGGCCGCGGCCGGGTCGTTCAGGTACAGCTGGGCCACGTCGGAGCCGGCCGCCGTGCCGGTGTTGGTGACGGTGGCGGACACCGTCACCTGCCTGCCCGACTGCCCGTTGCAGCCGCAGGCGGGCGTCCCCGGATTCGACGTGCCGTTCTGGACCTGCTCCGGGGTAACGCTCAGGTTGCTGTAGCGGAAGGTCGTGTAGGAGAGGCCGTAGCCGAACGGGAACAGCGGGGTCTCGTTGTTCGCGTCGTAGTAGCGGTAGCCGACGTCAATGCCCTCGGAGTACTGCACCTCGCCGCCGGTCCCGGGGAACTCGGCCGGGGTGGACGCGGGCACCTGCGACAGGTCGGTCGGGAAGGTGACCGGCAGGTGGCCGCTCGGGTCAGTCTGGCCGAACAGCACCGACGCCAGCGCCGTGCCGTTGCTCTCGCCCGGGTACCAGGCGTCGACCACCGAGGAGACCTGGTCAATCCACGGCATCGTCACCGGGGCGCCAGCATCCACGACCACGACCGTGTGCGGGTTGGCCGCGGCCACCGCCGAGATCAGCTCGTTCTGCGCGGACGGCAGATTCAGGCTTGCGCGGTCCGCCGCTTCGGACTCGGTGTCGTCGGACACCACGACCACCGCGGTGGTGGCCGACTTCGCCGCGGCGACCGCCTGTGCGATTCCCGGCGCCAGATCGGACGGGGTGGCCCAGCTCAGGTCGGCCGACGGGCCGCTGCCGGACAGCGACAGCGTGTAGGTCTGGCCGGCCGTCAGGTCGACGCCGACCGAGTAGGTGGAGACCGGCGGGGTGCCCGGGTTGGAGAGGATCTCCTTGCCGTCCAGGTACAGGTTGGTCGCGTTGTAGGAGCCAGGGTTCTGGAACGCCAGCACGTAGGTGCCGGTCTCCGGGGCGGTGAGCGTGCCGGTGTAGCTCCCGCCGTAACCCGTCGCCGCGTAGGCCGGGGTCAGGTCGGCGCTCGGGATCGGCGACAGGGATGTGTCGGTGGGCAGGCCCTGCACGTAGTTCACTGTGGTGCCCGCCCCGGCCGCGGCCTGGATGCCCTGCAGCGGGGTCACGTTGAAGGTGGAGGTCACGTGGGCGCTGCCGCCGCCGGTGTCGACCGGCGCGGCCGAGGCGGCCGGGCCGATCACCGCCACGCTGCCGCCCCCGTTGGCCGAGAGCGGCAGGGTCGCGCCGGCGTTCTTCAGCAGCACCGTGCCCGCCTCGGCGACCGAGGTGGAGACCGCCTGATGCGCGGGGGTGGTGACGACCGTGCTGGTCGAACCGGTCGGCGGGTCATTGAACTCGTTGAACTTGAACATCTCGGTCAGGATCGGGCTGACCATGCCGTTGAGGGTGGCCATGGAGACCTGGCCGTCCTGCACCGCCGACTGGAGGGCCGGGCCGTAGAACTGCGCGGAGGGCATCTCCTGGTCCATGCCCGCGTCGGCCGACGGCACGGTGGAGTGGGTGGCCCCGTAGTCCGAGGTCACGAAGCCGGGGTAGCCCCAGTCGGTCCGCAGGTTAGTCTGCAGCAGGTACTGATTCTGGCAGGCGGCCTGGCCGTTGATGTAGCTGTAGGCGCACATCACCGACGCCGCGTGGGCTTCCGTCGTCCCTGCGTAGAACGCGGGAAGGTAGATCTCCTGCTCCGCCCGGGCGCTCACGATCGCGTCGTCGGCCGGGGCGTTGCGGTTGGTCTCCTGGTTATAGACAGCGAAGTGCTTGATCTGCGCCATCTCGCCGGTGCTCTGCACGCCGTCGACGTCGGCGACCGCCAGCGCGGAGTTCAGGTACGGGTCCTCGGTGTAGGCCTCGAACGACCGTCCCCAGCGCGGGTCGCGGTCGATGTTCACCGTCGGCCCGAGGTCGACCATGGCGCCCTTGGCGTGCTCTTCAGAGCCGACGACCTGCCCGTACTGGTAAGCCAGGGACGGGTCGAAGGAGGCCGCGACGGAAGCGGCGGAGGGCATCTGCGTGACGCCGGTGAGGCCGTCGCCCACGCCGAGCGGGCCGTCCTCCTCGCCGATGGCCGGGATGCACAGGCTCGGGATGGCGGCGATCTCGAAGACGTACGGCTGGCTGGTCCCGGCCCCCGTCACCATGCTGATCTTGTCCGCCAGGGTCATCTGCGCCATCAGCATCGACACCCGCTGCTGCACCGACAGCGACTGGTTGAGCCACGGGCAGGAAGCCGTGTCCGCGGCCGTCACGGCCGCTTCTCCCGCCTGGGCCGCGGTGCCCGACGCGGGGAGCGCGAGCGCCGCCAGCGGCAGAGCCGCTGCCGCGGCCATTACTAGTATCCTGCGGAATCTTGCGCCGGGGAACGACTTCACGACAGCCTCCCACTACCACTCAGCGGTCACGTCATGTCGTAGTCAAACCCCGCACGCGGAATCCGACAATAGCAAACAGCACGACAAGGACGTTAATATACCGTTAAAAACAGTTAACAACCTTTACGGAATAGCCACCCGCCGATCGCCATCGCGTGACGTGCAGGGCGGGGATGTCTTGCCTGCTGTCAGGCGACGTCGGCCGGGGAATACCCTCCAAGCGATGCTTGGCCACTGCTACGACTACCTGGGGGCGACGATGCAGAAGCTATCCCTCGACGCGCTGGCGCATGAACTCCTCGGCCGGGCGGCCGACGGCGGAAAGCCCGGCGACCGGCGCGAGTCACGGACCGTCGTCGGCGGCCATGAAAAGGCACTCCGCCAGACCGTGATCGCCCTCGCCAAGGACGCCGCCCTCGCGGAGCACGTCAGCCCGGGCGAGGCGACCCTCATCGTGCTCCGGGGCCGGGTCACCCTCGCTGCGGGCACCGAGACCTGGGAAGGCCGCGAGGGCGACCTGCTCATCATCCCCGACGCCCCGCACAGCCTGACCGCCCTGGCGGACTCCGCCGTCCTGCTGACCGTCGCCAAGCGCCTGTAAGATCCGCTCGAAATAGCGGCGCAACTCCCAGTCGGTCACGGCGGCCGCTACCGGGCCCGGGCGAGCTGGGTGCGGTCGACCTTGCCGGTGGAGGTCCTGGGCAGCGCCTGGCAGAACTCCACGACATCCGGCACCATGTACCCGGGCAGCCGCCGCAGGCAGTGCTCGAGTACTTCCTGCCTGGTCAGGCCGGGGGAGCCGTTCGCGCTGATGACCGCGCGGAGACGGTTGCCGAGGATCTCGTCCGGCATTGGCAGCACCACCGCCTCGCGAATGGCCGGATGCGCGTAGAGCGCGGCTTCCACTTCCCCCAGCTCCACTCGGTAGCCGCGTGTCTTCACCATGCCGTCCCGGCGGCCGAGGAACACGTAGTTGCCTGCTTCGTCCACGGTCACCAGGTCGCCCGTTCGGTAGGCCGGTTCGTCATAGGCGTCCTGGAAGGGGTTTCGACTCAGCACTTGACGGGTCTTGTCGGGCTGGCCCCAGTAGCCGTGCATCAGCCCGGGTCCCCGCACGTACAGCTCGCCCTCTTCGCCGGGCTTGGACACCCGGCGGCCGTCGCTGGTGACCGCGAACACGTCCGTGTTGGCGCAGGCCCTCCCGATCGGGATCGGGGTGGTGAGCTCGGCCGAGCCCGGCGGAACCTCATACCAGGTGCACACGTTGGTCTCGGTCGGCCCGTACCAGTTGAGGTAGCGCGCGTCCGGCAGCTCGGCCATCAGTCGCGTGAGGTGCTTGACCGGGAACACCTCGCCGGCGAAGACGATTGCCCGCAGCGCCGACAGGTCGAATCCCCGTAGGTTGCCGTAGGTTGCCAGCATCGTCAGAATCGAGGGCACCGAGTACCAGACGGAGATCCGCTCCTGCTCCATCCACTCCGCAAGCCGCACCGGGAACGTGGTCGTCTGCTCCGGGAGCACGACCATGCAAGCGCCGGCCCGGCAGGTGGCGAAGATGTCAAAGACCGACAGGTCGAAATGGAGCGGGGCCGGACTGCAGACTCGGTCCTGCTCCCGCAGGCCGGCGCAGGCCGCCGCCCATGAGGAGAAGGTGAGCGAGGCGCGGTGCGAGATCATCACGCCCTTCGGCGTGCCGGTCGACCCGGAGGTGTACAGGATGTAGGCGAGATCGCTCTCGATCGCCCGGTCCCGGCGGAGCGGCCCGTCCGGTTCCGCCCGGACCGCGTCCCACGGCAGGACGGCCAGGCCCGGCAGGATCGCGAGACCCGGCGGCAGGGCTCCCGATGTCGAGCGGCCCTCGGGACCCCAGTGCGGTCCCGTCATCACCAGGCAGCGCAGCTCGGGGACGGTGCCCGCCATCGCCGCTGCCCGCTGCGCCGTTCCGTCGTCGGCGAGCACCACCGCGACGCCGCTGTCGCGCATGATGGAGGCCAGCCGCTCGGCGGGCGACCTCGGGTCGAGCGGGACATAGCAGGCCCCGGCCTTCAGCACGCCGAACACGGCCACCACCGAGGCGGCCGACTTGGGAGCGAGGATCCCCACCCGATCGCCCGGCGCCACGCCCTGCGCGAGCAGCGCGCGGCCGACCTGGTTGCTCAGCCGGTCGAGCTCTTCGTAGGTCAGGGACCGTTCGCCCGCGGCCACCGCCGGGAGGCCGGGTGCCAGTGCCGCTCGCTCCGTCAGCAGGTGCTGTAGCAAATAGGCCATTTCCCTTGCCTTCCCTCTCGCTCTCTTGTCCGGCCGCTGGCTGGCGGTCGCTCAGAGGCCAAGCAGCCGGGCCAGGATGACCCGCTGGATCTCGGACGTGCCGGAGTAGATGGTGCTGGCGACGGCATCGCGCAAGTCGCGCTCGATGCCGCTTTCCTTCATGTAGCCGAAGGCTCCATGGACCTGGATGGCGTCCAGGCTCGAGGCGACCCATGCCTCGCTGGTGAACAGCTTGGCCGCCGCCGCCTCGGCCAGGGCCGGCTTGCCCTGCTGGCCGAGCCAGGCGGCCTGGTAGATCAGCAGCCGGGCGGCC
>Ga0335075_10011485_pt1 | contig 13389 bp, 12 predicted proteins | sample Lox_Sample_24_FD_206723 | JGI IMG/M metagenome (GOLD analysis project Ga0335075, IMG submission 206723) | Soil microbial communities from Loxahatchee National Wildlife Refuge, Florida, United States - Lox_Sample_2.4 | ecosystem: Environmental > Terrestrial > Soil > Wetlands | place: USA...
CGGCCCAGCTCCGCGGCCACCCGCCGCGCCCGCTGCGCGAGGTGGTGCTCGAGCTGACCGGCGGCCGCACCGGCGGCGCTGACTCGCTGCGGTAGCCCGATGCTGGCGTCGATGCGAGCGGAGCTGCTGGTGCTGCGGAAGTGGCCCGCGGCGTGGGGCCTGCTGCTGGTGACGCCGCTGCTGGTGCTCGCGTTCGACTACGTGGCCGAGTTCGTGTCGTACCTGAACCTGACCCCGGCCGACTACGCCGTGTACGGAACGCCGAGCCAGGCCCTCGGCAGCCTGACCATGAGCCAGTTCAACATCATCGCGGTCAGCCAGTTCAACTTCACCGGGCTGGCCCCGTTCATGGTGCTCGGAGCGGTCATGGCCGGCGGCGACTGGGACCGGGGCACGATCGCGACGTCGCTGCTGCAGCGCCCGGGCCGGGCCGCGGTCGTCGCCGGGCAGACGCTGGCGCTGGCGATCGCGGTCGCCGCCAGCGTGATCGCCACGTTCGCGGTCGCGGCCGGGGCGAGCGAGGCGATCCGGCTGATCGAGGGGAACACGATCAACCCTTACCTCGAGACGATGCCGTCCGCGCTGACGATCGCCGAGTGCGTCGGCGCGGCCGTGCTGGTGGCGCTCGCGTACACGATGCTAGGCCTGTTCCTCGGCACCGTCTGCCGCAGCGGCGCGGGCGCGATCGCCGTCGCCCTGCTGTGGACGCTGATCGTCGAGCCCACCCTGTACGATCTCGCGCTCGACTATCCGCACGGGGCGCTGCGGACGATCAGCGACCTGACCCCCGGTTCCGCCGCCACGGTCGTGACCGGGCTGTTCGGCACCCCCGGGGGCGGGGCGATCTCGCAGAACTACCTGGCCACCGGCACCACCGAGGCGGTCCTCACGCTGGCCGGCTATCTGGCCGCCGCGGTGATCCTCACCGTGGCGATCGTGCGCTACCGCGACGCAGTCGTCCAGCCCAGCCGCAGGCGGCGTCGCCGTCGCCGTCGGGCGTCGACCGTCGCCGCCGTCCCGGTCGAGCCGGTCCGGCCGCCGCGGGCGGCGGCGCCGGCCGGGGTGCTCGCCTCGCTGCGGGCGGAGCTGCTGGTGATGGTCAAGCGGCCGGCGGTCCGGGCGCTGGTGCTGGTGGTGCCCTTCGACATGCTGCTCAACAGCTACATCAGCGCGTACCTGAGCTACGCGACCGCCAACAGCGGCGTTTCCCTCGGCGTCAGCGGGCCGCTGGTGCTGACGACGATGATGCCGGACAAGTACCTCATCGCCGCGCTCAACGGCGCCTTCAGCCAGCAGGCGGGCAACGTCTACGGCGTGGTCGTGTTCACGCTGCTCGGGGCCCTGGTCGGCGGCAGCGACTGGGCCCGGGGCACGGTCAGGACCGCGATGCTGGCGGGCCCGAGCCGGCTGCGGGCGTTCACCGGGCAGGCCCTCGCGGTCGGGGTCGCGGTCGCCGTAAGCGTCGCGCTCACCTTCATCCTCGCCGCCGTCGCCAGCGCCGTGATCGCGCTGCACCAGACCGGGTCGCTTGACCCGACGTCGAGCCGGTTCCCAGCCTTCGGCCCGGTCGCCGCGGCGCTGGCGGCCGCCTTGGTCCTCAGCCTCGCCTACGCGGCGGTCGGCCTGACGCTGGGGATCTGGCTGCGCAGCGCGACCGCGGGCATCGGCGCGGCGCTGGTGTGGGCGGTCATCCTGCAGCCGTCGATCGAGTACTTCGCGGTCCAGCTGCACGGCGTCGGCCTGCACGTGTACGACCTGCTGCCGAGCGCCGCCACCAACGCCGTGATCAACCTCGACGGCAACCCCGACCTGGCCCTCTACGGCTCGAACTATCCGACCGCCGAGGTCGCGCCGGTCCTCGCGTTCCTCACTCTGGCGCTTTACGCGAGCGTGTTCGCAGTCGTCCCGGCCCTCATCACCCGGCGGCGCGACATCGTCTAGGTCAGCGGCCGGGCAGCACCGTGACCGGCAGCCGGTCCCAGCCGTTGATGAGGTTGTTGGCCGCCCGAACGGCCGGCCCGGCCAGCTCGATCCTGGCGACGGTCTTGGTCATCGCCTCGAGCAGCGCGTGCGTCTCCATCCGGGCCAGGCCCTGGCCGGCGCAGCTGTGCACGCCGTGGCCGAAGCCCAGGTGCTCGCCGGCGTTGCCGCGGTCGATCGCGAACGCGTCGGGATCGGGGAACTGGCGCGGGTCCCGGTTGGCGCACCCGTAGAGCACCGCGACCCGCGTTCCCTCGGCCAGGGGGACGCCGCCGAGGTCGGTCGGGCCGGTCGTGACCCGGCTGAAGATGCGGATCGGGGACTCCAGCCGGACGACCTCGTTGAAGGCGTTGGGGATCAGCTCGGGCCGGGCGCGCAGCAGCTCCCACTGCTCCTGATGGGTCGCCGCGAGCCACATCGCGCTGCCCATCGCGCTGATCGTGGTGTCGAGCGACGGGGCCAGGTAGCCGACGATCAGCGCCGCCACCTGGTCGGGCGGGAGCTGGCCGTGGGCGGCCGCGTCGACCACGCCCGCTCCGACGCTGCCGGGCATCAGGCGGCCGCCCGCCGCCATCTCGGCCGCGAACGCCTGCATGGCAACCACGTCGGGGACCGACGCGAGGGCCCGGTCGTTGAGCGGCCCGAGGAAGTTGAAGATCGCGCTCGCCCACTGCAGCAGGTGGTCGCGGCCGTCGGCGGGCCAGCCGACGAGGTCGGGCACGATCGACAGCGGCAGCGCCCGGGCCAGGTCCTCGACCGCGTCGAAGCTCCGGCGGGCGACGAGGCCGGTGATCAGCGCGTCGGCCTGGGTCTTGATCTGGTCCTCGAGGTGGCGGATCGCCCGCGGGGTGATGTTGTGGGCGAGGATCTTGCGCAGGTGACCGTGCCATTCGCCGTCGGTGGCGATGAGGCTCCGGCCGGCCGTCTGCTGGTTGCAGGGGTCGTTGAGGGCGACGCCCTGGCCTGAGCAGAACAGCTCGGGCGACCCGAGCACGGTTCTGGCCTCCCGGTAGCGGGTGACCGCGAAGGTGTCGTGCGCGGCCAGCCAGACCACCGGGCCGAGATCGCGCAGCGTAGCGTAGGCGTCGTACGGGTCGGCGAGCACGTCGTCGGCGAAGATGTCGCCGTCGAACGCGGGGGCCGGGATCTGGAGGTTCGATTCGGTCATCGGCGGTTACCCCTGCTCCTCGATCTGCAGCGCGGCGACCGGGCAGCGCCGGACGGCGGCGCGGGCGGCGTCTTCCGCCGTCGCGTCGACCGGGTCCTGAAGCACGACGGTGAGCCCGTCGTCATCGAACGCGAACACCTCGGGGGCGGCCGCGACGCACTGGCCGTGGCCCTCGCAGCGCTCCTGGTCGATGATGATCCGCATCGCGGCGGCCCTTTCTGGCTGAAGCTGTTCTGCTATGGCTCTTCTTCGCGTTCGGCGACCGCGACCAGCACCGCGCTGGTGCGCTGGATGTGGTGGGCGAGCCGCTCCGCGGCCAGGTCCGGGTCGCGCGCGAGGACCGCGTCGAGCAGCCCGCGATGCTCCGACGGCAGGTCGCGGTGCCCGCCGTCGCCGAGCGGCCTCGACCAGATCCGGTACAGCGCGGCGGCGTCCCTGAGGTTGGCGGCGACGTGCAGCAGCCGGTGATTGCCGCAGCCGGCGAACAGGCTGGCGTGGAACGCCTCGTGCGCGTCCAGCCAGGCCGTGCGAATCGCTCCGTCCTCGTCCAAGGGCTCGGTCCGGGTGAGCTGATGATGAGCCGCGACGACCTCGGTCTCCCAGCTGACGTCGCCGCGGATAACCGCCAGCCGCAGCGCCTGTCCCTCGACGAAGACCCGGGTCTCGGTTAGCGCGTTCAGGTCCGCCAGCGTCAGCGGCGCGACCCGGTAACCCTGCTGCGGCGCGGCCTCGACGATGCGCTGCTCGGCCAGCCGGGTCAGCGCCTCGCGCACGACCGTCTGGCTGACCGAGAAGCGGTCGGCCAGTTCGACGACCCGCAGGCGGCTGCCCGGGCGCAGCACGCCGCCGAGGATCTCGGTCTTCAGCGTGGCGTAGACGTGTTCGGCGCGGGTGCTGGTGGTGGCAGGCGGCAAGACGATTCCAGTCTGGCTCATGGTTGCTCGGCGACGCGGTACCGCTAACGTAGCGTGTCATCGCTAAGTCAGCAAATTATCGATATCCTATTGAGTTATCGCTCACCTCGCGTTAGGTTGCCGTTGTCCCGCAGGCAGCCGAGAGGGGAGGGACCACCGTTGAGCCCGTCACTCCAGGTCGACGGCGTCACCAAGACGTTCGGCGGCGTGACCGCCGTCGACGACATGAGCTGGGCGGCGCCGGACGGCGCCGCGATCGGCATCATCGGGCCTAACGGCGCCGGCAAGAGCACGCTGCTCAAGCTGCTGGCAGGCGTGCTGCGGCCGGACCGAGGCGCGGTTAGGTTCCAGGGCGAGCCGCTCAGCCGCGCACCGCACCGAGTCGCCCGGGCCGGGATCGCGATGGCGCATCAGACGCCGCGGCCGTTCCGGTCGCTCTCGGTCAGGGACAACGTGCGGGTCGCGGTCCAGCGGAGCTGGCGGCGGCCGTCAGGCGGCGCCGGCCAGCAGCACGTCCAGGCGGACGAGGTGCTCGAGCGCTGCGGCCTGGCGGGCCAGGCGGCGATCCCGGCCGGCGCGCTCGGGCTGCTCGACCTGAAGCGGCTCGAGGTCGCCCGGGCGCTGGCCCTGCAGCCGGCCGTGCTGCTGCTCGACGAGGTGGCGGCCGGGCTGAACGGCCGGGATCTCGACCAGGCGATCGCGCTGATCGCCGGCATCCGCGAAGCCGGGACCACGATCGTGGTCGTCGAGCACATCGACCGGGTGATCAGGGACCTGGTCGACCGGGTGCTTGTGCTCGACTGGGGGCGGCTGATCGCCGACGGCACCCCGGCCGAGATCGCGGCCGATGACGAGGTCAGGCGGGTGTACCTCGGGACCGCCGCGGCCGGGCCGGCCGAGCGCCGGGTAGCGCGGCCGCGTCCCGCCCCGGTCGTCGAGCTGACCGACGTGTCCGCTCGCTACGGCGACGTGCTGGCGCTGTCGGAGATCAGCGTCGGCATCGGGGCCGGCGAGGTGGTCGGCATCCTCGGCGCGAACGGGGCGGGCAAGTCCACCCTGGCCTCGGTCTTGAGCGGGCACCAGCCGGCCAGCGTCGGCAGCGTGCGGGCGTTCGGTGCGGACGTCACCGGGACCGCGACCCACCTGCGGGCCCGGGCCGGGATCGCGCACTGCCCCGAAGGGCGGCACGTCTTCGCCGACCTCACCGTGGGCGAGAACCTGGACGTCGCGGTGCCACCCCGCGTCCGTTCGGCCGAGGCTTTGCGGCGTTTGAATTTGGTGCAGTCGATCTTCCCGAAGCTGGCCGACCGGCGCGGCCAGCTCGCCGGGACGCTCTCCGGCGGCGAGCAGCAGATGCTGTCCATCGGGCGCGCCCTGATGACCGACCCCAAGCTGCTGATCTGCGACGAGCTGTCGCTCGGGCTGGCGCCGGTCGCGATCGACTCGATCTACGCGGCGCTGCGCGAGATCGCCGCCAGCGGCGTCATGTTGATCGTCATCGAGCAGGACGTGCGGCGCTGCCTGCAGATCGCCGACTGGGTCTACGTGCTTCTGCGCGGACGGCTGTCCTACCAGGGCAGGCCGGACGCGCTGACCGACGAGCAGTACCTCGACAGTGTCTATTTCGGAAGGCAGGCCAACTGATGATCAGAAGAATCGGTGCGCTGCTCGCGGCGTCGGCGCTCATCGCCGGCCTGGCCGCGTGCAGTTCATCATCAGGGAGCACCGCCGGCGGCGGACAGGGAAAAGGAAGCTCGATCACGATCGGGCTGAGCATCGCCGAGACCGGCGACGAGGCCATCCCCACGCTGCTGCCGGGCTATCAGCAGGCGGTCGCGCAGGCGAACGCGGCCGGCGGGGTGCTGATCGGCGGCACCCGCCATCCGGTCAACCTCGTCGTCCTCGACAACCAGTCGAGCACCAGCCTGCTGACCGAGCAGGTCCACACGCTGGCGCTGCAAGACCACGCGGTCGCGCTCGTCAGCGGCTGCTGCGACCTCAACGTGACCGAGGCGCCGCTGGCGAACGCGCTGAAGATACCGCTGGTCGGCACCGCGATCCCCAACGAGCTGATCGGCAAGGACAACGGCACCTGGGCCTGGAACATCTACATCGACCTGTTCGACCCCGGCTTGTTCACCACCGCGCTGCCGTCGCTCGGCGCCACCAATAAAGAGGTCGCGGTGATCGGCAGCAGCGATCCCGAGGGCGAGGGGGCCAACGAGGTCACGGCCGAGGAAGCGAGCGCCGGCGGGTACAAGGTCGCGGTCAAGTCCCTCGTCCCGATCGGCACGACGGACTTCTCCAGCTTCATCGAGCAGGCGCAGAAGGCGGACGCGCAGGTGCTGGTGGCGCAGATGCCCGGACCCGACTGCTTCGCGCTGTGGAAGCAGATGAAGGCGCTCGGCTACGTCCCCAAGGTCACGGTCGCGAACCAGTGCGGCGCCAACCCGACCTGGTCGCAGCTCGGGTCGCTCGGCAACGGCGCGCTGCTCGGCATGAACTGGACCCCGACCTCGGGGCTGCCGGACGCGCAGGCGGTCGCGGCCACGTTCAACAAGACCTACCCGGGCGACGTCGTCGACCAGGAGGCGGCGGTCACCAGCTACACGGCGATGGAGGTGCTGCTCGCCGCCATCAGCCGGGCCGGGTCGACCAGCGCCGCCGCGATCAACGCGGCGATCGGCCAGACCAACGGGTCGTTCCCGCTCGGCACGATCAAGTTCGACGCCAGCCATGACTGGAGCGGCTCGACTTTCCTCGCCCAGTGGCAGAACGGGAAGGTCGTCCAGGTGTACCCGAAGGCGGCCGGCGCCACGGCCGAGTTCCCGCCGTCGGGCCTGGCCGGATCGTAGGGACCGCTCGTGAGCCTGACGATCCTCATCAACGGCATCCTCATCGGCAGCCTGTACGGGCTGGTCGGGATGGGGCTGTCGCTGCTGGCGGGCGTGGTGCGGATGATCAACCTGGCCCAGGGCGACGTCCTGGTCGGCGGCGCCTACCTGGCCATCGTGCTGCATAACCGGCTGGGCTGGGATCCGCTGGCGCTGCTGCCGCTGGTCGCGGTCATCATCTTCGCGGCCGGGTACCTGGTCCAGCGGTTCCTGCTCAACGACATCCTCCGGGCCGGCTCGTTCGCCCCGCTGGTGGTCACGTTCGGGCTCTCGCTGGTCCTCGAGTCGGTGTACCAGGAGGTATTCGGGGCCAACTCGCAATCGCTGCCGGCCGCCTGGGGCGACTCGGCCGTCACCGTGGCCGGCGTCCGGCTCGAGAGCGCGTACCTGGTGGCGTTCGCGGTGGGGGCGGCGCTGACGGCGGCGACCTGGGGCACGCTGCGCTACACCCGCCTCGGGCGGACGGTCCGGGCGGCGGCGGCCGACCCCGGCACCGCCCGGCTGCTCGGCATCAACGTCGAGCGGGTGTTCGCGGTGACGTTCGCCGCCTCGGCCGTGCTCGCGGCCGCGGCCGGGGTGATCACCGCGGTCGCGCAGAGCGTCACCCCGACCGGCGGGCTCTCGCTGCTGCTGTTCAGCTTCGCGGTGATGGCGGTGGCGGGGATGGGCAACGTCCCGGCCGCGTTCGCGGCCGGGATGCTGCTGGGCGCGTTCCAGGCCGTGAGCGTGGCCGTGCTCGGCTCCGGGGCGGAGACGCTGGCGGTCTACGTAGCCTTCTTCGTCGTGCTCGTGATCCGCCCGTCGGGCCTGTTCGGCACCCGGGAGGCCCGGCTCACATGAGCGTGCGAAGCGGGATTCTGCTCGGGGTGGTGCTGGTGGCCGGGGTCGCCGCGGCCGGCCCGCTGTCGGCCGCGAACCAGTACACCGGGGTGACGATCCTGACCGCGATGATCATCGCGCTGGCCTGGAACATCGTGGCCGGCTACAGCGGCCAGCTATCGCTCGGGGTGGCGGCGTTCGTCGGGCTCGGCGGGTACGCGTGCGGGCTGCTGATGGCCCACGCCGGCTTCGGCTGGGTGACGGCGGTCATCGCCGCGACCGGGCTCAGCGCGGTGTTCGCGTTCCTGCTGGGGCTGCCGCTGCTGCGGCTGCGCGGCGCCTACTTCGCGGTCGGCACGCTCGCGGCCGCGGTCGCGCTGCAGGCGGGCGCGCAGCTGTGGACGTGGGCCGGCGGCGGCAGCGGGTTCACCCTGCCGATCGACGGCCTGCCGAGCTCGGTCAGCCTGCTGCGGGCGAGCGTGGTCGGCTTCGCGCTGGCGCTCGCGGCGGTCCTCTACGTGCAGCAGAGCGCGTTCGGCCTGCGGGTCGTGGCCGTTCGCGACGACGAGCGGGCGGCGACCGGGGCGGGCATCTCCTGCCTCGGTCACCGGCTGGCCGCGTTCGTGATCAGCGGGGCGCTGACCGGCCTGGCGGGCGCCCTGGTGGCGCTGCAGACGCTGACGGTCAGCCCGGCCGGATCGTTCTCGATGAGCTGGACCATCGACGCCACCCTGTACGTGGTCGCGGGCGGGATCGCCACCATCGTCGGGCCGCTGATCGGGGTCGTGCTGGTGTACGTCGTGCTCACCCAGGAGCTGCAGAGCCTGGGCGCGGTCAGCGCGATCATCGAGGGCGGGCTGCTGGTCGTCATCCTCAGGTTCGCCCCGGCCGGGCTGTGGCCGGCCGTGGTCCGCGGCTGGCGGCTCGCGCGCGGCGGCCGGCTCGCCCGGCTAGTTGACGCGCGGCCCGGGCCGGGGGTATCAGCCAAGGTAGGAGAGATGCTCGCGAGCCGGGCGACGAAGGAGCCGCGATGACAGAATCGGCGATTGCCTGGGACGAGCGGCACGGCGGCTTCTGGTCCGTCACCGGGTACCAGGAGTGCCGGGCGGCGGCCGGGGCCAGGGACGGTTTCGCCTCCGCGCCGCACGTGCACATCCCCCCGTCCGGGCTGGCCAAGCGCGGTCTTCGCATCTACGCGCTCGAGTCCGACGGCGATGAGCACAAGGAGCAGCGCGCGGTGCTGCTCGACACGCTCGGCCCGACCGCGTCGGCCCGGTTCGAGGAGCACATCCGCATGCTCGCGCGGCGCCTGCTCGGCGCGCTCGACTGGGCGGCCGGGCCCGACCTGGCCGCCGGGTACGCGTTCCGGCTCCCGCTCGAGGTCATCTGCGACATCGTCGCGGTGCCGGCCGAGCTGCGGCCGGAACTGAGCGACCTCACCAACACGCTCGGGTTCCGGTCGGCGACCGAGGCCGAGGCGGCGGCGGCCGCCGAGCGGGTCATCGCGATCGCCGGGGCGACGATCGCCGCCCGCCGGGCCACGCCCGCGGGCGACTGGCTCGACACGCTGATCGCGGCGTCGCCCGACGACGACAGTCCGGACGCGGATCCGGTGCGGGCGGTGGTCGCGCTGATCACCGGCGGCCACCACTCGACGTCGCGCGGCATCGGCTCGCTGATCGCGCGGCTGCTGACCGACCCGGCGCTGCGGGCGCTGGTGGCCGACGACCCCAGCCGGCTTCCGGCCGCGGCCGATGAGGTGCTTAGGCTGCACACGCCGCTGCCGAGCTTCAGCCGCCGGGCGACCGAGGATGCCCGCATCGGCGACGTCGCGATCGGCGCGGGCGAGCAGGTCCTGCTCGACTACGCGACCGCCAACCGCGACCCCGGCGTCTACCCCGAGCCCGAGCGGTTCGAGCTGGACCGGCGGCCGCAGCACCTGGCGTTCGGGTGGGGCAGGCACCGCTGCGTCGGCATGCACCTGGCCCGGGCCGAGCTCCGCATCGCGGCCGAGGAGCTGCTCGCGTACGCGCCCGACGTCGAGCTGACCGAGCCGGTCCGCTGGCGCGGGTCGGCCGAGCCCGAGAGCCTCATCGTCGCCAGGAAGGGAACCGGCCAATGAGCCAGGGAAGACTCGAAGCAGCCGACCGGGCCGACGTGTTCGTCGCCCACGCCTACCCCGAGCAGATCGTCGACGTGGGCGAGGTCCGGCTCAACTACGCCACCGCCGGCGACCCGGCGCTGCCGCCGCTGCTGCTGATCCCGGGCCAGACCGAATCGTGGTGGGGCTACGAGCAGGCGCTGCCGCTGCTGGCCGAGCGGTTCTGCTGCTACGCGGTCGACCTGCGCGGGCAGGGCCGCTCGACCTGGACGCCGGGCCGCTACAGCCTCGACAACATCGGCAACGACCTGGTCCGCTTCATCGACGCCGTCATCGGCCGGCCGACGCTGGTCAGCGGGCTGTCGTCGGGCGGGGTGCTCGCGGCCTGGCTGTCCGCCTACGCCCGGCCGGGCCAGGTCATCGCGGCGGTGTGGGAGGACCCGCCGCTGTTCGCGTCCGAGCTCACGCCGCTGTACGGGCCGGGCATGCGGCAGTGCGTGGGGCCGCTGTGGGCGCTGTACGCGAAGTGGCTCGGCGACCAGTGGTCGGTCGGCGACTGGGACGGCCTGCTGCGGGCCGCGCCGGCCGAGCTGCCAGGCTGGGCGGCCGGGCTCATCTTCGGCCGGCTCGCCGACGGGGCGGCCGACGGGCCGCCGCAGAATCTGCGCGAGTACGACCCGGAGTGGGGGCGCGCGTTCTGGACCGGCGCCGTCACCGCCAACTGCGATCACACAAGGATGATCGCCGCGACCCGGGTGCCGGTGCTGTTCACCCACCATTTCCGGACGATCGACCCGGCCACCGGGCACCTGATCGGCGCGATCGCCGACGAGCAGGCGGAGCAGGTGCGGCGGCTGGTCACCGAGGCCGGCCAGCCGTTCGAGTACCGCTCGTTCCCGGACCAGCCGCACGCGATGCACCAGGCCGACCCGGCGCTGTACGCCGCGACGGTCATCGACTGGGCGGCGCCGATCCTCGCGTCGGCCGCCGCGCCCGCGAGACACTCGGAAGAGGAGATCAGTGGCAATCGTTGAGGCGCTCCCCGAGCACGCCCCGGTCATCATCGTCGGGGGCGGGCCGGTCGGGTTGTCGTGCGCGGCCGAGCTCGCCCACCACGGGGTGCCGAGCCTGGTGCTTGAACGCCGGGCCGAGGTGTCGCACCTGCGGCCGCGGGCGAAGACGACGTCGGCCAGGACGATGGAGCACTTCCGCCGTCTTGGCGTCGCCGACGAGATCCGCGGCCGGGCCGGGCTGCCGGTCGAGTGGTCGGACGCGGCGGTGTTCTGCACGGCGCTGACCGGCCGCGAGATCACCCGCATCACCGGCTGCTTCGGCCTCGACCTGACCGGGTCCGAGCTGGTCGCAGAGGCTGGGCAGCAGGTGGCGCAGCCGGTCGTGGAGGAGGTGCTGCGCGCGCAGGCGGCCGCCTCGCCGCTGGCCGGCCTCGCGCTCGGGGTGCAGGCGACGGCGGCCGGGCAGGACGCGGACGGGGCCTGGGTCGACGTCGTGGACCAGGCCGGGCTGAGCAGGCGGATCACCGCCGACTGGGTCGTCGGCTGCGAGGGCGCCCGCAGCGTGGTCAGGGAGGCGATCGGCGCACGCTACGACGTGATCGACGAGGGACGGCCGAACTTCAGCATGGTGATCAGGGCACCCGGCCTGGCCGACCGGGTGCCGCACGGGCCGGCCGTGCACTACTGGGTGCTGTCGGCCGTCCAGCCCGGCCTGATCGGGCGGTTCGACCTGGCCGACACGTGGTGGTGCGGCGCCAACGGCGTCGGCCCGGGCGCGGAGCCGCCGGACCCGCAGGCGATCGTCCGCAACCTGGTCGGCGCCGACGTGACGGTGGAGGTGCTGTCGACCGACGCGTGGCAGGCGCGGACCGCGCTGGCCGACCGGTGGGGGAGCGGGCGGCTGTTCATCGCGGGCGACGCCGCCCACCAGAACCCGCCGTGGGGCGGGCACGGGTTCAACACCGGCGTCGGCGACGCCGTCAACCTCGGCTGGAAGCTCGCGGCGGTGGTCAACCAGTGGGCGCCCGCCCGCCTGCTCGACTCCTACGAGCTCGAACGACGGCCAGTCGCCGCGCAGACGATCGACGAGGCCGTGCAGAACATGTCGGCCCTGGCACCAGAGCTCGCGGCCGTGCTCCGGGCCGACAGCGACGAGCAGTTCGAGGCGACCAGGGCAGCGGCCGCCGACGCGATCAAGCGGACCAAGGACAGCGAATTCCACAGCCTCGGGCTCACGCTCGGCTACCGCTACGACGACTCGCCGGTCATCGCGGCGGATTCCTCGGGCACCGCGTCGTCCGGCCCCCCGGCGCCGACCGCCAACGACACGTACCTGCCATCGGCGGCGCCGGGCGGCCGGCTGCCCCACTTCCGGCCGGACGGGACGTCGCTGTACGACCGCCTGGGCTCCGAGTTCTCCCTCGTCGGTGACCTGACGCAGGCCGCCGCGAGCGCGTTCGCGAAGGCGGCGGCGACCCTCGGGGTGCCGCTCGAGCTGGTCGGGGTGGACGCGTCCGCCTGCGCCGGCCACTTCGCCGCCAGCCTCGTCCTGGTCCGCCCCGACCAGCACGTGGCCTGGCGCGGAGATCAGGCCGCCGACGCCGAGCAGGTCCTGCGCACCGCCACCGGCGGCCCGCGATGATCATCTCCACCACCTCCGGCCCGGTCCGGGGCCGGGTCGTCGACGGCATGCAGCGGTGGCTCGGCATCCCCTACGCGCAGCCGCCGGCGGCCGGCTGCGCCGACCCGACGGCGGATAACCTGCGCGCTGGTCAGCGCGGCGGCGCTGCTCGCGGCCAACGCCGAGCCGCCCGGGGCAGTTCGGCATCGGGCCGTACACGCTCGGGCCGATGGTCGACGGCGCCCTGCTGCCGGGCACGTTCGCCGACCTGTTCGCGGCCGGCCAGTACAACCGGGTCCCGATCCTGAGCGGCATCAACCGGGACGAGTTCGCCTGGTTCCTCGGCATGATCGAGCTCGCGACCGGGATCGCGATCACGCCCGCCGCGTTCGAGGCCGGACTGCGGGCGCCGCCATCGTCCACCTGCACGCCCGCGACCCCCGTACCGGCGCCCCCACCGGCGACCCCGACGTGTTCATGCGGTTCCTGCCGCGGATCAAGGCCGAGACCAACGCGGTCGTCAACATCACCACCGGCGGGGCGATGACGATGTCGATCGACGACCGGCTGGCCGCCGCCCGCCGGGCCCGGCCCGAGGCGGCGTCGATGAACATGGGCTCGATGAACTTCGGCGTCTACCCCGCGGCCGAGGTCAAGCGGGACTGGAAGCACGAGTGGGAGCAGCCGTACCTGCGCGAATCCGAGTCCGGCATCTTCGCCAACACGTTCGCGCAGATCGCCATCACGCTGCGCGAGCTCGGCGGCGGGCCTCGGGCGGCGGGCGAGACGTTATGCGTTGCTGTCTGAGCGTGTTCGGATTTATGCGAGCATGACACCGGACGACGCCGGGTGGCCGGCATGCGGGAGGTCTCGGTGGAA
>Ga0335075_10011486_pt1 | contig 13388 bp, 11 predicted proteins | sample Lox_Sample_24_FD_206723 | JGI IMG/M metagenome (GOLD analysis project Ga0335075, IMG submission 206723) | Soil microbial communities from Loxahatchee National Wildlife Refuge, Florida, United States - Lox_Sample_2.4 | ecosystem: Environmental > Terrestrial > Soil > Wetlands | place: USA...
CGATGCCGACGGTGTCGCCAAGGCTGTCGCCGATGCCGGCTCGCCGACCGTGGCGGTTATCTGCGGGACCGACACTCGGTACGGCACGGAAGCGGCCGCGATTGTCGAGGCGGCACGGTCCGCAAGCGTCTCTCACGTGTGTCTGGCCGGGGCGCAAAAAGCGGTCGCCGAGACGAATGCCGAACAACAGCCCGACGAGTTTCTCACCATGAAAATCAATGCGGTGGAAGCTCTTTCGAATTTGCTGAGCCGGTTGGGGGCATAGCACTGATGACGATCACCGTGCCTGCTGTGGGCAACTTCTCCGATATCCCGCTACACAGTGACCGCACCGTGCAGCCGCCGACCGAAGCTGCCGTGCAAGAACATGTCGCCGCGGCCGCGGCCGCGGCCCGGTACACCCCCGATCAGCTGGTGTGGCACACGCCCGAAGACATCGACGTCAAACCGGTGTACATCGCCGCCGACCGCTCCGCCGTCGAGGCCGAGGGCTACCCGCTGAACACTTTTCCCGGCGAGCCACCGTTCCTGCGTGGCCCGTATCCGACGATGTATGTCAACCAGCCGTGGACGATTCGCCAGTACGCCGGGTTTTCCACCGCCGCGGAGTCCAACGCGTTCTACCGCCGCAACCTCGCCGCCGGGCAGAAGGGCCTGTCGGTGGCCTTCGACCTGGCCACCCACCGCGGCTACGACTCCGACCATCCACGCGTTCAGGGGGATGTCGGAATGGCTGGCGTGGCAATCGATTCCATCCTCGACATGCGACAGCTGTTCGACGGCATCGACTTGTCGACGGTGTCGGTGTCGATGACGATGAACGGCGCCGTGCTGCCGATCCTGGCGCTGTACGTGGTGGCCGCCGAGGAGCAGGGTGTGCCGCCGGAGAAGCTGGCCGGCACCATCCAGAACGACATCCTCAAAGAGTTCATGGTGCGCAACACCTACATCTACCCGCCGAAGCCGTCGATGCGCATCATCTCCGACATCTTTGCCTATACCAGCGCCAAGATGCCGAAATTCAACTCGATCTCGATTTCCGGCTACCACATCCAGGAAGCCGGTGCCACAGCGGATCTCGAGCTCGCCTACACCCTGGCCGACGGCGTCGACTACATCAAGGCCGGTTTGGACGCCGAGCTGGACATCGACAAGTTCGCGCCGCGGCTGTCGTTCTTCTGGGGCATCGGGATGAACTTCTTCATGGAAGTGGCCAAACTGCGGGCGGGCCGGCTGCTGTGGAGCGAGCTGGTCGCTCAGTTCAACCCGACAAACCCCAAATCACTGTCGCTGCGCACCCATTCGCAGACCTCAGGCTGGTCGCTGACCGCCCAGGACGCGTTCAACAACGTCGCGCGCACCTGCATCGAGGCGATGGCCGCAACCCAGGGGCACACCCAGTCGCTGCACACCAACGCACTCGACGAGGCGCTGGCGCTGCCCACCGACTTCTCCGCGCGCATCGCGCGTAACACCCAGCTGGTGTTGCAGCAAGAGTCGGGGACCACCCGGCCGATCGATCCCTGGGCCGGCTCCTATTACGTGGAGTGGCTGACCTATCAACTCGCGCAGCGAGCCCGTGCCCACATCGCCGAGGTCGCCGAGCATGGCGGCATGGCGCAGGCCATCAACGACGGCATTCCCAAGCTGCGCATCGAGGAAGCCGCCGCGCGCACCCAGGCCCGCATCGACTCCGGGGCGCAGCCGGTGATCGGGATCAACAAGTACCAGGTCGAAGAGGATCAGAAGGTCGAGGTCCTCAAGGTCGAGAACAGTCGAGTGCGTGCCGAACAGCTGGCCAAACTGCAAGAGCTGCGGTCAAATCGGGACCAGGCGGCCGTCGATGCCGCGCTGGCCGAGTTGTCGCGTGCGGCCGCCGCCCAAGGCCGTGCGGGCGAGGATGGGCTCGGCAACAATCTGTTGGCACTGGCCGTCGACGCTGCCCGGGCCAAGGCCACGGTCGGCGAAATCTCCGGCGCACTGGAGAAGGTTTACGGGCGTCACCAGGCCGAGATCCGCACCATCGCCGGGGTTTACCGGGACGAAGCTGGAAAGGCCGGCAACATGGTCACCGCCACCGAACTCGTCGAGAAATTCGCCGAGGCCGACGGCCGTCGTCCCAGAATCCTGGTGGCCAAGATGGGCCAGGACGGCCACGACCGTGGTCAGAAGGTGATCGCTACGGCGTTCGCCGACATCGGTTTCGACGTCGACGTCGGGGCGTTGTTCTCCACGCCCGACGAGGTGGCACGCCAGGCCGCCGACAACGATGTGCACGTGGTCGGGGTGTCCTCGCTGGCGGCGGGGCACCTGACCCTGGTGCCTGCGCTGCGCGACGCGTTGGCCGAAGTCGGCCGGCCCGACATCATGATCGTGGTCGGCGGAGTCATCCCGCCGGGAGACTTCGACGAGCTGTATGCCGCCGGAGCCACCGCGATCTTCCCGCCCGGCACGGTAATCGCCGACGCGGCAATCGATCTGCTCAAGAAGCTGGCCGAGCGTCTCGGGTACACCCTCTAGCCACATGGCAACCGATAACGGCGGCAGCATCGACGACCTCGCCGCGGCTGTCCGCAGCGGCGACCGTGCGGCGCTGGCGCGGGCCATCACTTTGGTCGAGTCCACCCGCGCTGATCATCACCGGCAAGCACAGCAGCTGCTGCTGGCACTGATGCCGTCGGCCGGAAATGCCCACCATGTCGGCATCACCGGGGTGCCCGGGGTGGGCAAGTCGACCGCCATCGAAGCGCTGGGCATGTACTTGATCGAGCGCGGACATCGAGTGGCGGTACTGGCCGTTGACCCGTCGTCGACCCGCACTGGCGGATCGATCCTGGGCGACAAGACCCGGATGCCGCAGCTGGCAGTGCATCCGGACGCCTACATCCGCCCGTCACCGACGTCGGGCGCACAGGGCGGGGTGGCCAAGGCCACCCGGGAAACCATCATGTTGTTGGAGGCCGCCGGGTTCGACGTGATTCTGGTGGAGACCGTCGGCGTCGGCCAATCCGAGGTAGCGGTGTCCAACATGGTCGACACCTTCGTCTTTTTGACCCTGGCACGCACCGGTGACCAGCTGCAGGGCATCAAAAAAGGCGTGCTGGAGCTTGCCGACATTGTCGTGGTAAACAAGGCCGACGGCGAGCATGTGAACGAGGCGCGTTCAGCCGCGCGCGAGCTTTCCGGAGTGATCCGCCTGATCTATCCGCGCGAAACCCTCTGGCGTCCGCCGGTTCTCACCATGAGTGCATTGGAGGGCACCGGACTGAGCGAGTTGTGGGAAACGGTCGAGCGGCATCGCCAAGCGCTTACCGACGCAGGGGAATTCGAAGCACGGCGGCGAACCCAACAGGTCGATTGGACCTGGCAGATGGTCCGGGACACGGTGCTCGACCGGGTGCTGTCCAACCCTGCGGTCCGCAAAGTCCGCGCCGAGGTGGAGCACAGGGTGCTGTCTGGGGAATTGACGCCGGTCCTGGCTGCTCAGCAAATACTTGAAATCGCGTCAATAACGGATGGGTAAATTTCAAGTTGTTTGCGGACAGTCACGGTAAATTCAACGGTATGACCCTCGAAGTAGTGGGCAATCGCCGGTCAGTGCTGCCGCGCGGTGTTCACGGCGCAGCCGATCCACACTTTGCCTGCGCGGTGCGCAGCTTCGCCAGCATGTTCCCGGGCCGCCGATTCGGCGGTGGGGCGATGGCGGTCTATCTGGACGGGGAGCCGGTCGTGGACGTGTGGACCGGATGGTCGGACCGGCGCGGACAGGTGCCGTGGTCGGCGGACACCGCAACCATGGTGTTCTCGGCGACGAAGGGTATGGCCTCGACTGTCATTCACCGGCTGGTTGACCGCGGATTGATCGACTACGAAGCACCGGTCGCCGAGTACTGGCGGCAATTCGGTACCAACGGAAAGTCGAACATCACGGTCCGCCAGGTGATGCGGCACCGAGCCGGTCTTTCGGCGTTGCACGGCGCCAGCAAGGAAGACCTGCTGAATCACGAGGTGATGGAACAGCGGCTGGCGGCAGCCCCCGCGGGATACGCGTTCGGCAAACCCGCGTATCACGCACTGACCTACGGCTGGCTGATGTCCGGGCTGGCCCGGGCAATTACCGGCAAAGGCATGCGCGAGCTGATCCGCCAGGAGCTCGCGGAGCCACTAGGCACCGACGGCTTGCATCTGGGCCGCCCGCCCGTCGAATCACCGACGCGGGCCGCCCAGATCATCATGCCGCAGGGCGCGATCGAGAATCGGGTGTTCAACGCGGTGGCACCACGAATCGCCGCACTGCCATTTTCGGGCGGATTCGGTTCCTTGTATTTCCCCGGTATGAAAGCTTTTGTGCAAGGCGATATCCCGATGATGGACGCGGAAATGCCGGCGGCCAACGGGGTTGCGACCGCGCGCGGCCTGGCTCGGATGTACGGTGCTATCGCCAACGGCGGCCAGATCGACGGCACCCAGTTCCTGTCCCGCGAGCTGGTGGCGGGTCTGACCGGGCGGAAGAACTTGCGGTTTGACCGTAATATCCTGGTGCCGCTGGCATTTCACCTCGGCTATCACACACTGCCGTTCAACGGGATGCCGGGATTCGGCCACATCGGGCTGGGCGGCTCGCTGGGTTGGGCCGATCCCGCGAGCGGATTGGCGGTCGGATTCGTGCACAACCGGCTACTGTCGCCGTTCGTGGTGGTGGACCACGCCGGATTCGTCTTGACGAACGGATTGATCCGACGGGCCGCCGCCGAGGCCCGCAAACACGCAATCGAGAGGGTAGCCGACTTTGGCTCGCCCTTCCCCGAGCCGGGAGCCGTTGCGGGCTAACGGTTTCACTAAGCTCCCTCGAGCCGGAAGCCGACTTTCAAGGTCACCTGAAAGTGCGCGACGGCGCCATTCTCGAGGTGGCCGCGAACTGATTGCACCTCGAACCAGTCCAGGCCGCGTGTTGTCTCGGCCGCTCGGGACAGGCCATTGCGGATCGCCGCGTCGGTGCCATCGGGTGATGTGCCGACGATCTCGATTACCCGGTAGGTGTGGTTGGTCATGGCGTCCCTTTCTCGGTTCGTTGGGCCAACTTCGCGATTGACCCGTTAGTCGGGGCCTCTTTAGTCTGCGGGTATGTCCCAGGGGCGTCCGGTAAAACCAGCCCGTGTTCCCCGTCTGCCGGTCGATGAGGCCAAGGCCGCCGCTGACGAGGCCGGCGTGCCCGATTACATGGCTGAGCTGGCCATCTTCCAGGTGCTGCTCAACCACCCCAAACTGGCCTGCGCCCTCAACGACCTGCTCGCCACCATGCTGTGGCGCGGAACGCTGGACAAGCGGTTGCGCGAGCTGATCATTATGCGCATCGGCTGGCTCACCGCCTCGGATTACGAATGGACACAGCATTGGCGGGTTGCGCAGGGTCTGGGAGTAAGCGCCGATGACTTACTCGGTGTGCGCGATTGGCAGGCCTACCAAAGATTCGGGCCGACGGAGCGGGCGGTGCTGGCTGCCACCGACGACGTGGTGCGCGACGGCGTCGTGGGCGCCGAGAGCTGGGCGGCGTGCCAACGCGAATTCGGCGCCGACCCGGCACTACTCGTCGAGCTTGTCACCGCGATCGGTGCATGGCGGATGGTCGCGTCGATCCTGCACAGCCTGCAGGTTCCGCTGGAGGACGGGACCGCGAGCTGGCCCCCGGACGGCCAAGCGCCGACCCGTTAAGAAACCGTAAAGACCGATTGACACGTCAATCATTAGCTCTTACGGTCCCCGGGGTGCGCACCAGAGTCGCCGAGATGCTCGGCGTGGAGTTTCCGATCTGCGCGTTCAGTCACTGCCGGGACGTGGTGGCCGCGGTCTCCAATGCAGGTGGGTTTGGCATCCTCGGCGCCGTGGCGCATAGTCCGCAGCGGCTGGAAACCGAGCTGACCTGGATCGAGGAGCAGACCGGCGACAGGCCATACGGCGTCGACCTGCTGCTGCCGCCCAAGTATGTCGGTGTCGAGCGGGGTGGGATCGATACCCGGCAGGCGCGCGAGCTGCTGCCCGAGGAGCACCGGGCGTTCGTCGACGACCTGTTGGTTCGCTACGGCATCCCGGTGCCCGCCGACGAGCAGCGGCTGCCAACCGGTGAGCTCAACATCTCGCCCAAGGGCTACGAACCGCTACTTGACGTCGCCTTCGCACACGGCATCCGGCTGATCGCGAGCGCGCTGGGCCCGCCGCCGCCCGATCTGGTTCAACGGGCCCATGACAGCGACGTGGTGGTGGCCGCGCTGGCCGGGACCACACAGCACGCGAGGCGGCACGCGGAAGCCGGGGTCGACCTGATCGTCGCGCAGGGCACCGAGGCCGGTGGGCACACCGGCGAGGTGGCGACGATGGTGCTGGTTCCCGAGATAGTCGATGCGGTGGCTCCGGTGCCGGTGCTGGCGGCGGGCGGAATCGCCCGCGGCCGCCAGATCGCCGCGGCGTTGGCGTTGGGCGCCGAAGGCGTCTGGTGCGGTTCGGTGTGGCTGACCACCGAGGAAGCCGAGACGCTGCCCGTCGTGAAGGATAAGTTCCTGGCCGCTACCTCGTCGGACACCGTGCGTTCGCGGTCGTTGACCGGCAAGCCCGCCCGCATGCTGCGCACCGCATGGACCGAGGAATGGGAGCGGCCCGGCAGCCCTGACCCGCTCGGCATGCCGCTGCAGAGCGCGCTGATCGGCGACCCGCAGATGCGGATCAACCGCGCGGCCGGCCAGCCCGACGCCAAGGCCCGCGAGCTGGCCACCTACTTCGTAGGCCAGGTCGTCGGTTCGCTGAACAAAGTGCAGCCCGCGGCATCGGTGGTGCTGGACATGGTCTCGGAGTTCATCGATGTCGTCGGGCGTCTCGACGAGTTGGTCGAACGTTGACGGACGACGCACGCCTGCGCAGCCGGCCTGCGCTCAGTGACCTGGAAAAGTTGCAGTGGCGTGACGAGATCCCGGTGGCGGGCGTCTTGACCGGTTGGTCGATCGGTGCCTGATGCCCGCGCCCGTAGGCGCCCGGCAATCAGCGACCAGGAGAAGTTGCGGCGGCGTGACGAGATCATGACCGCGGCCAAGGAGGTCTTCGCCCGCAACGGCTTTCATGCCACCACAATCGCCGACATCGCCAAGGAAGCCGGCCTGGCCTACGGGTCGGTCTATTGGTATTTCGACTCGAAGGATCACGTGTTCCACGAGTTGATAGCCGCGGAGGAGTATGCCCTGCGCACCCACGTTGCGGTCGCGCTGGCCAAGAGCGGCGCACGATACGGGTACGCCGCGGCGCCATTTCGCGCCACGTTGCGGGCGACCTTCGAGTTCTTCGAAGCCAATCCGGCCACCGCCAGACTGCTGTTCCGTGACGCCTATGCGCTGGACAGCCGGTTCGACCAGCACCTCGGCGGCATCTACGAGCGATTCATCGACGACATCGCAACGCTTATCGTCCCCGCCCAGGAGCGCGGCGACGTAGTGAAAGCCCCGCCGCGGTTGGTGGCCTACACGCTGACGGCGCTGATCGGTCATATGGCGCATCGACGGCTGACCACCGACGACGGCATCTCCGCAGCCGAGGCCGCCGATTTTGTCGTCTCGCTGGTCATCAAGGGGTTGCGACCGTCCTAGTGTCGAGCCGATTACGAACCCATAACGGCTGGTCAGCCCCTTGGCGCTGCTCAGCAAGTTTTTTCGGCGTGGCGAATTGACCGGGGCGGGATGTTCGTGCATCATCGACTGGGTAAGCACCTCGTTAGGTGAGGCGTCTACACGGATATAGGCCACTGACCCCGAACGTCGAGAGACGCCCAGGGTCAGGACAGCTCCTCCCGGCTTAAGGGTTGAGCCCAAGTGGCTTCCGGGTTTCCCGGATACGGCGTGTAGTGCCGAAGCTCTGACGAGTGGGGTGCGGTTATCCCGAGGTAATCGGGTTCCTGTGCTCCTGTTTGCGTGTGAAATTGTGCGGCAAGCCGCACGTGTCGCGACCGCGAGGAGGTGAGGGACGAATGAGTTCCAGTTCTAGTCCGGATCGATATCCGGGCTCTGTGTCGTCCCGATCCGGTCTCCGGCGCGTCGCTCTCAGCTGAGCCTTTTGGCCTAGACAGCACCTCATCGGACGCCGTTTCGGACGGACATCGAATCCCGTTATGCCCGTTTGACTTTCCGCTTAGGAGGCGACCATGACCGCTGTACTGTACGACGAAGTGGTAACGGCGACGCCCGCACCCCGGCTCAGGGCAGTGCCTGCCCCCACGCCGATGGCAGTGCCGGCGGCGAAGCGGACCTCCAAGCGGCCCGAGCACGAGTTGTTCGGCGGCGACCCGTTGGTCGTAGGAGCCGCTCGGTTGCTCTGCGTTCCCTTGCGCCAGCTATACGCCGCGCTGTGGCGCGCAGGCGTGTTGGAGGTTGGCGCCTGAAGGGTTCGGCGACGACATCGGCCCGCTAGGGGCGGTGAAGCCGGACCAAAACGTTGTCGCTCCCGGTACCTGGGGTCGGGTTCCCTGGGTGCCGGGAGCGCCGTCATTGCTGAGCAGCGATGAGACGTGTCAGTCCGTTTTGATAGGCGATCAGACTGTGCCGCCAGGCGATCTGAACCGGTCCGCCGCTATCGACGCTGATCTGGGCACCGACGTGCAGGTAGGGCGCCGGGGGTACGAACGGCACGATGTCGAGAAAGTTCACTACCCGAAAACAGCTTTCGATGGTGGCGTTGAACGCGCTGGCGAAGTCGCTCAATCCGACCCGGGGCCCGGCAAACGTGATCAGCCGAGGTTCGATCTTGTTGGGCGGCATGTTCCGGAACACGTCGGGCGCCGCGAGGACGGCCAGCGCCGCACCGAGGCTGTGCCCGGTTATCAGGATTTGATCGCAGCCGGTGGTTGCGGTGGCCAAGGCGGTAGCGACGTTTTTCCGGACAAGTTCGTAGACGTCCTGAAAACCGGAGTGCACTTGGCCGAATCCGACGACCGGAAGATAGTCGTCCGGAATGGCGTCAAGGTCCGCTAGCCAATCCGCAACGTCGGACGTACCACGAAATGACACAAATGCGGTGCGAGTGGTTGGGTTACGGCCCATCAACCCGAAAATGTTGGTGTTCTTGGTCATCGCCGCTACCGCGGGATGGGGGGTTGTCACCGCGGCGAGCGCCGCAGCGTCAGCCTGGATCAAATTGGTTTGGGAGTAACCGGCTGGGAGGGCGGCCACGCCGCCGCCCATCACGGTGTAAGCCGCCTCGGCGAGCGGCAAAACCACGTCGCGGGCAAACGCCGCGTCGAACGCCACAGCCGCAGTGTAAAGCGTGTCGAATTTCGGGGACCTTCACCCAGCGTGCCGCCGGGAAGGCTTAACCGGCATCGGCATAGGCAGTAGCGTTGACATACGACCGCCCAGACCTGGTGCGAAGGGAGCGCGTCATGGCGACCGATCTGACGCTTTATCTCGACGACGAGCCCGGCGAGCTGGCCCTAATCGGCGACGTGCTCGGCAAAGCAGGCGTCAACATCGCCGGTCTGTGCGCCCTGACCAGCGGCGGAGGGCAGGCAGAAGTGCACATCCTGGTGCAGGATGCCACCCTCGCATTTGAAGCGCTACAGGGCGCCGGTATCAAAATTGCCGAGGAGCAGGAAGTTATCGTGCTCGACATCAAGGACCGTCCCGGCGCGCTCGGCGAGGTCGTTCACAGACTCGGCGTCGCAAAAATCAACCTGGAAACCGCCTATCTGGCCACTAACACCCGCTTGGTGCTTGGCGCGGCGAATCTCGCGGAGGCAAAGGCTGCGCTGGCCGGATGCTGATTTGCGGTGGCCCGTAGAATCGACTGCAGCGGCGTCGATCCGGCGATCACCGGGGAGCCTTCGGAAGAACAGCCGGCGTCTTGCACTAGGCCCAGCCCAGTAGAGCCGAACGGGTCAGGCCCGTCACAGCCTTCACGAGCGGCCACGCCCCGGCGTGGCAAGCGGGGTGGTACCGCGGCGCTTGCGCGCACAGCGCTTCGTCGTCCCCGGGCCTAGCAGTGGCCCATAGTGCCCATACGGCACTGTGGCGACAGGGAGACGACGCACGCAGTGACCGAGAACGCCTATCCCAAGCTGGCCGGCGGCGCACCCGACTTGCCGGCACTGGAACTCGAGGTCCTCGACCATTGGGCGAGCGACGACACGTTCCGGGCCAGCATCGCGCGGCGCGCCGGCGCACCGGAGTACGTGTTCTACGACGGACCGCCATTCGCCAACGGTCTACCGCACTACGGGCATCTACTCACCGGCTACGTCAAGGACATCGTGCCGCGGTATCGCACCATGCGCGGCTACAAAGTGGACCGCCGCTTCGGCTGGGACACCCACGGGTTGCCGGCCGAACTCGAGGTGGAGCGACAGCTCGGGATCACCGACAAATCCCAGATCGACGCGATGGGCATCGCGGCGTTCAACGAAGCCTGCCGCGAATCGGTGTTGCGCTACACCGACGAATGGCAGGCCTATGTGACCCGTCAGGCCCGCTGGGTCGACTTCGACAACGACTACAAGACGCTCGATCTGTCCTATATGGAATCGGTGATCTGGGCGTTCAAACAATTGTGGGACAAGGGCTTAGCCTACGAGGGCTACCGGGTGCTGCCGTATTGCTGGCGTGACGAGACCCCGTTGTCCAACCACGAACTGCGGATGGATGACGACGTCTACCAGAGTCGCCAAGACCCGGCGATCACCGTCGGATTCGCCGTGTCGGAGGGCGATTTAGCGGGCGCGCACCTGCTGGTGTGGACGACGACGCCGTGGACCTTGCCGTCGAACCAGGCGGTCGCCGTCAACCCCGGTGTCACCTACCTGCAGGTGCGGGCGGGGGAGCACCGCCTGGTTCTGGCCGAAGCTCGACTGGCCGCCTACTCACGAGAACTGGGCGATGAACCCGAAGTGCTGGGCAGCTACCGTGGCAGCGATCTGGTGGGCATGCGGTATCTGCCGCCGTTCCCGTATTTTATGGACTCGCCCAACGCTTTTCAGGTGCTCGGCGCCGACTTCGTGACCACCGACGACGGCACCGGCATTGTGCATCTGGCGCCGGCCTACGGCGAGGACGATAAGGAGACCGCCGACAAAGCGGGCATCGTGCCGGTGACGCCCGTGGACACCAAGGGCCGTTTCGACGCCACGGTCGCCGACTATCAGGGTCAGCACGTCTTCGAGGCCAACGCGCAGATCATCCGTGACCTGAAAAACCACAACGGTCCGGCAGCGCTCAACGGTGCGGTGCTGATCCGCCATGAAACCTATGAGCACCCCTACCCGCACTGCTGGCGCTGCCGTAATCCGCTGATCTACCGGGCGGTGTCGTCGTGGTTCGTCAAGGTCACCGACGTTCGCGACCGGATGGTCGAGCTCAACAAACAGATAACCTGGTATCCCGAGCACGTCAAAGACGGTCAGTTCGGCAAGTGGCTGCAGGGCGCCCGCGACTGGTCGATCTCGCGAAACCGTTACTGGGGCACGCCTATTCCGGTGTGGCTTTCCGATGACCCGGCCTATCCCCGGACCGACGTCTACGGCAGCCTCGACGAGCTGGAGCGCGACTTCGGTGTGCGTCCCGACAACTTGCACCGGCCGTACATCGACGACCTCACCCGGCCCAATCCCGACGACCCCACCGGGCGGTCGACGATGCGGCGCATCGCCGATGTTTTCGACGTATGGTTCGATTCCGGATCCATGCCGTACGCGCAGGTGCACTACCCGTTCGAGAGCCGCGACTGGTTCGACACGCATTACCCGGGCGACTTTATCGTCGAGTACATCGGGCAGACCCGTGGCTGGTTTTACACACTGCACGTACTGGCCACCGCGCTGTTCGACCGGCCGGCGTTTAAAACCTGTGTGGCCCACGGCATCGTGTTGGGCAGCGACGGGCAGAAGATGAGCAAATCGCTGCGCAACTATCCCGACGTCGGCGAGGTGTTCGATCGCGACGGCTCCGACGCCATGCGCTGGTTTCTGATGGCCTCACCAATCCTGCGCGGTGGAAACTTGATCGTCACCGAGCAGGGCATCCGTGACGGGGTGCGCCAGGTGCTGCTGCCGTTCTGGAACGCGTATAGCTTCCTGGCCCTTTACGCACCGAAAGTCGGTAGCTGGCGCACTGATTCACCCAATGTGCTGGATCGTTACATCCTGGCCAAACTGGCGGCGCTGCGCGACGACCTGACAACCGCGATGGACGTCTGCGACATCTCCGGGGCATGCGAGCAGCTGCGTCAGTTCACCGAAGCGCTGACGAATTGGTATGTGCGACGCTCCCGCTCGCGGTTCTGGGCGGAAGATCCCGACGCGATCGACACCTTGCACACCGTGCTCGAAGTGACCGCGCGGCTGGCCGCACCACTGCTGCCCTTGACCACCGAAATCATCTGGCGCGGTGTCACCGCCGAGCGTTCGGTGCACTTGACCGACTGGCCGGCAGCCGATGTGCTGCCGGCGGACGCCGAACTTGTCATCGCGATGGATCAGGTGCGTGAGGTGTGCTCGGTGGCGTCCTCGCTGCGTAAAGCCAAGAAGCTGCGGGTGCGGCTGCCGCTGCAGAAACTCACCGTGGCCGTGGATAATCCGCAGCGACTGGGACCGTTCACCGATCTGATCGCCGACGAGCTGAACGTAAAGAAGGTCGAACTCACCGAGGACATCGACAGCTACGGTCGTTTTGAGCTGACCGTGAACGCCCGGGTCGCCGGGCCGCGGCTGGGCAAGGATGTGCAGGCGGCTATCAAAGCGGTCAAGGCCGGCGAGGGCATTGTCAACGCCGACGACACCCTGACCGCGGGCCGGGTGGTGCTGCAACCTGACGAGTACAACTCGAAGCTGGTGGCCGCCGATCCCGAGTACACCGCACCGCTACCGGGCGGGGTCGGTTTGGTGGTGCTGGACGCCACCGTGACGCCCGAGCTGGAGGCCGAGGGCTGGGCCAAGGACCGCATCCGCGAACTGCAGGAGCTACGGAAATCGACCGGGTTGGACGTGTCCGACCGGATCAGCGTGGTGATGTCGGTGCCGCCGCAACGGGCCGACTGGGCCGAAACGCACCGCGATCTGATCGCCGGGGAAATCCTGGCGACCAGTTTCGAGTTCGGTGAGCCCGCCGGCGGCGTGCCGATTGGTGACGGCGTTCGGGTGAGTATTGCCAAGGCTTGATGCGGCTAAAGGTTCTGCAGTACGCGGCGAGCGTGCGGCCAGAATGGCATGCCGGCGACGATCGTGCCGCCGGCAGCGATGAGACCGACGGCGGCGTCGACGCTCTCACGGCCGTCGGTCGCCCAGTAAACGTCTGCGAGGTCGAGCAGCAGAGCCAGCTCGTCCACGATCATCGCATTCGCCGACCCGAAGGCGATCGCCGCCAGGGGAT
>Ga0335075_10011487_pt1 | contig 13388 bp, 10 predicted proteins | sample Lox_Sample_24_FD_206723 | JGI IMG/M metagenome (GOLD analysis project Ga0335075, IMG submission 206723) | Soil microbial communities from Loxahatchee National Wildlife Refuge, Florida, United States - Lox_Sample_2.4 | ecosystem: Environmental > Terrestrial > Soil > Wetlands | place: USA...
GCGGTGCTGGATCTCAGCCGGACCATCACCGCGAACGGCGCCGTGAGCAACACCATCGGCGGCGGGCAGGTGCTCCTCGCAGTTCTGATCTGGCTCGTCATCGGTGTCATCAACGTCGCTTACGCCCGTCGTCGCTAGCGCCCGGGTCTGTTGCTGCCGCCGCTGACGGCGGGTCAGCACATTGTCAGGACGCTGGCTCGGCGGCTCGTGCCGGTTCGGCCGGCCCGATTGCCGGGGCGGCGAGCCACTCATCAATCCCAGTGAGCAGACGGTGCCTTATAGCCGGGGGCGCCGCCGACCCGGTGACCGACATCCGGGCGAGGTCAGCTAGCTCGGCGTCGGACAGGCCATGAATATTCCGCGCCTGCTCGTACTGCTCCACCAGGCGCGGCCCGAACAGCAGCGGGTCGTCAGCGCCGAGCGCCACCCGAGCGCCCGCGCTGAGCAGCGCGCGCAGCGGCACGTCGCGCGCCTCGCGGGCAACGCCGAGTGCGACGTTTGAGGTCGGGCAGACCTCGAGCGTGGTCTGACTGTCGGCCAGGCGGCCCAGCAGCTCCGGATCCGAGGCCGCCGCCACTCCGTGGCCGATCCGGTCCGCGTGCAGTTCGTCCAGGCACGCGCGCACGCTGGCTGGCCCGGCCAGCTCGCCGCCGTGCGGCACCAGAAGCAGGCCAGCGCGGCGCGCGATCCGGAACGCCGGGGCGAAGTCAGCGGTCCGACCCCGGCGCTCGTCGTTGCTGAGGCCGAAGCCGATGACCCCGGTCTCGGTATGCGCGGCGGCGAGCCTGGCCAGCGTGCGCGCATCCAGCGGGTGCTTGGTGCGGTTGGCGGCGACGATGATCCCGATGCCGACCCCGGTCTGCTGGGCGGTCTCGGCGGCGGTCTGAAGAACGAGCTCAAGCAGCGTGGTCAGGCCGCCAAACCGGCCAGCATAGCCAGACGGGTCGATCTGAAGCTCTAGCCAGCCTGAGCCTTCCGCGAGTTCGTCCTGCGTCGCTTCGCGCATGAGCCGGCGCACGTCGGCTGGCGTCCGGACTACCGACCTGGCGATGTCATACAGGCGCTGGAATCGGAACCAGCCGCGCTCGTCCGCCCCGCTCAGCTGTGGCGGCCACTCGTCGATCAGCGCGTCGGGCAGGTGAACGCCGTGCTGCCCGGCCAGTTCCACCAGCGTGGAGTGCCGCATCGAGCCGGTGAAGTGCAGATGCAGGTGCGCCTTCGGCAGGGCAGCAACGGACCGGGGGGGCATCAGGTAAGTCTGCCAGCCCGAGCGGTCGTTGCTAGTGAGCGGAGGAGAGCAGCTTCGCGATCCGGGAGACGCCTTCCTCCAGGTCGGCATCGCCGAGGGCGCAGGACAGCCGGAAGTATCCGTCAGTGCCGAATGCCTCGCCGGGCACGACCGCCACGTCTGCCTCGTCGAGCAGGATCTCGGCGAGCTGGGCCGAGGTTTCCGGCCGCTGACCGGCGAGCTCCTTGCCCAGGACGCCCTTGACCGACGGATAGCAGTAGAACGCGCCGTCCGGCAGCGGGCAGACCACGCCGGGAATGTCGTTCAGCAGGGCGGTCATGACCTGGCGCCGCCGGTCGAACGCGGCCCGCATCTCCGCGACCGCTGACAGGTCGCCGGACACCGCAGTCAGCGCCGCCGCCTGCGCGACGTTGGAGACGTTGGAGGTGGCGTGGGACTGCAGGTTGATGGCCGCCTTGACCACGTCAGCAGGACCGAGCATCCAGCCGACCCGCCAGCCGGTCATGGCGTAGGTCTTGGCTACGCCGTTCAGCACTAGGCAGCGATCAGCAATCTCCGGTGCGACGACGGGCATGGAGACGAACCTGGCCTTGCCGTAGACCAGGTGCTCGTAGATCTCGTCGGTGATGACCCAGAGGCCATGCTCAGCCGCCCAGCGGCCGATCTCGGCTACCTGCTCGGGCGGATAGACCGCTCCGGTCGGGTTGGACGGCGACACGAACATCAGCACCTTCGTGCGGTCCGTGCGCTGGGCCTCCAGCTGCTCGACGCTCGCCAGGTAGCCGCTGGTCTCGTCCGTGTGCACCAGCACCGGGACGCCGCCCGCCAGCGCGATCGACTCCGGGTAGGTCGTCCAGTAGGGGGTCGGCAGCAGCACTTCGTCACCCGGGTCGAGCAGCGTCTCGAACGCCTCATACACGGCGTGCTTGCCGCCGTTGGTGACCAGCACCTGGCTAGCGGACACCACCAGTCCTGAGTCCCTGGCAGTCTTCGCGGCGATTGCCGCACGAAGCTCGGGGAGGCCCGCGGCCGGCGTGTACTTGTGAAACCTGGGCTCGGCGCAGGCCCGCTGGGCCGCCTCGACGATGTAGCCAGGGGTCGGAAAGTCCGGTTCGCCTGCCCCGAACCCGATCACCGGCCGGCCGGCCGCCTTCAGCGCCTTGGCCTTGGCGTCAACGGCCAGCGTGGCGGACTCGGCGATCGCGGCCACCCGCGCGGAAACTCTCCTTGATGATTGCGGCATAGGCCAATACTCCCACTCCGCCGCCGCACTCCGCCGACGACCGTCGGACGCGGCGGGATGCGCTGAGTGCAGCCGGTCCCACGATCAGTGGAAGTTCCGGGATCCGGCCCGGATCTTCCGCTGAAACTGGTACACACTCACCAGGCCTGGGAAATCGGGTGCGGGCAGCCGGCCGTGCCTGCCCCCGAGCTGATGGCGGTGCCGGTGTCCGGGCTCGGCGCGCAGGTGCCCCCCAGTGCATAGTTCGACGGCGGGCGCTTGGCCACGTACACTTCAGGATCTGGTGGCTGGTCCACCATGGCCCGTGCATGCCTGCACGAGTCGGCTTAGGGCAGTAGCTCAATTGGCTAGAGTTCCGGTCTCCAAAACCGGCGGTTGGGGGTTCGAGTCCCTCCTGCCCTGCGAGTACGGCCCGTGCACGAAGCGGGCAGATGGCGGCGCCAGCCGGCGAAGATCGTTGCTCAGGTGAGGACATGGCGACTCAGACACGTGGCCCGGCCCCGGAAAGGGCCGCGAAGCCGAACCGCCCTGCGAGCCAGGACCGGACGACCCCTGTCCAGTTCGTCTCGGAGGTGCGGGACGAGTTGCGCAAGGTCGTGTGGCCGACCCGTAAGGAACTGATCACCTATACGACCGTGGCCCTCGTCTTCATCCTGATCATGGTCGGGATCGTGACGAGCCTTGACTACGGGTTCACCAGGCTGGTGTTCGCTCTCTTCGGCTGAGGTTGACGGCTGGGTAGTGAGCTGCGCACCGAGCGTGGCAGCATGATCACAGGAGCCAGTCTGCGCCGCAGCAGTTGATGGCAGCGGCGCTGGGCCCAGCCAGGAGCGCAGGGAGAAAGAGAAACGTGTCCGAGTCAGAATGGCCGCTAGGCGACGACGCCACGGCTGATGAGCCGACGGCCGGAGAGCCAACACAGGGCGAGCCCGACTTCACGTTCGACGTGACGCCGGCGGCCGAGCCTGACGACGCCAGCGACATCCTGGCCGCAGCGGCCGGAGATGATGAGGTTGCTGACGGCGACGAGGATGCCGACCCGATCCAGCAGTTCAAGTCGGAGCTGCGGCTGCTGCCTGGCGACTGGTATGTCGTGCATTCCTATGCGGGCTACGAGAACCGCGTGCGGACGAACCTGGAAAGCCGGACTCAGTCGCTCAACATGGAGGACTACATCTTCCAGATTGAGGTCCCCACGCACGAGGTCACCGAGGTGAAGTCCGGGAAGCGCCAGCAGGTGCAGGAGAAGGTCCTGCCCGGCTACATCCTGGTCCGGATGGACCTCACCGACGAGTCGTGGGCGGCGGTACGTAACACGCCGGGCGTGACCGGCTTCGTCGGACTGTCCAGCCGGCCGTCGCCACTGAGCCTGGACGAGGTAGCAAGCCTGCTTGCCCCGGTTCCGGAGGAGAAGGCGGCCAAGAAAGCCGAGGCAGCCCGGGCCGCAGCGGTGGACTTCGAGATCGGCCAGTCGGTTACCGTGAACGAAGGGCCGTTTGCCACGCTGCCAGCTACGGTCAACGAGATCAACTCGGACACCCAGAAGCTCAAGGTGCTGGTGTCGATCTTCGGCCGCGAGACGCCGGTGGAGCTCTCGTTCGACCAGGTCAGCAAGATCTAGGCAGCAGAACAGTCACTCTCAATACAGACGGTGAGGTTAGGACCCAGAGATGGCTCCGAGGAAGAAGAAGGTCGCTGCAATCGTCAAGGTGCAGCTGAACGCGGGCGCCGCCACGCCGGCGCCGCCGGTCGGTACCGCGCTGGGCCCGCACGGTGTCAACATCATGGATTTCGTCAAGCAGTACAACGCCGCGACCGAGAGCCAGCGCGGCAACGTCATCCCGGTGGAGATCACGATCTACGAGGACAGGTCGTTCACCTTCATCACCAAGACCCCGCCGGCGCCCGAGCTGATCAAGAAGGCCGCGGGCGTGCAGAAGGGCAGTGGCGAGCCGCACAAGACCAAGGTGGGCTCGGTGACCCAGGCACAGCTGCGGGAGATCGCCCAGACCAAGATGCCGGACCTCAACGCCACCTCGGTCGAGGCAGCCGAGAAGATCATCGCCGGCACCGCGCGCTCGATGGGCATCAAGGTCGAGGGTTAGCAAGTGACAGCCGCATCACCTCGGTGCGGCTGGTGGCAGGGCCAGGCGCTGGCCCGCTGACCACAACCTCGGATAGATCCAGGAGAAGTTATGCAGCGCAGTAAGGCCTACCGTAAGGCCGACGAGAAGATCGACCCCGCCCGGCTGTACACACCCGCGCAGGCGGTCGCGCTCGCGAAGGACACCTCGACCACCAAGTTCGACTCAACGGTGGAGGTGGCGTTCCGGCTGGGCGTGGACCCGCGCAAGGCCGACCAGATGGTCCGTGGCACGGTCAACCTGCCGCACGGCACCGGCAAGACGGCCCGCGTGCTCGTCTTCGCCACCGGCGAGCGGGCTGAGGAGGCGAAGGCAGCCGGTGCTGACTACGTCGGCGCGGACGAGCTGATCGAGCGGGTCCAGGGCGGGTTCCTGGACTTCGACGCGGTCGTCGCGACCCCGGACCTGATGGGCAAGGTCGGCCGGCTCGGCCGCGTGCTCGGTCCGCGGAGCCTCATGCCGAACCCCAAGACCGGCACGGTCACGATGGACGTCGGCAAGGCCGTGACGGACATTAAGGGCGGCAAGATCGAGTTCCGGGTCGACAAGAACAGCAACCTGCACCTGATCATCGGCAAGACCTCATTCGCCGACCGCGACCTCGTGGAGAACTACGCCGCGGCGCTCGACGAGGTTATCCGGCTCAAGCCGGCCGCCGCGAAAGGCAAGTACGTCAAGAAGGTCGCCATCACCACGACGATGGGCCCCGGCATCCCGGTCGACCCCGGCCTCACCAGGGGCCTGACCGCGGAGCTCGACGAGCAGCCGGCCGCGGTCTAGCTGCCAGCAGCGATCTGTGAGGCCCGGGCCGCCAGCGGCCCGGGCCTTATCGATTTGGCTGGTCGGCTCGCTGGGCCGTACCCTGGTTGGAGCCAGAGACCGTCGGCTGTCGCCGTGCTGAGCGCGGTGACCGAAGGCCCGTTGTGACTGGGCGGCCTACGCAGGTGACCGAGCTAGACCGGGACGCGTGTCACGCGTCCAGGGTCACGCCCCGTGCGCCTGCGTGCGGGGCGTTTGTAGTTTCCGCGGATCCTCGCCGGCGGCGAAGATGCCGGGCTTGCGCGCGTGCCAATCCATGCGGGCAGGGCCGGAACGAGAAGGGAGGCCCATGGCGAGGGCGGAAAAGGCGACTGCGGTCGCCGAGCTGACTGAGCGATTCCAGAGCTCGTCAGCGGCGGTGCTGACCGAGTACCGCGGTCTGACCGTGTCCCAGCTGGGCGAGCTGCGCCAGTCGCTGGGCACCAACGCCACATTCTCGGTCGTCAAGAACACGCTGACGAAGATCGCCGCCACCGAGGCGGGCGTTTCGAGTGAGCTCGCTGACCTGCTGAGCGGGCCGTCGGCCATCGCGTTCGTCCAGGGCGACGTGGTGGAGGCGGCCAAGGGCCTGCGCGACTTCGCGCGGGCGAACCCGCTGCTGGTCATCAAGGGCGGCGTGCTGGATGGCAAGCCGCTCAAGCCGGACGAGATCGTCAAGCTGGCTGACCTGGAGAGCCGCGAGGTTCTGCTGGCGAAGCTGGCCGGCGCGATGAAGGCGTCGCTTGCCGGTGCCGCGGCCACCTTCAACGCGCTGCCTGCCCAGATGGCGCGACTGATGGGCGCACTCGAGGCCAAGCGCGCCGCTGAGGGAGACGGCGGTGCCGCGCCTGCGGCGGCCGCCCCTGAGCCATCAGGCAATGACGGCGGCGCGCCTGCCGAGGCCGCTGCCGGGGACGGCGCGGAGGAAAGCTGATCGCTGGGGCGACCGGCCTGGCGATATCGGAACGGAAAGAACGGAAGAGGAAGCATCACAATGGCAAAGATCAGCTCGGACGACCTGCTCGAGGCGTTCAAGGAGATGACGCTGATCGAGCTCTCTGAGTTCGTGAAGCAGTTCGAGGAGACCTTCGACGTCAAGGCCGCCGCGCCGGTGGCCGTCGCGGCTGCCGCGCCGGGCGCCGGCGGCGGTGCCCCCGCAGAAGAGGCCGAGGAGAAGGACGAGTTCGACGTCATCCTCGAGGCCGCTGGCGACAAGAAGATCCAGGTCATCAAGGAGGTCCGCACCCTCACGAGCCTCGGGCTCAAGGAGGCCAAGGACCTGGTCGACGGCGCGCCCAAGCCGCTGCTTGAGAAGGTCAACAAGGAGACGGCGGACAAGGCCAAGGCCGCCCTTGAGGGCGCTGGCGCCACGGTCACCGTCAAGTAAGGACGTCGCCAGCCAGCAGCGCACGGCCCGGTGCAACCCTGCAGGGTTGCACCGGGCCGTCGTGCTTTCCCGCGGTGGCTGGTGCAGACGGGGCCTGGGCGGGAATAGTGTCGCTACACGGTGCGTTACTAGTTGCCGGCAGTGCGAGAGAAGTCTCATAAGCCGGTGAACCAGAAGGCTTACCCCCGTGGCCGGGAACTCAAACCAACCAGGCGGTGTGAGCTTAGTCACCTAGCTCGCGGTTGCGACACCTCGTGTACAGGGCTTGACGTTTTGCCTTGGACGAGCAATGCTCCAATGCAACCGTGAACCTCATAGTGACGTACAGTTGACCAGCGGTGTGTCCTTCGACTACACTGCTAATTTGCGCTGCACCCACTCGTCCTCGGCTTCCAACATTCCCCAGCGGCGTGTAAGCCGCAGGGCGTTTTGCGTGCGCGCGGTGCACCGTCCGCCACAAGCTCGGAAGGACCCCTGTTGGCAGCCTCGCGCAGCGCCTCAGCCACCGCCCTTGGTCCCCGTCGTGTTTCCTTCGCTCGTATCAACGAGCCTCTAGAGGTTCCCAGCCTCCTCGCCCTGCAAACAGAGTCTTTTGACTGGCTGCTTGGCAACGAGCGCTGGCGGGCCAGGGTTGAGGCTGCGAAGACGGCTGGCCAGACCAACCTCCCGGAGCAGTCCGGCCTCGAAGAGATCTTCGAGGAGATCAGTCCCATCGAGGATTTCACGGGGACCATGTCGCTCTCGTTCCGGGACCACCGGTTCGAGCCTCCCAAGTACTCCGCTGAGGAGTGCAAGGACAAGGACATGACCTTCTCCGCGCCGATGTTCGTCACCGCGGAGTTCATCAACAACTCAACCGGCGAGATCAAGAGCCAGACCGTGTTCATGGGCGACTTCCCGCTCATGTCGGCTAAGGGCACCTTCATCATCAACGGCACCGAGCGTGTCGTCGTGTCGCAGCTCGTCCGCTCGCCCGGTGTGTATTTCGACCGCCAGGTCGACAAGACCTCGGACAAGGACATCTTCAGCTGCAAGGTAATCCCGTCCCGTGGTGCGTGGCTTGAGTTTGAGATCGACAAGCGGGACAGCGTCGGCGTCCGCATCGACCGCAAGCGCAAGCAGAGTGTGACCGTTCTGCTTAAGGCGCTGGGCTGGGACGATGCCCGGATCACCGAGCGGTTCGGCCAGTACGAGTCGATGCTGGCCACGCTGGAGAAGGACCACACCTCCAGCCAGGACGACGCGCTGCTGGACATCTACCGGAAGCTCCGGCCGGGCGAGCCGCCGACGCGTGAGTCGGCCCAGGCCCTGCTGGAAAACCTGTACTTCAACAGCAAGCGCTACGACCTGGCCAAGGTCGGTCGCTACAAGGTCAACAAGAAGCTGGGCCTGTCAGCGCCGATCTCGCAGGGCACGCTGACCGAGGAAGACATCGTCTCGACCATCGAGTACCTGGTCCGCCTGCACGCGGGCGAGGAGGAGATGAAGGCCGGGGCGGACATGATCCCGGTCGAGACTGACGACATCGACCACTTCGGCAACCGGCGGCTACGCACCGTGGGCGAGCTGATCCAGAACCAGGTCAGGCTCGGCCTGGCACGAATGGAGCGGGTCGTTCGCGAGCGGATGACCACCCAGGACGTCGAGGCGATCACGCCGCAGACCCTGATCAACATCCGGCCGGTCGTCGCCTCCATCAAGGAGTTCTTCGGCACCAGCCAGCTGTCGCAGTTCATGGACCAGACCAACCCGCTGGCCGGCCTGACGCACAAGCGGCGCCTGTCGGCACTGGGCCCCGGCGGCCTGTCGCGGGAGCGCGCCGGGTTCGAGGTCCGCGACGTGCACCCCAGCCACTACGGCCGGATGTGCCCGATCGAGACACCTGAGGGGCCGAACATCGGCCTGATCGGGTCGCTGTCCTCCTACGGGCGGGTCAACGCGTTCGGCTTCGTAGAGACTCCGTACCGCAAGGTCAAGAACGGCAAGGTGACCGAGCAGATCGACTACCTGACCGCCGACGAGGAGGACAGGCACGTCATCGCCCAGGCGAACACGCCTATTGACGCGGACGGCGGCTTCTCCGAGGACCGCGTTCTGGTCCGCCGCAAGGGCGGCGAAGTCGACTACATCCACCCGGACGAGGTCGACTACATGGACGTCTCGCCGCGGCAGATGGTGTCGGTCGCGACCGCGATGATCCCGTTCCTGGAGCACGACGACGCCAACCGGGCGCTCATGGGTTCCAACATGCAGCGCCAGTCCGTGCCGCTGCTGCGCAGCGAGGCACCGCTGGTCGGCACCGGCATGGAGTACCGCGCCGCTGTCGACGCCGGTGACGTGATCGTGGCCGAGAAGGCGGGCCTGGTCGAGCAGGTCTCCGCCGACTACATCACCGTCGCCAACGACGACGGCACCAGGACCGACTACCTCGTGTCCAAGTTCCGCCGGTCCAACCAGGGCACCTGCTTCAACCAGAAGCCGGTCGCCATCGAGGGCCAGCGGGTCGAGGTCGGACAGGTCATCGCCGACGGTCCGTGCACCGACAACGGCGAGATGGCACTCGGCCGCAACCTGCTGGTCGCGTTCATGCCCTGGGAAGGCCACAACTACGAGGACGCGATCATCCTGAGCCAGCGCCTGGTGCAGGACGACGTGCTCTCCTCGATCCACATCGAGGAGCACGAGGTCGACGCCCGCGACACCAAGCTGGGTCCGGAGGAGATCACCAGGGACATCCCGAACGTCTCCGACGAGGTCCTGGCTGACCTGGACGACCGCGGCATCATCAGGATCGGCGCCGAGGTCGTTACCGGTGACATCCTGGTCGGCAAGGTGACGCCCAAGGGCGAGACTGAGCTAACGCCGGAGGAGCGGCTGCTGCGCGCGATCTTCGGCGAGAAGGCACGCGAAGTCCGCGACACCTCACTGAAGGTGCCGCACGGCGAGTCCGGCAAGGTCATCGGCGTCCGCGTCTTCACCAGGGACAACGGCGACGAGCTCCCGCCGGGCGTGAACGAGCTGGTGCGCGTTTACGTCGCTGCCAAGCGGAAGATCACCGACGGTGACAAGCTGGCGGGCCGCCACGGCAACAAGGGCGTCATCGCCAAGATCCTTCCGGTCGAGGACATGCCGTTCCTGACTGACGGCACTGCGGTCGACATCGTGCTCAACCCGCTCGGCGTGCCCGGCCGGATGAACGTCGGCCAGGTGCTCGAGACCCACCTCGGCTGGGTGGCCAGCTCGGGCTGGCAGGTCGACGGCGACGACCAGGACTGGAAGAAGCGGCTGGCGAAGATCGGAGCCGACGCTGCTGCACCCGGCAGCAAGGTCGCCACGCCGGTCTTCGACGGCGCCAAGGAAGAGGAGATCACCGGCCTGCTGTCGAGCGCGCGGCCGAACCGGGACGGCGACCGGCTGGTCGGCGCCACCGGCAAGGCAATGCTCTTCGACGGGCGGACCGGCGAGCCCTTCAAGGACCCGATCGCGGTTGGCTACATCTACATCCTCAAGCTGCTGCACCTGGTGGACGACAAGATCCACGCCAGGTCCACCGGCCCGTACTCGATGATCACCCAGCAGCCGCTCGGCGGTAAGGCCCAGTTCGGCGGCCAGCGCTTCGGTGAGATGGAGGTCTGGGCGCTGGAGGCCTACGGCGCGGCGTACGCCCTGCAGGAACTGCTGACCATTAAGTCCGACGACATCCTCGGCCGAGTCAAGGTCTACGAGGCCATCGTCAAGGGCGAGAACATCCCCGAGCCCGGCATCCCTGAGTCCTTCAAGGTGCTGATCAAGGAGATGCAGTCGCTCTGCCTGAACGTGGAGGTTCTCTCCAGCGACGGCGCGGCCATCGAGATGCGCGACACCGACGAGGACGTCTTCCGCGCTGCGGAAGAGCTCGGCATCGACCTGTCCCGGCGTGAGCCGAGCAGCGTCGAAGAGGTCTGATCAGCGAGAAGCTCAGCCACGAGAAGTCCGCGAACTACCCAGGGGAAATGCAAACGTGCTAGACGTCAACTTCTTCGACGACCTGCGGATTGGCCTTGCTACTGCGGACGACATCCGGACGTGGTCCCATGGCGAGGTCAAGAAGCCGGAGACCATCAACTACCGGACCCTGAAGCCGGAAAAGGACGGGCTCTTCTGCGAGAAGATCTTCGGTCCGACCAGGGACTGGGAGTGCTACTGCGGAAAGTACAAGCGCGTCCGCTTCAAGGGCATCATCTGCGAGCGCTGCGGTGTCGAGGTCACGAGGGCCAAGGTACGGCGCGAGCGGATGGGTCACATTGAGCTGGCCGCGCCCGTTACCCATATCTGGTACTTCAAGGGTGTGCCGAGCCGTCTCGGCTACCTGCTCGACCTGGCGCCGAAGGACCTGGAGAAGGTCATCTACTTCGCCGCCTACATGATCACCTACGTGGACGAGGATGCCCGCGGGCGTGACCTGCCGAGCCTCGAGGCCAAGATCACGGTCGAGAAGGGTCAGCTGGAGCAGCGCCGGGACGCCGACGTCGAGGCCCGCCAGGCCAAGCTGGAGAAGGACCTGGCTGAGCTCGAGGCGGCCGGTGCTAAGGGCGACGCACGGCGGAAGGTCCGCGAGGCCTCCGACCGTGAGTGCAAGCAGATCCGCGACCGCGCGCAGCGGGAAATCGACCGGATCGAGGAGGTCTGGAACCGGTTCCGCAACCTGAAGGTCCAGGACCTGGAGGGCGACGAGCTGCTCTACCGCGAGATGCGGGACCGGTTCGGCCGGTACTTCCGCGGCGGAATGGGCGCTCAGGCGATCCAGGAGCGGGTGGGCAGCTTCGACCTCGAGGCCGAGGCCGCGAACCTGCGCGAGACCATCAGGACCGGCAAGGGCCAGCGGAAGGCCAGGGCGCTCAAGCGGCTCAAGGTCGTCTCGGCGTTCCTGAACACCACCAACAGCCCGCTCGGCATGGTGCTCGACTGCATCCCGGTGATCCCGCCGGACCTGCGGCCGATGGTCCAGCTCGACGGCGGACGGTTCGCCACCAGCGACCTCAACGACCTGTACCGCCGGGTGATCAACCGGAACAACAGGCTCAAGAGGCTGCTGGACCTCGGCGCGCCCGAGATCATCGTGAACAACGAGAAGCGGATGCTCCAGGAGGCCGTGGACTCGCTGTTCGACAACGGCCGCCGTGGCCGTCCGGTCACCGGTCCCGGTAACCGGCCGCTGAAGAGCCTGTCCGACATGCTCAAGGGCAAGCAGGGCCGGTTCCGCCAGAACCTGCTCGGCAAGCGCGTCGACTACTCCGGCCGCTCGGTCATCGTCGTCGGCCCGCAGCTCAAGCTGCACCAGTGCGGTCTGCCGAAGGAAATGGCAGTCGAGCTGTTCAAGCCGTTCGTGATGAAGCGGCTGGTTGATCTCAACCACGCCCAGAACATCAAGTCGGCCAAGCGGATGGTCGAGCGGGCCAGGCCGGTGGTCTGGGACGTGCTCGAGGAGGTCATCACCGAGCACCCGGTTCTGCTGAACCGGGCGCCGACGCTGCACCGCCTCGGTATCCAGGCCTTCGAGCCGCAGCTGGTTGAGGGCAAGGCCATCCAGATCCACCCGCTCGTCTGCACCGCGTTCAACGCGGACTTTGACGGCGACCAGATGGCCGTGCACGTGCCGCTGTCCGCGGAGGCGCAGGCTGAGGCGCGGGTCCTGATGCTGTCCACCAACAACATCCTGAAGCCGGCCGACGGCAAGCCGGTGACCATGCCGACCCAGGACATGGTGATCGGGATCTACTGGCTGACCAGGGAGAAGCCGGGCGCGCCCGGTGAGGGCCGGGTGTTCGGCGGGCTGGCGGAGGCGCTGATGGCCTACGACGCCGACGAACTCGACCTCCAGGCCAAGATCCAGATCAGGCTGTCCGAAGTCACCCCGCCGCGTGGCCAGGCCGCCCCGGAGGGCTGGGAGTACCCGCAGCCGCTCCGGCTGGAGACCACGCTCGGCCGCTGCCTGCTGAACGAGACGCTGCCGAACGACTACCCGTTCGTCAACTTCGAGGTCGGCAAGAAGCAGCTGTCGACGATCGTGAACGAGCTGGCCGAGACCTATCCCAAGGTCGAGGTGGCTGCGGCGCTCGACGCGCTGAAGGACGCCGGCTTCCACTGGGCGACCAGGTCCGGCGTCACGATCTCGATCGACGACGTGGCGGCACCGCCGAACAAGGCGGCGATCCTGGACAGCTACGAGAAGCGGGCCGACAAGGTCCAGCGGGAGTACGAGCGCGGTCTGATCACCGACGACGAGCGCAAGCAGGAGCTCATCGAGATCTGGACGCACGCGACCGCCGACGTGGCCCAGGACATGGAGAAGGCCTTCCCCGAGACCAACCCGGTCTGGATGATGGTCAACTCTGGTGCCCGAGGCAACCTGATGCAGATCAGGCAGATCGCCGGCATGCGCGGCCTGGTGTCGAACCCGAAGGGCGAGACAATCCCGCGGCCGATCAAGTCCAGCTTCCGCGAGGGGCTGTCGGTGGTCGAGTACTTCATCTCGACGCACGGTGCCCGGAAGGGTCTCGCCGACACCGCGCTCCGTACCGCCGACTC
>Ga0335075_10011488_pt1 | contig 13386 bp, 14 predicted proteins | sample Lox_Sample_24_FD_206723 | JGI IMG/M metagenome (GOLD analysis project Ga0335075, IMG submission 206723) | Soil microbial communities from Loxahatchee National Wildlife Refuge, Florida, United States - Lox_Sample_2.4 | ecosystem: Environmental > Terrestrial > Soil > Wetlands | place: USA...
CCAAGCCCAATCTCGCCTTCGCCGGCCACACCGATGTCGTTCCGCCCGGCGACAAGGCGCGCTGGCGGTTCGATCCTTTCTCGGGCGAAATCGCCGACGGCGAGCTCTGGGGCCGCGGCGCCTGCGATATGAAGGGCGGCGTCGCCGCCTCGGTCGCCGCCGCCTTGCGCTTCATCGCCAGGCAAGCGTTCGCGGGCTCGATCAGCTTCCTCTTGACCGGCGACGAGGAGGGGCCTGCGGTCAACGGCACGGTCAAGCTGCTCGATTGGGCGCTGGCCAGAGGGGAGCGTTTCGACCATTGCGTGCTGGGCGAATCGACTTCAATCGAGGCGGTCGGCGATACAATCAAGCACGGCCGGCGCGGCTCGCTCAACGGACGGATCACGATCAAGGGCCGCCAGGGCCATGCCGCCTATCCGCATATCGCCGACAATCCGATTCGGGCGCTCGCGCCAGTGCTGACCGCGCTGTTCTCGCCGCCGCTCGACAAGGGGAACGCCGACTTCGAGCCGACGAACCTCGAAGTGGTTTCGGTCGACGTCGGCAATCCCGCCTTCAACGTCATTCCGGGCGAGGCGAGGCTCAAGTTCAACATCCGCTTCAACGATCTCTGGACGCCTGAATCGCTCGCCGTCGAAATCAAGCGGCGGGTCGCGGCGGTTGATGTCGGAGGACGCGCGGCGGTGAGCTTCGAGCCAACCAACGCGGTCGCGTTTCTGACCAGGCCCGGGCCGTTCACCGACCTCGTCGCCGCCGCGGTCAAGGACGTGACCGGGCGGACGCCTTCGCTTTCGACCGGCGGGGGCACTTCCGACGCCCGTTTCATCAAAAGCGCCTGTCCGGTGGTCGAGCTCGGCCTCGTCAACGCGACGATCCATGCCGTCGACGAGCGGGTTGCGCTCGACGATCTTGAAGCGCTGTCGCGCATTTATGAGCGGGTGCTGGAGCTTTATTTCGCTGAAGGTTCGGCATAGTCCACTCGCACCAGATAGAGGCCGCAAGCCGGCGCAACCTGGCCGCAGCGGGCGCGGTCGGCGGCCTTGAAGGCGGCTTCGAACGCGTCCGCGCTCCAGCGGCCGGCGCCGACCTCGGTGAGCGAACCCACCATCGAGCGCACCTGGCGGTGCAGGAACGAGCGCGCGCTCGCCTCGATGAGAACATCGTCGCCGACGCGCTTGACGTCGAGCCTGTCGAGCGTGCGGATCGGCGAATTCGCCTGGCACTGCGAATCGCGGAAGGTGGAGAAGTCGTGCTTGCCGATGAGGACGCGCGCCGCCTTGTGCATCGCATCCGCGTCGAGGCGAGGCTTCACCCGCCAGGCGCGTCCGCGCTCGAGGGTGAGCGAGGCGCGGCGATTGACGATGCGATAGAGATAATGGCGCGCCGTGGCGCTGCGCCTGGCGTCGAACTCGTCGCCGACGTGCTCGGCGTGGAGGACCGCAACGGGATGAGGCTGGAGCAGCGCGTTGAGGCCCTCGCTGAGCCGGAACGGCTCCCAGTCGCGCTCGAGCTCGACATGCGCGACCTGGCCCAGCGCATGGACGCCGGCGTCGGTGCGCCCCGCGCCATGGGCGGTTGAGCGCTCCGCGGTCATCCCGAAGATCGCGCCCTCCAGAGCCTCCTGGACCGAGAGGCCGTTCTCCTGCCGCTGCCAGCCGACGAACGGCGCGCCGTCATATTCGACGGTGAGCTTGAAGCGCGGCATTCAGGCCGGAGCAGACTTAAGGCGGGGAGCGGCGGCGATCGCCTCGTCGAGAACCTCGTAGATCCGCGGTTCGTTCGAGCGCGCGACATTGAAGCGCAGGCAGCCCAGCGCCTCGTCGGAGGCGCTGAAGGCCGGGCCGGGCGCGAACATCACCTTGCGCGCCAGCGCGTGGCGCGCGACATCGGCCGCGGCGACGCCCTCGGGCAGGCGAGCCCAGAGATAAATGCCGGCGCGCGGCTCGATCCAGGGGTTGAGGCCGTGGCGGCGCAGGTTCTGCACCGTCCGCCCCATCGCGTCAGCAAGCTTGCGGCGAAGCCCATCGAGATGGCGGCGATATCCGCTTTCGGTCAGCACGCGATGGAGGATGTGCGCAGCCGTGGCGCTGTTGCCCATCGTCGTGGCCAGCTTGAGGTCGACAAGCGGCGCGATCCAGTTCCCGGGCGCGGCGATATAGCCGCAGCGCATCGCGGCCCCGACCGCCTTGGTGGCGCTGCCGACCTGCACGACCCGGCTGAGGCCGTCGAGCGCCGCGAGTCGCGTCGAAGGCTCGGCCTCGAAGTCGGCGAACGTGTCGTCCTCGAGGATGAGGACATCATGCTGCTCGGCGAGACGCAGCACGCGATGGACGGTCGCCGCCGAAGGCGTCGTCCCGGTCGGGTTATGCAGGCCGCCGGTGGTCAAGTAGAGGCGCGGGCGATGCTCGGCGAAGACGCGCTCAAGCTCGATGACGTCGGGACCGTCGGGGGTCATCGGCGCCGTGACGGTGCGGACGCGATTGGCGCGCAGCAGCGAAAGGAAATTGAAATAGCAGGGGTCGTCGACGGCCACGGTGTCGTTCGGACTGAGGAGAAAGCGGCAGACGAGATCGAGCGCCTGCGAGCAGGAATCGGTTACCACGATCTGGTCGGGATCGGCCATGATTGCGCGCTCGGCGAGGCGTACGGAGAAGAGGCGCCTGAGCGGCGCATAGCCGAGCGGCTCGTCATACTGGCGCCGGCGCTCGGGGTCCTCGCGCGCGGCGAGCCGCAACGCCCGCTGCACGCCGAGATCGAGCACCCAGGAATCGGGCAGCCAGCCCGCGCCAGGACAGAGGAAATCGAGCGCGCCGGTCATCGCGTGCCGATTGATCCAGGATGGATCGATCGCCGGCTCGGGCGGCGGGTGCTCGATTGAGAGCGCGAGCGGGCGGGCGGCGCCAGCGACGAAGAATCCCGAGCCGCGCCTCGCCATGACCGCGCCCTCGGCCGCGAGCCGATCGTAGGCCTCGACGACCGTCGACTTCGAGACCACGAGCTTGACCGCAAGTTCGCGCACCGAGGGAAGCTTCGCGCCGCGTGCGAGCGCTCGGCTCGATATGCGGCCGCGAATGAACGCCGCGGTTGTCTCGACGCGAGAGGCGGGCCGATCGTCCATGCGCGCTCCAGTCCAAACTGTACACTCAGCGGATCAGTACAGTTTGAGGCGACTGTACTGAACTGTCTCTAGCGCCGCAAGCCGTCGCGTCCGATCCTTTCGTTGCACGAAAGGACGTGAAGCCATGATTCCCGAGAGCCGCATATGGCGAACAATCCGGCTTGGAGCGAGACGAGCGACGGCCTGGCCGTTCCGCGTCGCCGCCGCGCGAGCGGCGCTGCGGGCGCTCGCCAACATGGATCGCCGTGAGCTGGCCGACATCGGCCTCAACCTGAGCGATGTGCGCGACGCCTCGGCGCTGCCGCTCGACCGCGATCCGACCGAGTTCCTGACGCGACGGGCGCGGGAAAGGCGCCGCGTTTTCGCGGCGCCGCCCACGGCCTGGGACGCCGACTGGACGAGCGAAGATTCGGTCGGCGAACCGGGACGAAGGCCGCCCTCGCCCGGCTCGTGGCCAGGATCGCCGCGAGCCTTGCGGGTAGATTAAAACAGGCTGAGCTGCGCGCCAGCGCCGCTCGCCTGCGGGGCAGGCTTGCGGAAGAGGTCGATGCGCAGCGCCCGTGACGTCTCGCGGTAGCCCAGGCGTCTCGCGGCCATCTCGAACCTTCGCCCGATCATCCAGGCGTAGGGCCCCGAGCCCGCCATGCGCCGGCCCCACTGAGCCTCGTAATCCTTGCCCTCGCGCATCGCCTGCATGAGCGACACCGCCCGCTTCAGCCGGTCGGGATAGTGGATCTGCAGCCATTCGCGGAACATGTCGCGCAATTCGCCAGGCAGCCTCAGCACGACATAAGCGCCCTCACGCGCTCCTGCGGAATAGGCGCGGGTCAGGATCGCCTCCAGCTCCTCGTCGTTGATCGCCGGAATGACCGGCGCGGCCATCACGCCCGCCGGCACGCCGGCGTCGTTGAGCTTTTCGATCGCCTCGAGCCTCTTTTGCGGCGTCGGCGCGCGCGGCTCCATCCTGCGCGCCAGCGCTCGATCGAGCGTCGTCACCGAGACGAAGACCTTGACCAAACCCAAGCGCGCCATCGGCGCCAGAAGATCGAGGTCGCGCAGGATCAGGTTCGATTTGGTGACGATGGTGAGCGGGTGGCGGACTTCAGCGAGCACCTCGATCAGCGAGCGGGTGATGCGATATTGCCGTTCGATCGGCTGATAGGGGTCGGTGTTGGCGCCGAAGGCGATCGGGGCCGGCTTATACTTGGGCGAGGCCAGCTCGCGCTCGAGCAGTTCGGCCGCGTTCTCCTTGGCGAACAGGCGGGTCTCGAAATCAAGCCCGGCGGAGAGCCCCATATAGGCGTGGGAAGGCCGCGCGTAGCAGTAGAAGCAGCCGTGCTCGCAGCCGCGATAGGGGTTGATCGACCGGTCGAACCCGATGTCGGGCGACTCGTTGCGGGTGATGATGGCCTTGGGCTTCTCCCAGGTCACCTGGGTTGCGAGCGGCTCGGGCGCCTCCTCGCGCGTCCAGCCGTCGTCGAACGCCTCGCGCTGCTGAAGCTCGAAGCGGCCGGAGACGTTGGTCGAGGCGCCGCGCCCACGCCTGAGCTCGGCGGGCAGGATGCGCTCGGCGATCCCCTCGGGCGCGTGGCGCGGGTCGGGGGCGGCGCGGATTTGGCTCGCGTTCATGGGCATGTCCGCTTAAAGCAAAAGCTGGAACAAATCATGAACAAAGAGATAGCAACGCTCTGACGCTGCGTCAAGACGCAGGGCGCCTCCCTCTCGCGTGCCTTCCCGGGCGGGCCATGTCCACGGCGGAAAGATCGCCCGGCCGATCCTCCCGGCAAAGCCGGACCGAGGTTTCGCGCCCCCTCAGTTCGAGAACGTGTTGCAGGCGCTGATCTGCCCGCTCTGCAGGCCCGCGGTCAGCCATTTCTGGCGCTGTATCGAAGAGCCGTGGGTGAAGCTGTCGGGCACGGCGTAGCCGCGCGCTGCGGTCTGCAGCCGGTCGTCGCCGATCGCCTGCGCCGTCGCCAGCGCCTTTTCGATGTCGCCCGGATCGAGGATCTTCCATTTCGCGTTCGCATGGTTGGCCCAGACGCCGGCGAGGCAATCGGCCTGCAGCTCGATCCGCACCGAAAGCGCGTTGGCCTGGGTCTGGCTCACCCGCTGCTTCAGGTCGTCGACCTTGTCGAGAATGCCGAGCAAGTCCTGAACGTGATGGCCGATCTCGTGCGCCACCACATAGGAATAGGCGAAATCGCCGCCGCCGCCATATTTGGTCTTCATGTCGCGGAAGAATGACGTGTCGAGATAGACCTTCTTGTCGATCGGGCAGTAGAACGGCCCCATCGCGGCCTGCGCGCCGCCGCAGCCTGATCGCGTCGCGCCGTCATAGATGACCAGGGTCGCGGGTTGATATTGGACCCCGGTCTGCGCCGGCAAAACCTCCGACCACACCGCCTCGGTGCCGCCGACCACCCGGGCGAGAAACTTGCGCGTCGGGTCGTTCGGATCGACGGGGGCCGTCTGCGGCGGCGCGCTCTGTTGGCCCACCCCCATCATTTCGGCCCCGCTGATGAGGACCTGGGGCGAAATGCCGGTGAAATAGCTGATGGCGAAGACGACGATGATGCCGACGAGGCCCAGCCCGCCGGCGCCCACCATCCCGCCCTGGCCGCGACGATCCTCGATGTTCGAGGATTCGGGCATGTTTTCGTATTCCATGGGCCCACTCCTGGGCGGTCGAGCGCCCGTTAATGCGTTTTAACCATTTTAACAGAACCGTCTGCGCCTGAGTAGCGCTGCGGCAGGGGGGCGGGCGAACGGGCTATATCGTCGAGCGCGCCGTCGGCTTTGACGAAAAGCCCGCGGCCGCGCGACGGCCGGCGCGGACGAGGGTTGTGATCGCCGATCACGCTACGGGAAGTTTTGGATGCCGCCGTAGAGAGGATACGCGAACCGAACCTGCCGCAAATCCGGTCGGATAAGCAGTCGATCCTCTTTCGAGGCGTCGAAATCGATCGCGCCGGCCAAGGTGAAGCTGTCGAAGACGAAGGGCAGGCTCCGTCCGGCGACAGGGTCCGGTTTGTTGAGGAGACCAAAATGGAGGTGCGGGCCCTCGGAGGGGCCGGTGTTCCCCAATTGCGCGATAGGGGCTCCGGCCTCCACCGTGTCGCCGACCTTCACCCTGACGCTGCCCTGGCGCAGATGCGCGTACCAGGCGAAGACATTCGGCGCGATCTCGAGCACAACGTTGTTGCCGCCATAGTCTGACTTCGACTTGGGAACCATAAAGACGAACGGCGTCTGATCAGGCATGCCGTCGTGGACCGAGACCACTTTGCCATCCGCGACCGCGAGGACGTCCTCGCCGAAGCCATAGTACTGCTCGACCTTCTTTCCGCCGCCCTCGAAGAGTCTGCCGTTCTGGACCTTGGCCCAGTCGACGGCGAAGGTTTCACCCGTCTCGATGCGGACGCCGTCGATCGCGACACGTTCATCCCGGTGGACGTTGGGCTTGCAACAGGCGGTGGTCGCGAGCCAGCCATCCCCCTTCAGAGGCGGCCGGATCGCTATGGCCGGCTGGCGGTTGATGGCGACTTCAGGCGCGTCGACCTCCAGGGCGCCGATCATCGGCGCCAGCTCCGAGTCGGGCTTGAGGGCATAGACGATCCGGTGCGTGACCCGTTCCGGCGCGGCGCCCGCCGGCACGATCAGGTCGACGTCGACCGAGACGGCGGCCGAAGCGGGAATAGTGGGCGACGGCGTCTTCGCGAAAAGCGTCTGGGTCGCGGCCGCGAGCGCGGCCCCCTCGATCCGCATCAGTTTTTTCCCGGCGGGATCGAAGACAGCGACGCTCGACAGCGTCACCGGCTCGGAGAGCACGTTGACGACGAGAAGTTCGTATTCCACGTGGTCCTTGCCGTCGTCGCCGCGGACAACCTGAGCCTCGTGAATCGGACTGACGAGGATTGCCGTCGGGCGGTCGAACTCCGCGGCGGAAGCGGGTGCAAAAACGAAGACGGCGGCCATCATCAGATGAAGGCGCACCTCTCCCTCCCTTGGCGCCAAATCTTAAAACGAGCCGAAACTTATTGAAAGCAACGCCACCCTAATCGTCGGCGGCGCTGCTGTCCGGTCTAGCCGAGGCGTCCTGTCCTAGTGAATCTGGGTCGCCGCGTCCTGGCCGCGCGCGAGCTCGATCGTCGTGATCGCGACCAGCATCTCGGCGCGCGACTTGAGGTCGGGCGCCTCGAGCAGCGCCTGCTTTTCCCTCGGCCCGCACGGGCTCATCATCGACAGGCCATTGACCAAGGCCTCGTTCGACGCCTTCTTGATGTCGCTCCACACCACCTTGATCTCGTTGGCCTCGGCGAAGCGCCTCAAGGCGGCGATCAGGTCCTCGCGGTCGACCGCCGCTTCGCCCGCGCCTTCGAGAAAATCCTCGGCGAACGGCGAATAGTCGGCGACGGCAATGCGGTAAGAGAGCCCGGTCGGCGCCTCAGCCTTGAGATGGAACCGCGCCACGCCCATGAGGGTGAGAAAGCAGCGCCCGTCGCCGATCTCGGCATATTGAACGATGCGCCCGGCGCAGCCGAGCGGATAGAGTTCGGGCGCCGGATCGGAAGCCTCTTCCTCCGACGACGGCTGAATGACGCCGATCAGCCGCTCGCCCGAGAGCGCATCGTCGAGCATCTCGAGATAGCGCGGCTCGAACACCGTGAGCTGGATCGGCCGGCGCGGCAAGAGAAGCGCGCCCGACAGAGGAAACAGGGGGATGGTGTCCGGCATCTCGGCCGGCCCAGCGAAGGTGCGGTTGAGCTTCATCGCCCTCTCCTCACGCTTCGACCGCTTTTGGCGGCGGCTCGCTGTCAAAACCAGATCGCCGACAATTTCCGCCGGGCGGCGACCGATTCGGGATCCATCAGACCCCAGGCCTCGAAGAACTGCAACAGCTGTTTGCGCGCCGCCTCCTCATTCCATTTACGGTCGCGGCGAATGATTTCAACGAGTTGGTCGGCGGCGCCGGCCCGATCGCCTTTCGCCGAGAGGGCCACGGCGAGATCGAAGCGCGCCTGGTGGTCGTTCGGATTGGCGGCCACGGCCTGCTCGAGCGGCGCCAGCTCGCCGACGTTCGAAGCTTGCTCGGCGAGCCGCAACGCCGCATGAGCCGCGACGACCGCCGGGTCCTGCTCCTTGCCGGCCGGCGCCGCGGGCGCCGTCTCCAGCAAGGCTTTTGCTTCCTCGAGCCGCCCCTCGGCGAGGTGGAGCCTGGCGAGGCCGCCGATCGCCTTGGCCTCGGCCGGATCATCGGCCAGAATCTCGGAATAGATCGCCGCCGCCCGAGCCGCGTCGCCTTTGGCGGCCGCCTCCTCCGCCTCCGCGAGCAGCGCCGCCGACTCGTTCTCGAGCGGCCCGGCGAGCCGCTCGATGAAGCCGCGGATCTGGCTTTCCGGCAGCGCGCCGACAAAGCCGTCGACCGGCTGGCCCTTGTCGAAGGCGATGACCGCGGGAATCGATTGGATGCCGAGCTGGCCCGCGATCTGCGGATGGTCGTCGATGTTCATCTTGACGAGCGCGACCTTGCCGCCCGAATCGGCGACCGCCTTCTCCAGCGCCGGCGCGAGCTGCTTGCAGGGCCCGCACCACGGCGCCCAGAAATCGACCAGCACCGGCTGGCGCATCGATGCGGTGAGCACCTCCGCGCGGAACGAAGCCGTCGTCACCTCCTTGACCGCGCCCGCCTTGTCTTGAGGCGCGACTGCGCCGCTCACATTCGCCATTGTCCTCATCTCCAGCCCGGCGCCGGGCAAAGCCTCGCGCGCACGTGTCCCGCTTTTCCCGCCCTAAATGGAGGGCCTGAGCGTCTTATTCAACCGGCGGCCTGATCCTGCCCGAGCGGCGCGATGAGCGGCTCATGCCCGGTCGCGCGCAGGAATTTGACCAGGTCGGCGCTGGCGAGGCCGGTGGTGCGGGTGTTGACCAGCGGATGAAAGTTGAGCCACTCATGGCGCATCATCGCTTCGTCCAGCACGACGCGAACCTTGCCCGTCTTATCGTTGATCGCGCCGAACGGCGTGACCGAGCCGGGCTTGACGCCCCAGACCTCTTCCAGGAGCTCGGCCGAGCCGAAGGAAACGCGCCCCTGTGCGCCGATCTTCTCGTGCGCGCGCTTGAGGTCGACCGCGGTCTCTTCGCCGAGCACGAGGAGGAACAGCCGGCCCTTCTTGTCCTTGACGAACAGGTTCTTGGTGTGGCCGCCGGGAATGTCGCCGCGCAAAGCCCGCGAGTCTTCGACCGTGAACAAAGGCGGGTGATCGACGGTGGCCGTCTCGACGCCGAGCGCGGTGAGATAGGCGATGAGGTCGTCTGGGGAGGCGGGCATCGGAAATGGGAGGGGCGGGATCGCGGGCTTGGTAGCCGGTTCAGGCGCGCCCGGCAACCGGAGGCAGCTCCTAGGGTATTTCGGCGCTTGGACTTTTTTGTCACTCGCTCCAAAAATACTCCATAATGGATCCGTTTTGGAGCAAACCATGGATCTTTCGATCAAGAGCGTGCCGGAGGATCAGGTGAGGCGGCTGCGCAAACGCGCCAAGGCCAACAACCGGTCACTGCAGGGCGAGTTGAGAGCGCTGATCGACGAGGCGACGGGGACGCCGCACCGGCTAACGGTTGACGAGGTCGTCAGAGTGAGCAGGCTCGATCTCGGAGCGGCGGGACGAAGCCGCGCGGCTGATCCGCGAAGACCGTGAGCGGTAAGATCGTCGACACGTCCGCGATTGTCGTCTTGGTTCGGCGACTCCTGCGCCAAACAGCGAAGCTCGGCTAAAACGCCTTAGGCAGGCCGGCTTCCTTCAAAATGCCGTTCGCGGTGTGTCGGGATTTGATCTGGACCGGCACAACAATCCGCTTGCCCTGCGGGGTCTTCCAAACGTCGTGGTCGCCCTTTCCGTGGCGGAGAAAAGAGCATCCGACGTTGCTCAACCGGTCGCGGACCGGCTTGCCGAAGTCCTTCACGCGGCGGCGCGAGCGCGGACGGAGGTGTGCGCGATGATCTCGATATGGACTTCCCCACCTCCATCGCCTTCGAGGAGGTCGGCGGCGGCGTCCGCCACGTTGCGGCGGAACGCCTCGAGCGTGTCCCCCTCCACATGCAGCCCTTCGATATCGGAGCTTTCCACGTACCAGACACGGGCGTCTTCATCGAAAGCGGCTTTCAGGACTGCGACGTGCATCGGCGGACCCTCTCGCCGGCGCCTATAACACATTCGTCGGTCTACGACATTTTGACGGCGACAAACATTTTGCTGGCGCCGCAGCGCGAAATCTGTATAAGCGCGCGATCCGCGGGCTGGCTGGCGCGCGGGATCAGCGCCGCGACCGACCTGGACGACATCCCGGTTCGGCCACCTTGTTGAACGGGCGACGTTTACGCCCCAGATTAAGGAACATTCCGATGTCGATCACCGCTGAGCGCAAGAGCGCGCTCATCAATCAATATGCTTTGAAAGTCGGCGATACGGGCTCGCCCGAAGTGCAGGTTGCGATTCTCACCGAACGCATCGCCAACCTGACCAATCACTTCAAGACCCACGTCAAGGACAACCATTCCCGCCGCGGCCTCTTGAAGATGGTGTCGCAGCGGCGGACGCTTCTCGACTATGTCAAGAAGCAGGATGAGGGGCGCTACAAGACCCTCATCGAGCGTCTGGGCATCCGCCGCTGACGGCGAGCCCCACGGCAGCGGGGCGCCCAATTCAGCGCGTCTCGACCTCAAGACCGGGCGGCGGCGCGGCCGGCGCCCTTGAAACCAATGCGAGAGCCTCGCGTCATGGCAGGATCGCAAACGGCTGGCTTATCGCCCAGCCGCTCGCCGTCTTGCCGATGACGAGCCCGTTTCCCGGGCGGCGCATCCAAGATGAAGAACTGGGCCGCAGGCTTTCGCATCCTCAACTCAAGCAGGATGAAGAAAGATGTTTGACATTCAACGCGAAGAACTCGACTGGTGCGGGCGCAAGCTCACGCTCGAGACCGGACGGGTGGCCCGTCAGGCGGATGGCGCGGTGCTCGCCACCTGGGGCGAAACCACGGTGCTGGCGACGGTCGTCGCCGCCAAGGAGCCGAAGCCGGGCCAGGATTTCTTTCCCCTCACCGTCCACTACCAGGAAAAGGCGTTCGCGGCCGGGCGGATTCCCGGCGGCTATCTCAAGCGCGAAGGCCGCCCGTCCGACCGCGAGACCCTCACCTCCCGCCTGATCGACCGGCCGATCCGCCCGCTGTTCCCCGACGACTTCCGCTGCGACACGCAGGTCATCGCCACGGTCTTCTCCTATGACCTCGAGACCGACTCGGACATTCTCGCGATGGTCGCCGCCTCGGCCGCGCTCACCCTCTCCGGCGTACCGTTCATGGGGCCGATCGGCGCGGCCCGCGTCGGCGTGATCAAGGGCGAGATCAGGGCGAACCCGACCGTCGAGGAGATGCAGGATTCGACGCTCGATCTGGTCGTGGCCGGCACCGCGGACGCCGTGCTGATGGTCGAATCGGAGGCCCAGGAGCTCAGCGAAGAGACGATGCTGAAGGCGGTGATGACCGGTCACGCCGCCTTCCAGCCGGTGATTCAGGCGATCATCCGGCTTGCGGAAAAGGCGGCCAAGGAGCCGCGCGAACTCGCCGCGCACGACCGCACGGCGGTGGAAAAGGCGGTGCTCGAGGCCGGCGAAGCCGATCTGCGCGCCGCCTATTCGATCACCGAGAAGCAGCAACGCTACGCCGCGGTCGATGCGGTCAAGGCGAAGGTGTTCGCGGCGCTCGCGCCCGAGGGGGCCGAGCCGAAATTCCCGCCCGAGCAGATCGCCGAAGCGTTCCACAACGCCCAGGCCAAGGTGGTGCGCTGGAACATTCTCGACCACAAGCGCCGCATCGACGGGCGCGATCTGACGACCGTGCGCCCGATCCTGGCTCAGGTCGGGGTGCTGCCCCGCACCCACGGCTCGGCCCTGTTCACCCGCGGCGAGACGCAGGCCCTGGTCGTCGCGACGCTCGGCACTGGCGAGGACGAGCAGTACATCGACTCGCTCGACGGCACCTATAAGGAGCGGTTCTTGCTCCACTACAACTTCCCGCCCTATTCGGTCGGCGAGACCGGCCGCATGGGATCGCCCGGCCGGCGCGAGATCGGCCACGGCAAGCTCGCCTGGCGCGCCATCCATCCGATGCTGCCGACCGCGGCCGAGTTCCCCTACACGATCCGCGTCGTCTCGGAGATCACCGAGTCGAACGGCTCCTCCTCCATGGCGACGGTGTGCGGTTCGTCTCTCGCGCTCATGGACGCGGGCGTTCCGCTCAAGCGCCCGACCGCGGGCATTGCGATGGGCCTCATCCTCGAGGGCGAGCGCTTCGCGGTGCTTTCTGACATTCTCGGCGACGAGGACCATCTTGGCGACATGGACTTCAAGGTCGCGGGCACGAGCGAAGGCGTCACTTCGCTGCAGATGGACATCAAGATCGCCGGCATCACCGAGGAGATCATGGGCCAGGCGCTGGCGCAGGCGCGCGAAGGCCGCATGCATATCCTTGGCGAAATGGGCAAGGCGATCAGCGGCGCGCGGGCCGAGCTCGGCGAGTTCGCGCCGCGCATCGAGACGATGAAGATTCCGACCGACAAGATCCGCGAGGTGATCGGCTCGGGCGGCAAGGTGATCCGCGAGATCGTCGAGAAGACCGGGGCCAAGATCAACATCGAGGACGACGGCACGGTCAAGATCGCCTCCAGCGACGGCGCCAAGATCAAGGCGGCCGTCAACTGGATCAAGTCGATCGCCTCGGAGCCGGAGGTCGGGCAGATCTACGACGGCACCGTGGTCAAGACGGTCGAATTCGGCGCCTTCGTCAATTTCTTCGGCTCGAAGGACGGTCTCGTCCACATTTCGCAATTGGCCAAGAGCCGGGTCAACAAGACGACCGACGTCGTCAAGGAAGGCGACCGGGTCAAGGTCAAGGTGCTGGGCTACGACGATCGCGGCAAGGTGAAGCTCTCGATGCGGGTCGTCGACCAACAGACGGGCGCCGACCTCGAAAAGGCGTCGGCGCCCGAGCCCGCGCCGACGGCCGAGTAGCAAAACCGGGTTTGAGCGCTAAATATTGTGCGGCGCGTCACAGCGCCGCGGGGCCTCGTCGGTTATCGCTGAAGCCGATCAATTTCCGGACCGTAACGGGTTGTTAACGGCTCGGAAAGGCCGAGTGCGCTATGGAGTCTGCGCTTTTCAGCATATGGACTTGAACCTCATGCAAGTGAGTTTTGCGGCCGCCCTCGATGACGGCCG
>Ga0335075_10011489_pt1 | contig 13385 bp, 7 predicted proteins | sample Lox_Sample_24_FD_206723 | JGI IMG/M metagenome (GOLD analysis project Ga0335075, IMG submission 206723) | Soil microbial communities from Loxahatchee National Wildlife Refuge, Florida, United States - Lox_Sample_2.4 | ecosystem: Environmental > Terrestrial > Soil > Wetlands | place: USA: Florida...
CGCCCGTTCCGCAGCCGGCCACGCGCGCACCGCTGGAACCGCCCTGGTCAATTGGTGGCGTGCCGTCTCCATCGAAGCTCTCTGCGTAGCCGTCCTCTGGTGGATCGGCCTCACGCTGCTTGGCATACCGCTGGCTCCCGTCTGGGCGCTCATCGGCGGCCTCATGACCTTCGTTCCCAACTTCGGCGGAGTCATCACCGTCATTTTCCCGGTCATGATGGTCCTCTTCAGCGGGAGGGATTTCTACCGTCTCGGCCTGGTCCTCGGCCTCTACGCCGTCATTGTCGTCATCGACCAGCTCGTCCTGCAGCCCTGGCTGCTGAAGCGCGTCACCCGCGTGCCCATCTGGGCCTCGATCTTCGTGCCCATCCTCCTCGGCATCGTCATCCCCTTTTGGGGAGTCCTTCTCGGACCGCCGCTCCTCGCCATCGTCTACGCCTTCCGCAAGCCGAAGCCCGCTCGCACCGCGTCGCCCGTAGTCTCTCCTGCCGGCGTCTCCGCCGCTCAACCGCCGCCGCTGACCAGTCCCTCGGCGGCCGGACCCCTCGAACTTGCGCCTCCCCAAGTCATGCCCCCGGCCGGCTCCTCCGGCGAACCGCCTGCCTGACCCCTCAGGGCTCGCTCATACTCGACTGCGCGCGCGTGAATGCGCTGGTCGACACGTGCACCGATCCCTCGTATGGCCGGTCGATGTCCGCAATCGCCACCAGCGCCAGCGCCACCAGCAGCGAAAAGGCAAAGACCTGCAACCCGTGCAGCCACGGGCTCTCCGCCCCGAACATGCAGCTCGACATGATCGTCAGCGCGCCGCCCAGAACCAGGACGAACCACAGTACCCCCGGCAGCCGTGACACGCTCTGCAACTGCCGGATTCGCCGGTGTTCCGCCACCGAGCTCAGCTCCGAGATCGCATGATCCTCAGCCGTGATCTCCGTCGGTGACGCCGCCTTCACCGACATCAGGATCCGCCACATCTGCTGGTCGAAGACATGCGTCGCCAGCCGCCCTTCGTATCCTCGCGCCATCAGCGGCCAGTCCTTCTCGACTGCCGCATTGGCATAGCCCCGCGCGGCCTCTTGGAGCTGCTCCCGCTGTGTTGCCGGAAGCCCATCCGCCAGATGGTACACATTCACAAGGGAATTGGCCTCCGAGTCGGTATTCACCTCCGCCAGCCCGAAGTTATTCCACACGGCGTAGAGCATGAAGCCCACAATCACCGCGTACGTCGTGCCCAGAATGCTGAGCTGCCAGCCGATCAGGTCGTTATGCGTCCGCCGCAGGTCCTTGGTCCACACCCGGTCCACCGCTAGCTTGAAGAGCAGCGAACAGACAACCACCAGAATCACAATGACAATGTCTTCCCATGTATCCAGCATCCGCCTACCTCGTTGGGTCTAAGAGCACTTATCTGTCGTCATCACTCTGCCAGAAGCCCGCGCCATTTTCTACCCAATCCGCTTTTCGCTGTACTGCAATCGAAAATTGCTACCGCAACTAAATTTTCGAAATGACGTCTAAATGGTCGCAAGACAGACCCAGCCCCTATGCGGTTGACCCTTCGCCACCGGAGCCCCCACCCGGACAACCTGAGCGCGCAGTGTTCCGGCCCCCCCGGCCGGATACTCGCCCCCACCCATCTTTACTTGACAGCTCACCTTCAATCGCTTAAAACGGTCGCACTTGCGGGTTGTAATTTTTCTGCCTCACTGCTGCTCTTGCGTTCCTGCCCGCGGATCTTCTTCTCCATCCAGCTCGACCTGCTCTGCACGATGCAGCGGGCGAGTTCCTTCAGAACGAACCCACAAAACTACCTCAACACCGGATCACGACTCCGAGTATCGCACTCGCTTTACGACTGGATAGGACGGCCATGCTTCCAAGGATTCTCCGCACTCTCAGCCCGATCGCATTCATCGCGGCAGCCTTTACCCTCATCGCGCCCGTGCCGATCGTTGCGCAGGCGACCTCGTCGCTCGTTACCACCCGGCTCACCCAGCCCATCGACGAGAACTCCCGTATCACCCTGAAGGGCACGGTGAGCCCGTTTGTAAAAACGGCGAAGGACCTCGGCGCCGCGCCCGACAGCATGCCCCTCGACCGCCTCACCCTCGTCCTCAAGCGCAGCGACGCCCAGGAGTCGGCCCTCAAGCAGCTCATCCAGGACATGCACACCCCCGGCACCGCCAGCTATCACAAGTGGCTCACCCCCACTCAATTCGGCAAGCAGTTCGGACCCTCTGACCAGGACATCGCCACCGTTGAAGCCTGGCTCCAGGCCCACGGATTCGCCGTCACCAAGGTCAACGCCGGCAGCCAGAGCATCGAGATCTCCGGCAACGTCTCCCAGTTCCGCAACACCTTCCACGCCCAGATCCACAAATTCTCCGTGAACGGTGAGACGCACTACAGCAACACCACCGACCCGCAGATCCCCACCGCTCTCTCGCCCGTCGTCTCCGGATTCGCCTCCCTCAACAACTTCCGCCCCAGGAGCTACGCCCGCAAGCTCGGCGAAGCTACCTACAACACCAAGACCGCCAAAATCACTCCGCAGTGGACCATTTCCCCGGCGGCCAATGAATACGAGTTCGCTCTCTCGCCCGGCGACTACGCCCTCCAGTACGATCTCGGCCCGCTCTACAGCGCTGGCATTAACGGAAGCGGCCAGACCATCGCCATCGTCAACGAGTCCAACATCAACATCTACCTCGTCAACCAGTTCCGCTCGCTCTTCAATCTCCCCCCCAATCCGCCGCAGGTCATCATCGACGGCAATGACCCCGGCGTCGACGGCATCAACAATCCCGATGGCCCCAACTACGCCTCCGTCGAAGCCTACCTCGACGTCGAGTGGTCCGGAGCCGTCGCCCCCAACGCCACCGTCGATCTCGTCATCGCCGGCGACACCGCCATCGAAAACGGTCTCTACCTCGCCCTTGAGCGCGCCATCTACAGCGATGTGGCGCCGGTGGTCAGCATCAGCTTCGGAAACTGCGAAGCCGTTCTCGGCAGCACCAACGCCTTCATAAGCGCCCTGTACGAACAGGCTGCCGCTCAGGGCCAGACCGTCCTCGTCTCCACCGGAGACTCCGGCTCCGCCGGCTGCGACGATGACAACACCCAGTACTACGCAGTCAGTGGACAAGCCGTCAGCGGCTTCGCCTCCACTCCCTATAACGTCGCCGTCGGTGGCACCGACTTCTACTACAGCGCCTGGAATTCCGGATCCACCGCGATCTCCAACCAGCTCCAGACCTACTGGAACCTCACCGCCAGCAACAACACCCCGAGCGTTTCCATTAAAGGCGTTATCCCCGAGCAGCCCTGGAACGAAAGCCAGTACGGACTGAATATCAACAGTGTCTACGCCGACTCTAACAACATGGAGACCAGCATCGCGGGCGGCAGCGGAGGCGCCAGCAACGCCGCTGTCTGCAGCACAAATACCTACGACGCCAATGGCAATTGCACCGGAACGCTCTCCGGCTATCCCAAGCCCGCCTGGCAGACCGGTACCGGAGTCCCCAGCGACAGCGTCCGCGATATCCCCGACGTCTCGCTCTTTGCCTCCAGCGGCATCAACGCCAGCTTCTACGTCATCTGCGCCACCGACGGCGATTGCCAGCCCGTCAGCAGCAGCGATACCGTCCAGATCTTCGGCGTCGGCGGAACTTCAGCCTCGACGCCCTCCTTCGCCGGCATCATGGCTCTCGTCAATCAGAAATACGGACCCCAGGGCCAGGCCGACTTCGTTCTCTACCCGCTCGCCGCGCAGTTCCCGCAGGCCTTCCACGACGTTGCCAACGGAACGAACTCCGTGCCTTGCAACATCACCACCACCAGCACCGGGTTCGCCCCGCTCGACTGCATCTCGGTATCTAACCCCCTCACAGTCACTGATCCCACCTACGGGCAGGCGACCGAAGGCCAGATCGGCACCGGGACCACCGCCGAATACAACGCCGGCACCGGCTATGATCTCGCTACCGGCCTCGGCACCATCGACGCCAATGTGCTCGTCACCAACTGGGGCAACGTCAGCTTCAATCCCACCAGCGTGACCCTTACGCCCTCTTCGACCTCCTTCACCCACGGCGCCAGCGTCACCATCAGCGGGTCGGTTACCAGCTCCAGCGGTACGCCTACCGGCGATGTCTCCCTGGAGACCGATACCACCGAGCCGAACAATCAGGCCGCTACCTTCTTCACCCTGAGCAACGGCTCCTACTCGGGAACCACAAATACTCTGCCCGGTGGAACCTACAACATCTGGGGACAGTACGGCGGTGACTCGAAAAACGGCTCCAGCACCTCGCAGAAGACCTCGATCACCGTCAATCCTGAGAACAGCGGTGTCTACTTCAACATCTTTTCACCTGCGGGTACCTCATCCTCGGGCTCGATCACCTCGGGAGCCTCGATCGATTACGGCACGCAGCTTCTTCTCAGCGCGCAGATTGTTCCCAGCTCGCAGCTCACCAACTATGAAAATTGCTTCACAAGCGGTAGCACCTGCCCTGTATTCGGCCCTGCCACCGGAACCGTTACCTTCGCCGACAACGGCTCAACCGTCAAAACCGCCGTCGTCAACGCCGAAAGTGATGCGGAATACAACTCCAACTTCGCCATCGGCTCACACTCCGTAACCGCCAGCTATAACGGCGATAACAGCTACAACAAATCGTCAGCCGCCGCCATTACCTTCACCGTGGGGAAGGACACCCCACAGATCGCGATCAGCGCCGCCAATCAGGACTCGAACGGCGACTTCATCAACGGCCAGCCCACCGTGATCAATGTGCAGGTCGCGAATGGTGCCGCAATTGGCTACGGCAATCCGAATAGCGGCATCGTCTATCCTTCTGCGATCGCCGCGCCGACCGGAACCGTAACCATCACAGGATTGCCGGGTGGTACGCTGAACGGCACGCTGACCCCGGCAGTCGATCCCTCCTACCAGGCTGCTGAGGGAGTCGCAACTGTCACGCTTCCGGCCAGCACCGCCGCCGGGAATTACACCGCCACCGTCAGCTATTCGGGTGACGCCAACTACAGTTCAACCTCAGCCAAGGGTGGCGTCTCCATCGTCTCCAGCGGCGGCGTCGCATCCACCACTACCGCCACGGTCACCGGCAGCATCTCGCCCTCCACTACCGTTACGATAACCGGCACGGTTACCGGGCAATCAGGAAAGGCCGCTCCCACCGGCGGTATCCTTGTCTATTCCTCGGGCTACTACATCGTCGAACTGAACCTCTCTCCCGGCTCCGGAGACGTATCCACCTTCTCCACGACGCTCAATAGCCAGACTCTCTTCCAGGGCGCAAACTTCGTCACCCTGCAATACACCGGCGACAACACTTACAACCCGTCGGCCTACCAGTTGAGCGGCGCCGTGCTCAGCCCGCTTTCCGACTTCTCCATGGTTCCCACCACCACGATCGTTCCCGTGGCCTCGGGAAGCTCATCCAACGACACCATCAATCTCGCTTCAGTGAACGGTTTCGCCCAGGCGGTAACCTACACCTGCACTGTCGCCACTGGCCTCAGCTGCTCCATCACGCCAACCTCTACGGCGTTCACCAGCGGAAGCACTTCTACGGCCACGCTGAATATCGCGGCAAGCTCCTCGGTCACCAACGGCAGCTATAACGTGCTGGTCACGGGCAAGAGCGCCGACGGCCTCTACGTCCACACGCTCGCCATCACCGCGGTTGTAAGCGGCAACACCTCTACTACCGGTCTGACGCTCAGCAACAGCGGCGGGATCACCGTTTCCGCGGGCTCAAGCGGTACATCCGTCATCACCGCAATGGCCACAGGAGGCTTCACCGGAGCCGTGAATCTCTCCTGCGCCGTCACCACCAGTCCCGCCGGAGCAACCAGCCCCCCGACCTGCTCCTTCGGACACGGAAAGCTCAACTTCACGACAAGCACGACCTCGCTGGCCACCACATTAACTGTCGGCACCTCCACAACGACGACAGTTGGCAGCTACGTTGTGACCGTTACCGGTACTGACGCCGCAACCGGGAAGATCATGTCAAGCACCGCGGTGAGCTTGACCGTTACTCCCGCTCCTGACTTCACGCTCACCCCTAATCCAACGTCGATCTCCATCGCCCAGGGTGCTACGACAGGAAACACCTCCGTCATCACCGTCAAGCCTTCGGATACCTTCACCGGCAGCATCAGCGTGGCGCTAACCGCGGCGGTCAGCGGGCCTTCCGGCGCAACCCTGCCCACCGTCAGCTTCAACCCCAGCTCGGTGAGCATCACGGGATCGGCATCCGGTACCTCGACGATAACCGTCAATACCACTGCCAGCACCACGGTTGGCACTTACTCTGTCACGATTACCGGCACCTCCGGCAGCGATATGCCGACGACCACGCTGACCGTCATCGTCACCTCGGGCGCAACTCCCGGCTTTGGCGTAGCCGCCAACCCGGACTCCGGCTCGATAACAGCCGGCAGCTCGGCCACAACCAGCATTTCTGTAACTCCGACGGGGGGGTTCACAGGGAATGTAGCCCTGACCTGCTCTGTAGCCCCGGCTAACGGAGTAACCTGCAGCCTCTCGCCTACTTCAGTAACCATCAGCGGGACAACTGCCGGCACCTCCACACTTACCATCAACACCAGCTCCAGCAGCGGAGCGCTTTCCCGGCCGCTGAATAAGTTCTTCGCAATCGGCGGCGGAGCGACGCTGGCCATGCTCTTCTTCTTCGGGATCCCGGCCCGCCGTCGCAGCTGGCGCGCCATCCTCGGCATGCTCATCCTCGGTGCAATTGTCGGGGTCGGCATCGGCTGCGGTTCGAACGGGGGCGGGAACAACGGAGGAGGCAGCGCCAACTACACCGTAACCGTCACCGGAACCAGCGGCACGATCACCCAAAGCGGAAACGTGGCCATCACCGTCAACCAGTAACCGCAACCAACCAAACCCGGCCGCGCTCTTCACTGGGCGCGGCCTTCGCTTTTGGACTCTCCACTCCTTGACAGGAGCGCCAACCCGCACCTGTCTTTCTAATCCGTAATCGCTCTTTCCTATTGCCTGCCTTTCTAATCCCTGCTATTCCGTGGCCGACAATTATCCCCAGCCAGCTAAAATAGAAATAGAGGCGATAAAGCCCGGTTGCCGCCGCAGCCGGGCTTTCCCATTTTGGAAAAGAAGCAGGTCGGATGGTCGCTTACCCTGGCGAATAAGCCTTTTGTTATCAGATCTATGCAGTAAAGATCATCTTTTCATATCTTTACCGCGCGTGATGCTCATAAGTGCCACGCAATCAGATCTTTAGGGGAAAGCCAGGGCGAAGACCGGGGGGAGGGGGTCACCACCCAAGACGCCAATCGTTACCCATGCTGCGAGAGTGACAGCACATTCCCATCCGGATCGTGGAACCATGCCACCTTGGCCCCGCCCGGAGCCGTCCACACTCCCGCCTCGCTCTGCTCCAGCCACGCATAGCGATGAAAAGTGACGCCGCGCTCCGCCAGCGTCGCCACTTCCTCCTCGATCTTCTCGACCTTCCATCCCAGGATCGTGAACGGGACCGGGGTGTACTCCTTCACCTGCACAATCCGTATCATCGTCTTGTTTGATTCCATGACGATCGCAAAAATATCGTCGCTCAGAAACCTCAACCCGAGCGTCTTCTCGTAGAAATTCCTCGCCTGCGCAGCATCCTTTGTCGGGATGAAGCCAATCACATCGCAATCTGCCAGCACGTCGCCATCCCCCTCGCCGTTTCCGCACCAGCTTAATCGAAGTGGTGCAGTTCGAACCACACAGCCAGATAAATGCTGAAGGCCAGCAGGAGCAGGGAAAGGATGACGGCGTGAATCACCTCGCCCCGCGTCCATCGGATCCGCGCGATCCCCCGCTTCGTCCCTTTGCCGAGAATCTTCTCTGCGTGCATATTGACCTCTGCGGGAAGTGAAGCCTGAGGCAGTGGCCGATTGCTGCCTCAGGCGCACGTTCAAGACGAGCCCGGGTTAGAAGTGAAAGCCTATTTGTGCCGTCAGTGCTCGCGGAGTGACGTAATGCGTGCCGCTGAACGTTGAGAGGAAGTTGTAGAGGGCATACTTATTCGTGAAGTTCACCGCTGTTAGCCGAAGACTCCACGTGTGCTTGTCGCCGCCGAAGAGGTTGTCGTCACCAATCGAAGCGTCGAAAAGACTGCGCGGCTGGATCCGCTGCGGGTTGTGGTCGTTGTCCCCGGTGCCCGGAGCCGGAATCTTCACCAGGCTTGAGCTGTACTCTGACGCCGGGCAGGGAGTCGGCAGCGGCGTGGTCGGCGTCGCCCTCACCCCATTGCACACCAACCCCGCCTCGAATTCCTGGTCAGCCGTTAGACTGCTCAGATCGACTGCTGGTGTCCCATCCGGAAGCGTTGTCGAGAACCCGTCGCACGGCGTATTAGGATTGGCCGACGCCAATCCGTAACAGGGCACCGCACCGGCAACCAGCCCGCTGTCATACCGCCAGTTGAAGCCGCCCCACATGGCGTGCGTGAACCTGCCGCCGGGGAGGGTGTACTGAAGGTGAGTCGTCTGATTGAATCGCTCGTCGTGGTCGATGCGGAAGGGGTAGCCGCCTTGTACAGGGGGGGTTGCACCAGCTCCCGCACTCTGGGGCGGAAAGAAACGTGCGGCGACTGAAGACATGACAACGTACGCGGAGATGTTGTGGAAGTTGGGAACGCTGGCATTGAGCGCGAAGCCGGGAATCTTCGAATTGTGCCAGTCGATCGGAAAGGTAATGGGAGTGTTGCCGAGCACGCTGAAGTCGAAGGCATTGTGAGTGTATTTCCAGATATACTCTCCGCCGACCACTGCGTATTTGCCAAAGGCCTGCTGAAATCCAGCGTGGAATTCGTTACGAAATCCCGGCTGCAGCGTTCCGCTCACGCCCGGCGTACAAAGCAGGAGCGGAGAGAGAACGGCGTTGTCGCAACCCTGGCTCGAGAGAACCAGGTTTTCGTTAAAAGGTGTTTCGAGAGTTCGCGCATAGGAGATGCGCAGAACAGTATTTGTCTTTGTGACGTTGTAGGCAACACCCACGCGAGGCTCCGCCTGGCGTTGAACCGTCAGACCGTTGTACAGGTCACCGCGCATGCCCAGATTGAAAAGCCAGTTTTTCGCCTTGATCTGGTCTTCGACATAGAGCGCGAGTTCTTTTACGTCGGTATGGCCGAAGTAGTTGTAGTAGCCGCCGCCGCGTGTCAGGTCATACGGAGCGAGCACAGGGAGATAGTTTGGATTGGCGGTATCTCCATAGGCAGCGCACTGTGATGGGTCGTTGAACCCGGGCAGCGAATTGCCGTCCGCGTCGACGCACGGCGAGTTGAAGGTGGGAGCGACCACGGATAGATTGTCGTTTTCGCGCAGGAAGGTCTGCTCGTAGACGACACCGGCTTTAATGTTGTTGATGCCCTTTACGTAGGAGTAGTCCGAGCGGACGCCGGTGTTGAAGAGACTGCGGTACTGGCCCACGGTCTGATTCTGCAGGTCCGGCGGCCCCTGGTCGGCAAGGGGATTGCCGCTCGGAAAGTAGTTGTAGAAGTCTTTACGGGCGTAGGCCCCTAAGTTGAAGACCGCATTTGCGCCGATCACGCGGGTGTAGGTCGGCGCAATATTGAAGGTTTCAATCTTGGACTTCTGGTCCGTATTGCCAACATTGCCGAAGACAGGGTTGGGAGTGCTGCCTCCGCTGATGACATTCTGAATGTTCAGGTTGTCGTAGCTGTTCGGCGTCTGGAACCAGGAGCGGCTGTAGTTCAGGTCCAGATGCATTGAATCGACCGGCGTAAAGGTATAGTCCACGCGATCGAAGACATTCTGCTCGTTGCCTTTGTCGTGAAAGACGGAAAACTCAGGCGGATCAAGAAAACGGCCGCTGTTGAGCCCGTCGACCTCGAGGAAGTTCCCCCAGTTCTTTTGCCCATAGCTCAGGTCGAAACCAGCCGTTGCCGACCCGAAGGTTCCATAGGAGGCGTAAACGTCGCCGGTCGGCGTAGTAATGCCCTGTCCCGAACGGGTAGTGGCCACGATGACCAGGCTTGTCTTGCCACCGTATTCGGCCGGAGGCGCGCCGGAAATAACTTCCAAAGACTGCACCGCATTGGACGGAAGCTGATTCGAAAACACCTTGCTCTGCTGATCCGTAATGGGCTGGCCGTCAATGGAGAAGGAATTCGAGGCGTGATCGCCGAGGCCGTGGAAGAGGCCGTTCGAGTCGGCGGCGACTCCAGGCGAGGCCAGAGTGACGATCGAGCTCAGCGACGACGACTGGCTTTCCAACGGGATCTTGTTGATGAGGTTCCGGTCGATGTCGGTATGGAAGGTTGGGTCATTCTCGACGAGGTCTTCGCCGCCTTCGACCGTGACGGTGGTCGATTCGGTGCCGAGAGCAAGCTTGACGCTCACGTTCTCAGGGACAGTCGAGCGGACGTCTACATCACGGGCGAACGACGCGAATCCCGAACGGTTGGTGGTCAAATGGTAGGGATTGAACGGCACATTGGGAAAGTTAAAGTGTCCGGCGTCGTCAGTTGTGGCGGTCCGGGTGTATTCGCTGACCGGGTTGTTGATTGTCACCGTCACGCCGGGAACGACAGCTCCCGAGGGGTCGGTGATAGTTCCGGTGATCGTGCCGGAGTTGGATTGAGCGAAGGTGAAGGAACATGCGGCCTGCAAGAAAACTGCAAGTAGAAAGACGATGAAGCATCGCACGAATGTGCGCATGAAACGACCTCCTGAAAACTCTGCTGATTGTGAAGTGGGCTCTGCTTAGGCGAAAGCAGGCGCAGCAGGTGGAGGGCGGCAGGAAAGCTTGAAGAAGAAGGTGGTAATCGACAGATCGCGCGCCGGCTCCTGGGCAATCGACGCGACTGGCTGGCTCGACACATCGAGGATAGCCAGAGCAACAACCTGAATGACATTATGCGCCGTGGTGCAGAGGGAGCAGTCGTGATCCGGTTGTCCGGATGGGTGAGTATGGGCAACCTGGATCATGCCGGCCATCAGGATCAGCGCGACGCAGAAAATTCCGAGCAGAGCTGCCACGGAGAACTGCGAGCGTGATCCTGATGCGCGACGAAGCATTTACAAAACTATAAAGCAGACGCGGATGACGAAACAAATCGCGCATTGCTGGCGAACGCACGAATGATCGGTATTTTCGGATGCCTGTTACTTGGTTTCGGCGGCCGTCAGCTCCTTGGCAGTTGCCCGCGCGGTGAGGTAATACTCCGGCTCCGGCTGCTCCGAGGGGCGCTTGCGATAGCCCTCCGTCGCCAGGTGCTCGCCCATCTGCGCATAGATCGTTTCATCGTGGGGTTGCCAGGTGCCGAGTCCATCAACGTAGCGATTGAACATGCAGAACGCCGCGGCAATCAACACCGTATCGTGAATCTCGAGATCTGTTGCCCCAAGTGCACGCACGCGCTCGATGTCGCTCGAGGTGACGCTCTTGCCGCTCTGCTGCACCTTCCCGGCAATCGCCAGCAGTGCCTTGAGCTTGGGCGAGACCTGTGCCGTCTCGAAGTCGGTCTTCACCTGTTTGACGATCTCGCTGCCGCCGAGATGGCATGCAGCCGCGGCTCCATGGCTGGTCTGGCAGAAGTAGCAGTCATTCTGTGAAGAGACATAGGTGGCGATCAGCTCACGCTCGCCGGGGCCGAGAGAATTCGGTTCGTGGAGCAGGATGTGGGCAAGTTCGCGCATGGGCTTTGCCGTCTCGGGACGAAACGCAAAGCCCGCCGTGATCCCGGGAAGTCCATCGGGAAGAGCGATATGGGGCATGATGCTTCTCCTAGTGTGTTGCTGCTCCCACCGGTTCGGCGGGTAGATATTCCTTGCTGACCGTGACGTATCCCTCGCGCGCAACCTTCTTGCCGCGCTCGCGATACATCGCCTCATCCTCGGGCTGCCAGGTGCCAAGTCCATCGACGTAGCGGTTGAACATGCAGAAGGCGGCCGCGATCAGTACCGTGTCATGGATCTCGACATCCGTTGCGCCGAGCGCACGTGCCCGCTCCACATCTTCCGCGGTGACATTTTTGCCGCCCCTCTGAACCTTGCTCGCAATCGTGAGCAGCGCCTTCAGCTTCTCCGAAATGGCAGCATGCTGAAAGTCCGCTTTCACTCGCTTGACCAGTTCCTCATCGCCGTTCAGACTGGCCGCGGCAATGGCCCCGTGGATCGACTGGCAGTAGTGGCAATCGTTCAGATACGAGACATACGTCGCGATCAACTCCCGCTCGCCTGCCGTCAAGCTGTTCGGGCCGTGCAGCAGCCTTTCCACCAGGTCATTCAGCGGTCTCGCGGTTTCCGGACGGAAGGCCATCGCGCCGCGTATTCCGGGCAGGCCTTCAGGCAATTGGATATGAGGCATCGTGATTCCTTTCAGGATATGGAGGACTCCGCCGCCGAAGCTTCCGGGGCCACAAGCCGTTTCGCAGGCGAGAAGCGCCGGTACAAAAGCCCCCCAGCGAGGACGACAGCAACGCCAATCAGCGCCGGCAGCGGATTGTGCATCAGGATCAGCAGCGCCACAATCGCACTGCCCGTGAGGTAAACAATCGGCGCAGCCGGATACCACCACCGCCGCACCGGTTCCTTGAGCCGGAAGAGGGTCGTCACCGAAAGCGCCAGGAAGGAGACAGCCGAAAAGATGATGTAGGCGAGAATCTTGTCGAAAGCTCCAAAGAGCAGGATCAGCAGCGCGCCACAAGTCTGCAGCAGGATCGCATTCGAGGGCGTCCCGAAGCGCGGATGCAGCCGTCCGAAGATGGAGAAGAACGCACCGTCCTTCGCCATGGCGTAGTAAACGCGCGGCGCGGCCATCGTCATCGCCAGAAGGCCACCGGAAACAGACAGCAGCACGCAAGCTGAAAGAATGCGTCCTCCCGCCGACCCAAAGAGCGCCTGCCCGAACTGCGCCACAAACGCCGTGTTTGACACGATCTTGTCCAGCGGCACCACCGCCAGAAACGCGAAGCTCACCAGCAGATAGACCGCCGTCACCAGCAGCACTCCGCAGGTAAACGCGAGAGGCAGCGTCCTCGATGGATTGCGAATCTCGCCCGCAAGCTTACCTGCTTCCCACCAGCCTCCGAAGCTGAAGAAGGCGTTCACCACCGACCCGGCAATCGCCGCAAAGAGCATATCGGAGCCGGGCCGCCGCCCCGCAAGCGGCATCAGGTTTGCCGTCGATGCATGGCCCGACACAAAGGCCCAGGCGACGAGGCCGAAGAGCACCGCAAGCTTCAGCAGATTGGCCGTCGCCATCACCCGTCCGCTCAGCCGCGTCCCCAGATAGTTAATCACTCCGAGAACAGCCAGGATCGCGAAGGGCAGCATCGTCGCCGTTCGCGGAG
>Ga0335075_10011490_pt1 | contig 13385 bp, 12 predicted proteins | sample Lox_Sample_24_FD_206723 | JGI IMG/M metagenome (GOLD analysis project Ga0335075, IMG submission 206723) | Soil microbial communities from Loxahatchee National Wildlife Refuge, Florida, United States - Lox_Sample_2.4 | ecosystem: Environmental > Terrestrial > Soil > Wetlands | place: USA...
GGCTCGCGGAGTGGCACGCCGCGGCGGGCGCAGCGGTGCTCCAGCTGACGTACTGGGATCCGGCGGCCGGGACGTCGGGGGTGAGCGCGTGGGCGTAGCCGAGCAGCCCGTTGTAGACGACCGGATAGTTCGCGTTCGCGGATGCCGCGGCAGAGGACATCGCCAGGCAGCCGGCGGCGATCGCCAGGCAGGTGAGCAGACGGGTACGCATGGGCCTTCTCCTCGCGTCAGGTCGCGCCGGTGGGCGGGCGCCCACGGAACGTGACCGTACCAGCTTGGGAGACATCTGTGTGTCTCAGTGTGTGGCGGGGCGGACGGGATCTGCGGCCGGCGGGACCGGTGGAGGCCGGGGTTGGTGGAGGCCGGGGTTGGTGGAGGCCGGGGCCGGTGGAGGCCGGGGGTGTGTATCGGGCGTCGAACTCGTGGGTCTACCGGTGCCCTTTTCTCGCGAGGCGGCCACCCGCCGCCTGTGGTCGGCTCTGTCGAGGTGATCAATCAAAGCGTTCGCGCGGGTGGGTCAACCGGCCTGGTTGGCGGCGTCGGATGCCGGCGAGCAGGCCGCCCGCGCGGTCGCGCTGTCGACCTTGCTGCCCTGTGGGTGCAGTTTGGGGCTCTGCTGACAGATCCGTGGGGGACTGGACATGGACCGCGCGCGGGTGGGGTCGCGGACAGACAGCCCGGTGCGAGAAGAGCCCACCGAAGGGGCGCTCGGCATCGACTGCGCGCCGACGCGGGGGCGGTGGCGGCCCGGATGGACGGCGTCGTGCGAGAAAAGTGCACTGTCGGGGCCTGGAGATCGACTGCGCGCCGACGCGGGGGGGGGCGGCCCGGATGGACGGCGTCGCGATTCTTGTCGCCCGACCGGGCCGCCGTGCGTCTCACCGAGATGCCCGCGCTGACCGGGATACCCCAGCATCCGGCCGGGCTGCCGTATCCGCGGGCGACCGCGCGAGCCTGGCGCGGCGTTCAGGCGGCAGAGACGGTCTTGCCCGGGTTGAAGATCCCGTCGGGATCGAGCGCGCGCTTGATCGCCTGCATCATCTCGACGGCCGCATCGCCGTGCTCGGCGCGCAGGAACCTCGCCTTGCCGTAGCCGACGCCGTGCTCGCCGGTGCAGGTGCCGCCGAGCGCCAGCGCGCGCTGCACCAGGCGCGCGTGGAACTCCTCGCCGCGCTGCACCTCGGCCGGATCGTCGGGATCGAGGATCAGACTGGTGTGGAAGTTCCCGTCGCCGACGTGGCCGACGATCGGCGCGAGCAACCCCTCGCGCGCGATGTCCTGCTGGGTGGCGACGATGCATTCGGCGAGTGCCGACAGCGGAACGCAAACGTCGGTGGTGAGCACCGCGCCACCCGGTCGCAGGGCGCGAGCCGCCTCCATCGCTCCGTGACGGGCGTGCCACAGCCGGCGTCGCTCGGACTCATCGGCCGCCCAGGCGAAGTCGCCGCCGCCGTGCTCGGCCGCGAGCTCGGCAACCTCGCGCGCCTGCCCGGCCACCTCCTCCTCGCTGGCGCCCTGGAACTCGAGGAACAACGTCGGCGCGACGGTGAACGACGTCTCGAAGTGGCGGTTGATCGCCTCGATCTGCGGCTGGTCGGCGAGCTCGATGCGCACCACCGGGATCCCGTACTGGCTCACCGCCATCACACAGTGGACCGCGTCCTCGATCGATCCGAACGTGCACTGCGCCGCTGCCGTCGCCTCCGGGATCGGGTGCAGCCGCAACGTCGCCTCGCAGACCAGGCCGAGGGTGCCCTCGGAGCCGATCATCAGGCGCGTGAGGTCGTAACCGGCGGCGGACTTCCGCGCCCGCGAGTGCGTGCGCACGATCCGTCCGCGGGCGTCGATCACGGTGAGCGCGAGCACGTTCTCGCGCATCGCGCCGTACCGGACCGTGGTCGTGCCCGAGGCGCCGGTGGCGATCATTCCGCCGATCGTCGCGTCGGCGCCGGGATCGACGGAGAAGAACACGCCCTCGGGCCGGAGCCGGGCGTCCAGCGCACGGCGCGTCGCCCCGGCGCCGACCACGACATCGAGGTTCTCCAGCGATGGCCGTCCGATCCAGGCCATCTCGCGCATGTCGACCGACACCCCGCCCGCGAGCGCCGCGATGTGGCCCTCGAGCGAGGTTCCCGCGCCGAACGGCACGATCGGGACCCGGTGGGCCGCGCACGCCTCCACGATCTGGGCCGCCTCCTCGATACTGCGCGGCAGCACGACTGCGTCCGGGGCGGCGGCGGGGTGAAACGACTCATCGTGGGCGTGCTGGGAGAGCTCGTCGGCGCCGGTGAGCACGCGGTCGGCGCCGAGGCGGTCCCGGAGCGTCCCCAAGGTGGCGGCGACGGCGTCCTCGGAGGGGCGGGGCGGGGCGGGAGCGCCGGTCATCGCCACGACGCCGCCTCTGGCTTGAACGCGGCGAGCGCCGGATAGAGCGCCTGGTAGCGCTCGCGCTGCGCCGCGTAGGCCTCGACGAGCGCCGGGTCGGGCGCGACCTCGCCGGTGACCCGTACGGTGGCGCTCGCCGCAGCCGCCGGGTCGCTGAACAGGCCGCCGGCCACCCCGCCGAGCAGCGCCGCACCGTAGGCGGCGCCGGCCGACGCCGAGGCGGTGTGTTCAAGCGGAAGGTCGAGGACCGCGGCGAGGATCTCGCACCACAGCTCCGAGCGCGCGCCGCCGCCGCTCACCCGGGCGCTCGCCGGGCGGGCGCCGGTCGAGTGAATCAAGTCGAGCCCGTCACGCAGGGCATGGGCGACCCCCTCCAGCACCGCGCGGACCATCGCCCCGCGATCGTGGCGTAGGCCGAGCCCGACGAAACCGCCGCGGACGTCGGAGTCGGGGTGGGGGGTGCGCTCGCCCGAGAGATACGGCGCGAACAGCAACCCCTCGGATCCAGCCGGCCAGGCGGCAGCCTCCTGCAGCAGCGCCGGGATGCCGTCTCCGTGCCCGACCGCGGAGTCCAGCCAAGCGAGCGCGCCGGCCGCGGCGAGGATCACCCCCATCACGTGCCAGCGACCCTCCAGCGCGTGGCAGAACTCGTGCAGCCGCCCCTCGGGATCGGCGGCATACGCGTCCTGCGCGGCGAAGATGACGCCCGAGGTGCCGAGCACCAGCGACGCCGGCCCAGCGGCGTCGATCACGCCGACGCCAAGTGCGCCGGCGGCCTGGTCGCCCGCGCCGGCCGCCACCGGGACGCCGGCGCGGGTGCGGCCGACGACTGCAGAGGACTCGTGGACGGGCGGCAGCCACGCCGGGTCGACCCCGAACACCTCACACAGCGGCTCGCTCCAGCGGCGATGCTCGACATCGAGCAGCAGCGTCCCCGACGCATCGGTGACCTCGCACGCGGCCTCCCCGGTGAGCCGCAGCCGCACGTAGTCCTTGGGCAGCATGATCCGGCGGATGCGCGCACGCAGCTCCGGCTCGTGCTCGGCGAGCCAGAGCAGTTTGGGTGCGGTGAAACCGGCGAGCGGCCGGTTGCCCGAGAGCTCGACCAACCGCGCGACACCGACCTCGTCGAGGAGCGCGTCGACCTGTGGCTGACTGCGCCCGTCGTTCCAGAGGATCGCCGGCCGCAGGGGCGCGTCGCTCCCGTCGAGCGCGACCAGGCCGTGCATCTGACCGGACAGCCCGATCCCGTCGCATCGGTCCGCCTCGAGCTCCTGGAGGGCCGACTCGCACGCCTCCCACCACAGGGCCGGATCCTGCTCGGACCAGCCCGGTTGCTCCATCGCGACCGGATAGGAGCGATCGGCGCTGCCCACGACCGCCCCTGACTCGTCGACGGCGATCGCCTTGACCGACGACGTCCCGACGTCGACCCCGATGACCCTGCCGGCGCTCACGACATACATTGTGTGGCATGGCGAATTCGAACGCACGCTTCACCTTCGGACTGTGGACCGTCGGCAACCCCGGGCGCGACCCCTTCGGCGAACCGGTCCGCGCTCCGGTCGATCCGGTGGACAGCGTCCACCGCCTTGCGGAGATCGGCGCCTGGGGCGTCTCGTTGCACGACAACGATCTGGTGCCGTGGGGGAGCTCCGCTGCCGATCACGACCGGATCGTCGCCCGGTTCAAGGATGCGCTTGCGCAGACCGGACTCGGGGTCGGGATGGCGACGACCAACCTCTTCACCCACCCGGCGTTCAAGGACGGGGCGTTCACCTCCGGGGACCGGCGGGTGCGGCGGGCGGCGATCGGCAAGGCGATGCGCTCGATCGACCTCGGTGCCGAGCTCGGAGCCGAGGTCTACGTGTTCTGGGGCGGGCGTGAGGGCACCGAGGTGCAGACCGCGAAGGATCCGCGCGACGCTCTGGAGCGCTACCGCGAGGCAATCGACGTGCTCGGCGACTACGTGCACGAGCAGGGGTACGAGTTGCGCTTCGCGATCGAGCCCAAGCCCAACGAGCCGCGCGGCGACATCTTCCTGCCGACCGTCGGCCACGCATTGCACTTCATCTCGATGCTGGGGCGCCCGGAGATGGTCGGCGTCAACCCCGAGTTCGCCCACGAGAACATGGCCGGGCTCTCGTTCCACCAGGGGGTCGGCCAGGCGCTGTGGGCCGGCAAGCTGTTCCACATCGACCTCAACGCACAGCGGATCGGGCGCTACGACCAGGATTTCCGCTTCGGCGCCGAGGACCTCAAGGAGGCGTTCCATCTCGTCCGCCTGCTCGAGCGCTCCGGGTACGACGGGCCGCGCCACTTCGATGCCCACGCCTACCGCACCGAGGACGCCGACGGCGTCTGGGACTTCGCCCGCGGTTGCATCCGGACCTACCAGGCGCTCGCCGAGAAGGCGGCGCACTTCGACTCGCTGCCGGAGGTCCAGGAGGCGCTCGCCGCAGCCGGTGCCACCGATCTGGGCACGCCGTCGACCGGAGCCGACGACACCGCGGACGCCCTCAAGGCGGAGGGCCTGGAGCTCGACGCGCTCGCGGCTCGCGGCTATCGCAACGAGCGGCTTGATCAGCTCGTCATCGACGTACTGCTCGGCCTGCGCTGACCATAAAAACCCCCGTAGTTCGCCTCGGGTGAGAGGATGGCCGCGGGCGTTCGAGGCGCCGAGATCGGAGGTTCACATGGCAGTTGCCCTCGTTCTCGACTTCCCTGGAGGGACCCAGGAGAAATACGACGAAGTGGTCGAGCGGATGCACCTGGACGGGCGGATGGCGCCCGGGGGCCAGGTGCACGTTGCAGGTCCCCACGCCGACGGCTTCCGCGTGATCGACGTGTGGGACGGGATGGACGCGTTCGAGCGCTTCCGCGACGAGCAGATCATTCCGCACACCCAGGCGGTGGGCCTGGTCCCACCGAAGGTGCGCGTCCTCGAGGTCGATGACGCGATGCCCCATGACGGTGGCACGGCGACGTTCGCCCAGTACGTGTTCCTGCCCGGCCTGGATCGTCCCGCGTTCCGGGCGATCCACGCGGACGTGGTGCCGGGCGGTGCGCGCCCGGATGGCTGCACCTTCCACGTCAACGGGCCGGCGGAGGGCGGCTGGTGCGTGATCGACGGCTGGGTGTCGAAGGAACGTCGGGACACGTTCATGGAGCGAACGTCTCAGATCATCCAGAACGGGCCGCTCACTGGCCCGCCGACGGTCGAGGAGCTCGACGTCACGGCCACGATGGCCGGAGTCGCCGCGGCCCACGTGTAGGGCTCAGCCGGAGCTGGTCGAGACTGCCGCGGCGATCGCGTCGGCGACCGCCGCGGCGCCGTCGCGTCCCATCGCGATCGTGTAGTGGTTGCAGTCGGGCACCGCAACCGCGCGGCGCAACTCGGGCGCGCCGGCAACCCAGTCAGCAACGACATCCGGAGGCTGCATCGGTGGCGGTTCGCCGTTCAGGCCGCGCGGCGCGTGCAGCTCGACGGCCTGACAGCGCAGATCGGCTGCGTCACGAGCGGTCAGTACGTCGACGCCGTCGACCTGGACGACCTCCGGCCGGACGGATGACCGCAACCGCGGCGCATCTCCGGTGAGGTCGTAGTCGGCGTAGTCGGTCAGCAGCTGCGGGTCGATGTCGCCATCGCCGAACGCAGGATGCGCCGCCCACCACGCGCGGTAGGACTCGCGGTCGGGAAACTCGGTGCGCAGTCGTGCGACGACCGGGCCGAGCAGCGTCTCGGGGTCAGAGCCGGGCGGCAGTCCCGGGATCGGCAGGCCGCCGTCGACGAGCACCAGCGACGCAACGCGGTCGGGGTGGCGCGCCGCCACACGACAGGTGATGTAGGCACCGAGCGAGTGGCCGGCGATGACCGGACGACCAAGCTCGAGCCGATCGAGCAGCGCGAGCACGTCGTCCGCGTGAACCTCGATCCCGAACGGCGGCCCCACCGGAGAGCTGGCGCCGCGGCCGCGCAGATCGAGCGCGACCAGCGACGCCCGGTTCCCCAGCGCCTGCGCGATCGCCAGCCAGGCGCGGCTGGTCGAGGTGATGCCGTGGATCGCGACGACCTGCGGGGCGCCGGCGGGCGCGTCGCCGAGCCGCCACGCGGCGAGCTTTCCGTCGGCGACCGGAACCTCGATCCCCTCGATCCTCACCGTCACGACCGATTCACCCGCTGGGCTCGTCGACCCCGATCACCGGCCGATCGGCGATCGACGGCTCGGGCTCGATCCCGTCCGCGGCCCGCTCGTCGGCCGGCAGGCGCTGCCATGGTCTCCCGTATGCCAGCCAGGCACAACCGCCAGCGAGCAACGTCCCGCACAGCACCCACCCAAGCGTCTGTGTCGGCACCTGGACATACTTCAAACCCGAGGCGAAGATCGCGAAGGCGATCACGGGGCGCACGTACTTGTCCGGCACGCTTGAGGACAGCAGCGAGCCCACGAACACCGCGGGCACCGAGCCGATGATCAGCGAGCCGGTGATCCCGAACTCCACGTGGCCGAAGATCAGCGCGCCACACGCGGCCGCGAGCGTGAGCGGCACCGCCTGCGTGAGGTCGGTCCCCACCAACTGGTTGGCGCCGATCATCGGATACAGGAACAGCAGCGCCACCACCATCAGCGAGCCCGAGCCGACCGAGGTCATGCCGACGATGACGCCGCCGATGATCCCGACCAGCAGCGTCGGGATCGGCCGCGGCTCGATCTCTGTGATCGAGGCGTAGCGGCGGCCGCCACCACGGCGGTCGATGACGAAACGCAGCACCATCGCGGCGGCGCCGATCAGCAGCGCCGCGCCGAGGAAGTACTCGATGTTCGTCTGGGTGTTCGACGAGTTGTGCAGCACGTGCAGCAGGTAGGCACCGAAGAACGCGGAGGGCACCGAGCCGGTCACCAGCCAGCGCACCAGCTTGAAGTTGACGGTCCCGGCACGCATGTGGACGATCGCCCCGAGCGGGCGCATCAGCACCGCGGCCACCAGATCGGAAGAGATCGCGCTGGACGGCGTGACACCGAACAGCAGGATCAGCATCGGCGTCATGAGCGCGCCTCCGCCGGCACCGGTCATGCCGACCAGCAGCCCGACCACCGCGCTGCCCAGGATGATGTAGGGATTCAGATGCATATCGACAATGATGGGCGATTCGCTTCAGATTCGCCAGCGTCGCCCGCGTGGCGGCCGGGGCCGGGGGCGCGCGTTCAGGCCGCCGAAGCGCCGTTGTGCGCCAGCTCGCCCGGGGGGTCGCCAGAGAGCAGCCAGCCCTCCTGTACCGACTGCACCAGACCCTCGCGACCGAGTTCGGTGAGCGCGCTGGTCACGGTCGGTCGGCGCGCGGCGACGAGCTCGGCGAGGATCGCGTGGGTCAGTCGCAGCGGCACCAGCACGCCGTCGGCGCGGACGCGGCCCCATCGGCCGGCGAGATGCCAGAGCAGCATGTGCAGTCGCACGTCGACCCGTGCCTGATGGACGATCGCCATGTTGACCGCGATCTGGCGCGAGCGCAGCACCGAGCGCGAGAACAGCCTGCCCGCCAGACGCGGGAACGCGGCGAGCTGGCGCACGAACCGGTCATCGAGCACCGCCAGCCGGGTCGCCTCGAGCACGAGCCAGCCGCTCGACATCGACAGCGGCGACAGTCCCTCCTCGCCGACGTTGCGCAGAATGTCGCCCTCGCCGAGCAGCTCGGCGCTGAACCGGCCGCCAATGCCGATGCGCCGCACGAGCACGCCCTCGAGCACCAGCAGGCCGACACCGCCATCGATCGTGAGCGACTCGCCCGCCCAGGCGCCGGGCGGGATGTCCAGCTCCCGGGCGGCGAGCGCGGAGACCGCGGCGGCCCGGTGTCCCGGATCGATCGCTTCGGCGAGCTCTGAGTCTTCCTGGAGCGGGTAGCAGACGCTGGCCGGGTTGCCGGCCATCAGCCTGCGACCTCGGTCGGCGCCGGCGCGCCGTGAGCCGGCCGAAGTCGCCCGACCAACTCGCGCAGCGCGCTGGCGACCTCCTCGGGCCGCTCGAGCGGTGACATGTGGCCGGTGCGATTCAGGACGGTCAACCCGGCAGGCGAGGGTAGTGCGTGCGCGATCCGCTCCGCGTGGACCGCCGGCGTGAGCCGGTCGGAGTCGCCGGCGATCACGACCGTCGGCACCGTGATTCGCGCGGCGGCTTCCAGCACGTCGAGATCCGAGAGCGTGATGCCGACCGCGCCGCGGACGCCGGCGTCGGTGGTCATCAGCATCCGCTCGTAGAAGGCGATCGTGCCGGCGCTCGCGTCCGGGCCGAACGCGACGTGCCGGGCGACGGCGAGCGACAGCGGGGTCGAGACCGGCAGCAGCGGGCGCCCGGATCCGAGCAGCCCCCGGCTCAACCACTCCGGGGCCAGGCGGGAGCCGAGCTCCCCGAGCACGAGCGCACCGCCGATCAGGTTCGACAGGCCCGTGTTGATCATCGCCGCCGCTCCGATGCGGTCGCTGACCTCGTGGCGCGCGGCCCAGGCGGCGATCGACATCGCTCCGAGCGAGTGGCCGGCCACCACCGTGCGGGCGGGATCGCCACCGGCCGCGTCGAGCACCGCCTCCAGATCCTCGCCGAACCGCTCGAGCGCGTAGTCGCCGTCACGGGCGAGCTCGCTCTCACCGTGACCGCGTAGGTCGTAGGCGACGATCGCGAGCTCCTCGGAGGCGAGTCGGCGGATGACCGGACCCCAGTAGGGGATCGCCTCGGTCCACCCGTGAGCGAGCACCAGCGTCGTCTCCGCGCGCGCCGGACCGAACCGCTCGGCGTGGAGCGCCGTGCCGTCGGCCGACGCGATCGGGAGCACCGCGTGCTCGGAGACGGCGTCCGTCAGCGGCGCGCTCAGGGCCCGGAAGTCGTCATCGGCGGCGAGCGTCTTGAGGTGGCGGCGCTCGGCCAGGGCGGTCGCCGCCACGCCGCCGACCAGCGTGCTCGCGAGCAGGGCAGGGCGCGAGATCCGGCGTGTGGGGGAACGTCGGCGGTCGGACATCGGGGAACGGAACCGTACCGCGCCGCCGCGGTGATGTGTAAGCGGGGGGCCGCCCACCGCCGCCGCGCCGGTTCGTAGGATGGCCGTCGATGCGACTGGGTCTGCTCACCGGCGGGGGCGACTGTCCTGGCCTGAACGCCGTGATCCGCGGCGTCATCCGCAAGGGCATCGACGGCTATGGCGACTCCTTCGTCGGCTTCCGCGACGGATGGCGCGGGGTCCTTGACGACATCGGCGAGGAGCTCACGATCGAATCGACCCGCGGGATCCTGCCGCGCGGCGGGACGATTCTCGGCAGCTCGCGGACCAATCCCGACAAGCGCGAGGACGGCGTCGGCGCGGTGCGGGCAACACTCGAGCGCCGCGGCCTCGACGGACTGATCGTGATCGGCGGGGAGGACACGCTCGGAGCTGCGAACAAGCTGGGCGAGGCCGGCGTGCGGGTCATCGGCGTGCCGAAGACCATCGACAACGATCTCGGCGCGACCGACCAGACCTTCGGGTTCGACACGGCGCTGCACGTCGCCACCGAGGCGATCGACCGGCTGCACACGACCGCCGAGAGCCATCACCGGATCCTCGTCGTCGAGGTGATGGGCCGTCACGCGGGCTGGATCGCGCTCCACTCCGGGCTGGCCGGCGGGGCGGACGTGATCCTGATCCCGGAGATCCCGTTCGACATCGAGGAGGTATGCCGGCTGATCACCCGCCGCCACAGCCGCGGCCGGTACTTCTCGATCGTCGTCGCCGCCGAGGGCGCGCTGCCGCGCGAGGGCACGATGTCCGTGACCACCGGCGAGCTCGATGAGTTCGGCCACCCGCGTCTCGGCGGGATCGGCAATGCGCTGGAGCGTGAGATCGAGCACCGCACCGGTTACGAGACGCGCGCGACGGTGCTCGGGCACGTGCAGCGTGGCGGTACCCCGACGGCGTTCGACCGGGTCCTGGCCACGCGACTCGGCCTCGCCGCAATCGACGCCGCCCACGCCGCCGCCTGGGGTTCGATGACCGCGCTGCGCGGGACCCAGATCGAGCTGGTGCGGCTGGCCGAAGCGGTCGCGCAGCTACGAGTCGTGCCGCTCGACGAATACGAGCGCTACGGAGTTCTATTCGGGTAACAACTCCCTCGAACACCCCGGACTATCCTGCAAATGACGACGGGGAACCCCGACATACGGAGGCGAAAGCCACGATGAGTACGACTGAAGCGACCAGCGTGAATCCCAACCTCCGCGCATTGGCCGAGGCGGGGACCAGCCCCTGGCTCGATCTGCTCGGGCGGTCGCTGGTGCAATCCGGAGAGCTCGCCCGGCTGATTGCCGAGGACTCGCTGCGAGGCGTCACCTCGAACCCGTCGATCTTCGAGAAGTCGATTCTCGAGTCCGACGATTACGACGAGCAGCTCAGGGAGTTGCTCGACGATGATCCGAACCGCTCTGCACAGGACCTGTATGAGCACCTGGCGATCTCCGATGTCCAGCACGCCTGCGACGTGATGCGCCCGGTCTGGGACGAGCACCACCATCAGGATGGATTCGTCTCGCTCGAGGTTGCCGCCGACCTCGCGCACGACACCGAGAAGTCGATCAACGGCGCCCGCGACTTCTGGAAGCGTGTCAACCGCCCGAACGTGATGATCAAGATCCCGGGCACACCCGAGGGGCTGCCCGCGATCGAGCAGGCGATCTACGAGGGCATCAACGTCAACATCACCCTGCTGTTCGCCGTCGATGCCTATGAGAAGGTGGCCGAGGCGTACCTCACCGGCCTCGAGCGGCGCCAGGCGGAGGGTCAGTCGCTCGACGTGGCCTCGGTGGCGAGCTTCTTCGTCTCGCGCATCGACTCGAACGTCGACAAGCGGCTGGCGGGCACCGGTCACGATGAGCTCAAGGGCACCGCCGCGATCGCCAACGCGCGCAACGCCTATCGCAGTTTCGAGCGGATCTTCTCAGGCCCCCGCTGGGAAGGGTTGCGTCACGCAGGTGCGCACTACCAGCGGCCGCTGTGGGCCTCCACCAGCGTCAAGAACCCCGACTACAAGGACACCATGTACGTCGAGGATCTCGTCGGTGCCCACTGCGTCAACACGATGCCGCGGGCCACGCTGGACGCGACCGCGGACCATGGGCGGATCTCGGGTCCGACCGTGCAGCACGACCCCGAGGCGGCGCTGTCCGCACTCGCCGAGGCCGGCATCGACCTGACCGCGGTGACCGACGAGCTGCTCGAGGACGGTGTGGTGCAGTTCGAGGACGCGATGACTCGGCTGCTCGACGGGATCGAGAAGAAGCGCGGCGCGTGAGCGCCGCCGAGCCGGTCATCCTGCCCGGCGGCGAGCAGGGCGAGAACCCTCTGGTCGAGGGCCTGGAGCGGACCCCGGTTCATCCCACGTCGCTGGTCATCTTCGGCGCGACCGGCGATCTGGCCCATCGCAAGCTGCTGCCCGCGGTCTACAACCTCGCGCACGAGGGCCAGCTGCCCGAGCGCTTCGAGGTGATCGGCGTGGGCCGGCGCGATCAGGAGCACGAGGACTTCCGTGACACCCTGATCGACTCGGTCGGGCGATATTCGCGCCGTCGGCCGGACGCAGCGGTGCTCGAGGAGCTGGTCAAGGACAGCCGGTACATCCAGGGCTCCTTCGACGACGACTCGATCTACGAGGAGCTCGGCCGCACGATGCGGGAGTTCGATGAGCAGGCCGGCTACCCGCTCGATCGCGTCTTCTACCTCTCGACCGCGCCGGAGTTCTTCCCGCTGATCGCCGGCAAGCTCGGCATGGCCGGACTGAACGCGGTGGAGGGCGCCCAGACGCGGATCGTGATCGAGAAGCCGTTCGGGTACGACCTCGCGTCCGCCCGCCAGCTGAACGCCGAGCTGCTGGAGGTGTTCGACGAGACCCAGATCTTCCGGATCGACCATTACCTCGGCAAGGAGACCGTCCAGAACCTGATGGCAGCGCGGTTCGCCAACGTCCTGTTCGAGCCGGTCTGGAACCGCAACTACATCGACTGCGTGCAGATCACCGCCGCCGAGGAGATCGGGATCGGCACGCGCGCCGGCTACTACGAGCGTTCCGGCGCACTGCGCGACCTCGTCCAGAACCACATGCTCCAGCTGCTCGCGCTGCTGGCGATGGAGCCGCCGACGGCGTTCACCGCCGACCGCGTCCGTGACGAGAAGCTGAAGGTGCTGGAGGCGATCGTGCCTGAGCCGGTGGGCGCGGTGCCCTCGATGGCCGTGCGCGCCCAGTACGCCTCCGGCGTGGTCGGGGGGGTGCGCGTTCCCGGGTACCTCGAGGAGTCGGGCGTGGCGCCTGACTCGCGCACCGAGACCTACGCCGCGCTGCGGCTGAACGTCTCGAATTGGCGCTGGTCGGGCGTGCCGTTCTACCTGCGCACCGGCAAGCGGCTGGCGCGCAAGCTGACCGAGATCGCGGTGATCCTCAAGCCGGTCCCGCATGTCGCGTTCCAGAGCTCGGGCTCGGTCGGGGTCCAGGCCAACCAGATCATCTTCACGCTGCAGCCCGACGAAGGGGTGTCGGTGTCGATCGGCGCGAAGATCCCGGGGTCCCGGATGCGAATCCGCCCGGTGAACATGGAGTTCCGCTACGGCACCTCGTTCGTCTCGGAGTCGCCCGAGGCCTACGAGCGGTTGATCCTGGACGCGATGCGCGGCGATCCGCTGCTGTTCACGCGTAATGACGAGATCGAGGCGCTGTGGGGGATCGTCGATCCGATCCTCGAGTCCTGGCGCCAGGACAAGACGACCACGGTGGCGAGCTACGAGGCCGGCTCCACCGGTCCGGTCGAGGCCGACACGCTGCTGGACTCCGGCCACCGCTGGCGGCGGCTGTGACCGAGGACACCTGGTCGGCGCGGGACACGACGCCCGAGGCGATCGAGGCAGCGCTGCGCGAGATGCTGCGCGAGCAGCATGCGACGGATGCGACACTCGCGCCCGCCCGGGTGCTCAACCTGATCGTGATCGTCGA
>Ga0335075_10011491_pt1 | contig 13385 bp, 12 predicted proteins | sample Lox_Sample_24_FD_206723 | JGI IMG/M metagenome (GOLD analysis project Ga0335075, IMG submission 206723) | Soil microbial communities from Loxahatchee National Wildlife Refuge, Florida, United States - Lox_Sample_2.4 | ecosystem: Environmental > Terrestrial > Soil > Wetlands | place: USA...
GGTGTCCGTGTTCGCGGCCGCGCTTTGCGAGCGGCGCCAGAGCCGCTCGCAATGATGCAGGTAGATCAGGCCCGGCACCCCGAGCAGGAGCTCTCGTGCGCGCTTCGCGAAAGAGAGTGCGAGCGCCGCATCGGGAGCCAGCCCCGCGAAGGGCGCGAGCAGCAGGTACCCGCCTTCCTGCACCCCGAGGGCGCCAGGGATGGCGAACGCGGCGCCGCGAATCGCCTGGCCCAGGCTCTCGAGCAGCAGCGCGTCACGCCAGCCCACGGGCGAGCCCAGCAGCCGCAGCGCGATATAGACCTCGCCCGAGCCGACCAGCCAGCCGGCGAAGCTCAGCGCGAAGCTCGCCGTCGCGTGCCTTCCGCGCCCGTAGGTGGCCTGCACGGCGACGTCGATCGCGTCCGCACGGCTGATCAGGCCGGACCACTCGCGCCGGCGCGCCACGCGGGCGAGCCGGCGCACTGCTCCGCCGAACAGCCCGCGCCGCTGCACCAGATAGAACGAGATCAGGATGACGGCCAGCACGACGCTCGCGGTGAGAGTAGCGATGATCACCGTGTGGTGCTGTTGTCGGGCGCTGGCGCTCTCGATCCTCGCCGGCAGCGCGAGCAGCGCGATGCCGATCAGCCCGAACGCGAATTGCGCGAGCGCCTGTAGAGTAGTCGAGACGGTGACGGCGGCCGCCGCACTTTGAGTCGCCATGCCCCGGCGGGACAGATGGCGGGTCATGACGACCGGTCCGGCCACTTGGCCGAGCGGCATGAGACTGTTGGCCGACTCGCCCACCCAGCGCGCGAGCAACGCGTCGCGCCATGCGCCGCGGGCCGTGCCCGCGTCGAAGAGGACTCGGATTGCCGCCGCATCCAGCCAGAGCGGCAGCAGGTGAAACAGCGCGACGAGCAGCAGGCCCCATCCCGCCGTCGCGAGTGTCGCGAACACGGGCGTGAGCCCCTGCGAGGCGAGAAGCCCGATGAGGAGCAGCAGGCCCGCCGAAAGGAGCCAGACCGCCGGCTTTCTCACGATGACTCTTGTCCGGACGCCCGGCCAGGCTGCCGCGCGGGCTCTGTCGGCCGCCGCGCGAAAACCTGACGGAAGCCGAAGTATCCCAGGGCATCTTTGAGATTCGAGATCAGTCGCCAGCCGCGGCGCATGCGCGCATCGGTCACATACTCGAACGTGAGCGAGACGCGGGTCTCCCCTTCTCTGAGCGGGGTGATCCGGTGGCGCAGCGCATCGCCATCGAAGAACACGAGTCCGCCCGGCGGGATTTGAATCGAGCCCGGCACGACGGCGACACCCTTCTCGCGAGTGTGCCGCTCGTAGTCGAGACGGCAGGAGGACTCGTCGATGACGCCGAAGAGCACCGTATAGCGGCGCCCCACATAGTACGAAGTATCGTAATGCCAGCCGATGTGGTCGCCCGCACGGGTGTAGAAATACAGGGCATAGGCGTGCGGATCATCGGGGGGCGAGAGCTGCAGACGCTCGCCCGCGATGCCCGCGAGCATGTCGATCAGCGCACGCGAGCGATAGAGCTCCGCAATGAAGGGCGCACGCTGGTCGATGACCTGCCGGCCGACACTGCCCCCTTGCTTGTGGCCGGGCAGATAATTGCGGTTGACCGACGATTGCACGGCGGCGACAGCCGCTGCGAGGCGCGCAGTGGAATCCGGCGGCAGGAATTCCGGCAGGAAAAGGAACGAGCCCTGCTCGACGAAGGTGCGTCGCAGTGACTCGAGCGCAATGCCGCGCGGTAGCCCGGTCAGACCAGTCCCGTCCCGGACGTCGGACTCGCCGCCATCGGCTTGACTCGGCGCGCCACCCGGCGATAGTCGATGACGACCCAGGCGGCGAACACCGGAGCGCCGATCGATGCCGCGATCAGGAAGGGCATGATCCCGTTGCATAGCGTCACCAGCGGCAGCAGATAGAGAACGTCCTCCGTCTCAAAACCGCCGAGCGAAGCCTGACGGGTCGCAGTCTTGCCGGCCATCTCCTCCATGCGCATGCGCAGGTAGAAGATCAGCGCGACGGAGGCTCCTGCGACCGCGCCCAGCGCGGGCGGCGGTACTCCCAGCAGATTGTCGGAGCTCGTCCCAACGCCGGCTCCCATCGCCACGAAGAGGAGAATGGTGACCGCGGCATCGCTCGCCAGATCGTAAACGTGACCGACCAGGCTCGTCTTGCCACTGAGCCGGGCGAGCTCACCGTCGGTGTGGTCGAGGAAATTGGAGAGGATCACCAGCAGGGCGGCGATGTTGGACCAGCCGTAGGTCCCCGGCGTGAAAGCGGCCGCGCCTGCAAGCCCGATCGCGAGGCGCAGCGTCGTCAGATGGTTGGGCGTGACGCGACTGTCCGCGAGCGGTGTCACCAGCCGCCGCGCGAGGCGCGCATCCCATGGACGCTGCACGCGCGACACCGGTGCCGGAAGGTTGTCAGGCATCTATCGTGTCCGGTTACGGGCCCCCTGCCGATCCTGCGAAGCATTGTACGCGCAATCGAGGCGTCGTCGAGCCGAGTGGACCCAGTGGCGGCGAGCACGCTTTGATTCCGCCGATGGTGGCGATATCATCAAGAAGAATGCCGATATCCAGCGTCTCCAGGCGCTTGCCGCGCTTCATCGGAACGTAGTCCAAAGCAGCGTCAGTGCGATGCCCCACATGACTACCGCCACCAGCGCATCGAGGAGCCTCCAGGCGATGGGGCGGGCGAAGACAGGGGCGAGCAGGCGCGAGCCGAAACCCAGGCTCGTAAACCAGCCGAAGCTCGCCGTCCACACACCCGCGAGAAATGCGGGCCGCAGCGGCGCCGGCTGCTGCACGCCCACCGAGCCTATGAGCAGCACGGTGTCGAGATACACGTGCGGATTGAGCAGAGACACGGCGAGCGTCTGCAGGAGAACACTGCGCGCCGACTTCGCACCGCCGGCCGCAGCCGCCGCGAGAGATTGACTCGAGCAGGCACGGCGCGCCGCGCCAAGTCCATACCAGCCGAGGAAGCCGGCGCCGGCGACCGCCAGCGCATCGAGGGCCAGCGGATTGCGGCCGAGCGCGGCGGATAGCCCGCCGACGCCTACCGCCGTCAGCACCACGTCTATGAGGATGCACAGGACGACGACAAGAGCCACATGGACGCGCAGCAATCCCTGACGCAAGACGAACGCGTTCTGTGCGCCGATGGCGATGATGAGGGACGCGCCGAGAAAGAGTCCCGTGAGATATGCGCTGGGTGATGCAATGCCCGTCATGCGGCGAGTATCGTCACCGCCTGCGCGGCAGGCTACTTAGAAGTGCTAATGCGGATGAAGCCCGGCTAAATCACTGCGCCAACTGGAACCGCTCGAACGAGTGCAGCGCCGTCTCGACCGCCGCGCGCAACGCCCGCGGGGGACGCTTGACCATCCAGGTCCATTTCTGCACCCGCAGTTGTTGCCTGGCCCGGTCCGCCTTCAGGTCGAGGGCGGCGACGATGCGATCGCCCGCCAGTACGGGGCAGGCGAAATACCCCAGCACCCGCTGATGCGCGGGGAGATACGCCTCGAAGCGGTGCTCATAGTCGAAGAAGAGACTCAGCCGGTTGCGCTGACACACCAGCGGGTCGAATGGCGAGAGAATGTGGACCCGTGAGGCGCTGGTTTCGGGCTCGAGCGCGAGCGTTTCGGGCCGTGCCCAGTGCCGGCACTCGCCCGCCCCCTCGAAATCGACGGCCACGAGCTCGCCCCGGCGCACCTTCGCCTCGATGAGCCGCCGCAGCGCCGGCTTGCTGGCGACGCCTCCATAACAGGCGGAGTCGATGCTGACGAGGCCTTGCGAGCGCAAGGCCCGCTCGAGCACGTGATTCAGTGTCTCCCGCGGCGTGGCCGTACGCGGCAGTCCTTCCCAGCCGAAATGCCGCGTCGTCAGCTCGTAAGACTTGAGCATGCCGGTCCGCTGGCTGATGGTGACGAGCCCTTTGAAGAACGCAAGTTGCAGAGCGCGTTTGGAGGGTTTGCGGCTCGCCCAGGGGTGTGTCTTCTCGACGAGCACATCATCGTCGATGTCGCGGATCGTGAGCGCACCGCCGCGGCGGATGCGCGCGAGCACTCTGCGAAGATCACCCGTCGTCACCGAGGCGAACCAGCGGCCGCCGCGCGTTCGCGCGCCGCTGCGCATCTCGCGTACGTAGTACCTGAAGTCCGCGACCGGCAAGTACGCGAGCGCGTGCGTCCAATACTCGAAAACGCTGCGTTCCACCGCCTGGGCGCCATGCAGGTGCTCACGCCGGTAATCGGGAATTCTCGTGTAGAGGATGTGGTGATGACATCTCTCGATCACGTGGATGGTATCGATCTGTACATAGCCGAGGTGCCGTATGGCCGCGGGTGTGGCCGCCGGGCCGCCGCCAAAGGGCGCGTCGGCGTCCAGCCGTTGGGCGTGCAGCCAGATGGCTCGGGCGAGACTGCGGGTGATCCTGGCGGGCTCTGTGATCCTGGCGGGCTCTTGGCTCATGGCGGGGTTTTGCTAAGATTACAAACAAAGAAGAAGCGCCGGGGCTATGCGCTGGCGGCCAAGCCTAGATGTAAGGCGCCGCGCTCACGGCGCCGCGAGCTCCGCCAGCACCTCGCCGATGCGCCGCACCACGATAGAGAGATGCCCTTCGCTCGGGAAGTAGTGCGGATCGCACGCCGGCAGCGCCGCGGCCAGGCGCCGCGCCATGGCCGCGGGCAGGATCTGGTCCACCAGACCCTGCCACAGGCTGACAGGCATGCGCACATCCTGCAGCCGGAAATCCCAGGGCCGGGCAATCAGTGTCAGCTCCCAGGCCGCGCCCCGGCCGCCCTGCCGCAGCGCCTCGGCGGTGCTCGCCAGCATGATCGCGCGATAGCCGGGGTCGGCAAAGAGATCCCGGTCCGGCGGCATCATGCCGGCCATCATGAACTTGAGATAACGGTCCGCCTCCCGACTCATCCAGTGCGCCAACAGGTGGACCACGCCCCGGGCGAGCGGCGCCGCGTGCGCGGCCAGCGCCAACATGACCCGATCCTGCGCCAGCATCCCCGCCCTCCCGTCCGCCACCGCGAGCGGACCCAAGGGACAGACCAGGGCAACGCGAGCCAGGCGATCCGACATCGACGCGGCGCACGCCAGCGCATAGGGTGCACCGCCCGAAACGCCGACGATGGAGAATCGTTGCAACCCGAGCTGGTCCGCCAGTGCGCCGATGTCCGCGGCCCAGTCGCCGATGCGCCGGCCTGGCTGAAACGTAGATTGCCCGAATCCCGGCCGATCGACGGCCAGCAGTCTCAGGCCGAGCCGGCCGGCCGCGGCGGCGCACACCCGCGCCTCGAGGCGCGACCCGGGATAGCCGTGAAAGTACAGGACCGGCGGGCCCGCGGGATCGCCGAGCTCCAGGCAGGCGAGCGTGCGCCCATCCGCAAGGCGCAGCCGGTGTTCCGTCTCAGCCGCGCCGCTCGCGCTCCATCCGCCGGGGGCTCTTTCCGGAAGCGTCAACTCTGCCGCCTGCAATCTTTCATCTTCCCGGCAACCTCTCGCCTTTCTAATTACGCCATCGGCAGCGCAGTGTTCCCTGCCGACCATTCTCGGGACCGAGCGACGGCCTGGTCAAATGGCGTGCGCGGCTCCGTGCCGCCGCACGGCCCCGATCGCCGCTCCGCCGGCCGGTAGCGGTGCTAATGTCGATGCAGACTGGCTAAAGCGCTCCGGGAGGCGCCCGTGCTCGATGAGGCATTGCTCGCGGCCGTGGCCGCAGTCGCCCGCGAAGGCAGTTTCGAGCGCGCGGCTCGCGTGCTGCACATCACTCCGTCGGCCGTCTCGCAGCGGGTGAAGCTCCTCGAGGAGCGCCTCGGCGCCGTCCTGATCGTCCGCGGACAACCCTGCTCCGCCACGGAGATCGGCGCGCGCATCTGCCGGCACGCGGAGCTCGTCGCGGTCCTGGTATCGGAGCTGCGGCGCGAGCTGCCGATGCTCCCCAAGGACTCTTCCGACACGCCCCACGCCAGTCTGCGTATCGCCGTCAACGCCGACAGTCTGGGTACCTGGTTCATCCAGGCGATGGCGGAATTCGGGCGTGAGGATGCCGCCGCATTGCTCAACCTGACCCTGGCGGATGAGGACCACACGGCCGAGTGGCTGCGCCGCGGATATGTCCTGGGCGCGGTCACTTCGGTGGGGACCGCCGTGCAGGGGTGCCGCATCCGCCGGCTCGGCTCGCTGCGATACATAGCCACCGCCAGCCCGGGCTTCATGCGGCGTTGGTTCGACGCGGGCGTGACTGCAGACGCCTTGGCCCGGGCGCCAAGCCTTCTGTTCGACAGCAACGACAGGCTGCAGGAGCTCTGGGCCCGCCGGATCGTACGCCGCGACGTGACTCTGCCGGTGCACCGCATTCCTTCCACGCACGCGTTCGTCGATGCGGCGCTCGCCGGCGTCGGCTGGGGAATGAACCCGTCGTCGCTGGTTCGCGCGCAACTGCAAGCCGGCACGCTGGTCGAGCTGGTGCCGGATACCCCGGTCGACGTGCCTCTTTACTGGCAGGCGACGCGCCTCAAAGTACCCGTGTTGCAGCGCCTGACGCGCAGCGTCGTCCGCGCCGCCTCCGCGGCTTTGGAGCCACCGTAACCCTCAGGATTCGCAGACCTGCCGCGCGGCGGCGCGTGCGCTCGGACTCCCCCGCGGGCCGGCCCGCATGTTGGTCAGGACCACCCCGCCCACGACGATCACGGCGCCGACCAGGGTCATCCAGCCCGGCCGCTCGCCGAGCCATACCCAACTGATCAACAGCGCGAGCGGAGTCCCGGAATAGATGAAGCTCGACACCTTGGTGACGCTCGCCCGGTGCAGCGCCATGTTCCAGGTGAGATAGCCGAGAAAAGTCGGCGCCAGTCCCAGCCAGACCAGCGCGGCAATGCGCGCGTGCGGCGCCGTGAGCAGCGCATGCGGCAGCCCGATACCGAAAGGCAGTGTGCCGAGGGCGCCGCCGAGAATGGTGACGGTGGTGACCGCCTCCGCGCCGTAACGCGCGGAGAACGGCTTTTGCAGGGTGAAATAGGCCGACGTCGCCAGCACACTGACCAACACGAGGGCGGCCTTCGGCTGGAAGCTGACATCGTTCCCGCTGGTCAACACCACCAACACGACGCCGGCCAGCGCTATCGCCAGGCCGACGAGCGCACGTCCGGACAGCCGCTCACGCAGCCACAGCGCCGATGCCGCGGCAGTCGCCGCCGGCGCGAGGGCGATGATGATGGCCGCGGTGCCGCTCGCGATCCGTGTCTCCGCGTAATTGAGGCAAAGGTGATAGACCGACAGCCCGATCACCCCCAGCCCGAGCAGCGGCGGCCACGCCGACAACGGCGGGAACGGCAGCCTCCGGATCCGCATCCACAGCACGAAGCAGACCGAGCCCAGCAACAGGCGTGCGAATGCCACCTCTCCCGGCGTGAACCCGCCGAGGCCATACGCGATCGCGGCGTAGGCGGAGGACCAGGTAATCATCGCAACGGCGACGTAGAAGAGCGCCCGCGCGTCGAGTTGGCCGGAGTTTTCCATGGGGGACTTCTTGCGGATTCGGAGTGAAGCGTGTCGGGTTCATCTTAGGCAGCGGATCCGCGCCGGTCGCGCCATTTCCGGACGCGAAGGCTCGGAGTCCTCGAGCAGCATATTAGAAGGCCAGATACTGGAATTGAATGATGACTCAGCCTGGCCTGATCTACAATTGATAAGGAGACGATATGGCTGCTGCTGCCTTCGAATCGAAACCGGCGCTCGATGCCAAGGACTGGCAGCTCCTCGAGCTGCTGCAAAAGGACGCGCGCACCGGCTATGCCGAGCTCGGCCGCCACGTCGGGCTGTCGGCTCCGGCCACCGCGGAACGGGTGAAGCGCCTGGAAGACGCCGGTGTGATCCGTGGCTATCGCGCCGCGGTCGATCCGCAAAGGCTGGGCTACGTGATCGAGGCGGTGATCCGCCTGCGCTGCGACGGCAGCGTCTGCGCCAGCCTCGGCCCGTCGCTGGCCGAGATCCCGGAGATCCTCGATTACCGCCGGCTGGCCGGCGAGGATTCCGGCTCGCTGCGGGTGATCGCGATGTCGGTGGGTCACCTGGAGGCGGTGTTGGACCGCATCGTGAAGTTCCACCCCAGCATCAGCACCACCACCCTGGTCGTGCTGCAGACGCCGTACAACAACCGTCCGCTGTCGCGGGCGATGTGGCTGAGCGGCAGCGCCGCTGACTACGCGCCTCAGGTCTTCAGCCGATAGCCCGTGTGGAAAATCCAGCCGACGATGGCGAGCGCGGCAGCGAGAAACAGCGCGGTCATCCCGAGGCTGACGCCGACGTTCACGTCGGCCATGCCGTAGAAGCTCCAGCGAAAGCCGCTGATCAGGTACACGACCGGATTGAAGAGCGCGACTGTGCGCCACGCCGGCGGCAACATATTGATGGAGTAGAAGCTGCCGCCGAGGAAGGTGAGCGGTGTGACGATGAGCAGCGGCACGATCTGCAGCTTCTCGAAGCCGTCGGCCCAGATGCCGATGATGAAACCGAACAGGCTGAAGGTCGCCGCGGTGAGCACGAGGAACGCCACCATCCACAGCGGGTGCTCCACACGCAGCGGCACGAAGATGCCCGCGGTGGCGAGGATGATGGCGCCGAGGATGATCGACTTGGTCGCGGCCGCGCCGGCGTAGCCGAGCACGATCTCCACCGCCGAGACCGGAGCGGAGAGGACCTCGTAGATGGTCCCCGTGAAGCGGGGGAAGTAGATGCCGAAAGACGCGTTGGAGATGCTCTGGGCGAGCAGCGACAGCATCACCAGCCCCGGTACGATGAAGGAGCCGTACCCGATCCCGCCCACGCTCTGGATGCGCGAGCCGATCGCGGCGCCGAACACCACGAAGTAGAGCGAGGTGGAGATGACGGGGGAGACGATGGTCTGCGTCACGGTGCGCCGGGCGCGCGCCATCTCGAACTTGTAGATCGCGAGCACCGCCTCGACGTTCATGGCCTTCCCCGCACCAGGCTCACGAAGATGTCCTCGAGCGAGCTTTGGCTCGTCGCAAGATCGCTGAACTCGATCCCCGCCTCCCGCACCTTCTCGAGGAAGTGGCCAACGCCGTCGCCGGCGTGCTTCGAGTCGTAGAGCCAGACGAGCTCGCTGCCGTCACTCGAGAGCTCCAGGCGTCCCGGCGGCAGCCCTTGCGGCACCTGAGCGAGCGGACGGCGCAGGCGCAGCGACAAGCGCTTGGTGCCGAGCTCGTGCAGCAAATCGGCCTTGTTCCTCACCAGGACGAGCTCGCCCTTGTTGATCACCCCGACGCGGTCGGCCATTTGCTCGGCTTCCTCGATGTAATGGGTCGTGAGGATGACCGTCACCCCTTGGTCGCGCAGCCGGCTCACGAGTTGCCACATGTCGTGCCGCAGATCGACGTCCACGCCCGCCGTGGGCTCGTCCAGGAACAGCACGCGCGGCTCGTGGGCAAGCGCCTTGGCGATGAGCAGGCGGCGCTTCATGCCGCCGGAAAGCGTCATGATCCGGCTGTCCTTCCTGTCCCATAGCGACAGTGCCCGCAGCACGCTCTCGATGTGAGCCGGCTTGGCGCGCAAGCCGAACAAGCCGCGAGTGAACGAGACCGTATTCCACACGGACTCGAAGGCGTCGGTGGTGAGCTCCTGCGGCACCAGGCCGATCAGTGACCGGGCCGCGCGCCAGTCGCGGATGATGTCGTTCCCAGCGACCACCACCCTGCCCGCGCTCGCCCGCACGATGCCACAGACAATGCTGATGAGCGTGGTCTTGCCCGCTCCATTCGGCCCGAGCAGCGCGAAGATCTCGCCGCGGCGGATGGCGAGATCGATTCCCTTGAGTGCGACGAAGCCCGAAGCGTACGTCTTGGAGACGCCGGAAATCTCGATGATGTCTTCCATCACCGCCAGGATAACAGCTAATGCAGCGCAGCGGGGCCGCCGCCCTTGCCCGCCCGCACCCAGAAGAGCAGCGGCAGCATGGCGAGGAAAAGCAGGCCCAACAACTTGAAGTCATCGAGATACGAGAGCAGCGTCGCCTGCTGTATGGCGTTCTGGTAGACGGCCGCCAGGGTCGTTGGCGAGTCCGGCGTGCTGCCGAGCGCCGTCGCGAGATGGCGCGCGTAATCGGTGTAGGCCGGATTCATCCCCTGCAGCAGCTCGACGATGCGGCTCTGGTGGAATTGCTCCCGCCGGGTGAGCATGGTCGAGGCGAAGGAGATGCCGATGCTGCCGCCGAAGTTGCGCGCCAGGTTGATCAGCGCCGAGGCGTTGTCGGTCTTGCCGCGCGGGACGTCGCGGAACGCCAGCGTGTTGATGGGGATGAAGAGGAACGCGAGCGAGGCCGCCTGCACCATGCGGGCGAGTACCAGCCAGTCGAAGGAGATGCCGAGGTAGAAGTTCGTCATCCAGAGGAGGCTCAGGCCCCCGAGCGTCAGGCCCACCGCCACCAGCAGGCGCAGGTCCACCTTGTTGATGGAGCGGCCGACCCACGGCAGCAGCGCGATCATGACCACTCCGCCGGGCGTCAGCACCATTCCCGCATCGACGGCCCGGTAGCCCATGAGGCTCTGCGTGTAAGCGGGTATCAGGTACGTGCTGCCGAGCAGCATGAAGCCGAGCATCAGCATCAGGCCGAACGACACGGCAAAGTTGCGGTCGAGCAGCAGGCGTACATCGACCAGGGGGTCGTGAGTCCTGAGCTCCCGCCAGAAGAGGAGCACGAACGCGGCCGCCGACACCAGCGCGAGCACGGTGATCATCGGAGAGGAGAACCAATCGGCCTCCTGGCCGCGGTCGAGCACGACCTGCAGGCAACCCAAGCTCAGGGCCACGAATCCAAAGCCCGTCCAGTCCATGGGCGACTGCTTGGTGGCGTCGCGGCTGCGCGCACCCTCGTGAATCAACGCGCTCACCAGGCCGAAGACCCCGATACCGACCGGAACATTGATGAAGAAGATCCAGCGCCAGTCGTAACTGTCGGTGATCCAGCCGCCGAGCGTCGGGCCGATCGTAGGGGCGACGACGGCGGCAATACCGTAGATCGCAGTAGCCATCCCCCGCTTCTCGCCGGGAAAGCTATCGGCGAGGATGGCCTGGCCGACCGGCTGCAGGCCGCCGCCGAAGGCGCCCTGGGCGGCGCGCAGCGCCACCAGCGCCGTGAGACTCGGCGCCAGGCCGCAGAGGAGCGACGCCAGGGTGAATCCCGAAATGCAGGCGAGGAAGAAGCGCTTGCGGCCGAAGCGGGCAGAGAGCCAGCCCGAGATCGGCATGACCGCCGCGTTGGTGACGAGGTAACTCGTCAGCACCCAGGTCGACTCATCCTGGCTGGAGGAGAGCGACCCGGCGATGTGCGGCAGCGAGACGTTGGCGATGGAGATATCCATGATCTCCATGAACGCCGCCAGCGCAACCACCGGCGCGATGAGCCAGCCGCCCGCCGCGCCGGCCTTCTGCGCCGCAGTGGTCACGGCCGGCTCCGATCCGCCGCGCGTGCGTAAAGAGGCTGGGCGCCGCCGCGCAGGTTCGCGGTGACGATGTCATTGATCATCCGGTCGGCGCCGGAGTCCTGGTCCGTGTAGACGTTGGTGCTCTGTGCGGCGGGCCAGGCGGGGACCCGCGAGAGCGACGAGCCATCGAGGTCGTGGACATTGACGTCAATATCCGCCGACAGCCCCAGGAAGAGCGGATGCCGGGCGAGCTCCGCCGGCTCCAGGCCGATGCGCACCGGCAGGCGCTGCACGATCTTGATCCAGTTACCGGAGGCGTTTTGCGTCGGCAGGACCGCGAGCGCGCTGCCCGTGCCGGCAGTGAGTCCCAGAACCTTGCCGTGGTAGTCGACATGCGAGCCGTACATGTCCACCGTGACCCGCACGGGCTGGCCGATGCGCAGATTTCCCAACTGGTTCTCCTTGAAGTTGGCATCGACCCACATCGAGCTCACCGGCACGAGGGCCAGCATCTCGGTCGCTGGCGAGACCTGCTCGCCGAGCTCGACCGACCGGCGCACCACGTAACCCGATACCGGCGCCAGTACGCGCGTGCGGGAGAGCGCGAGCCAGGCCGCGCGCAGGTTGGCTTCAGCCTGCAACACCCTGGGATGAGTCGCCGGCGTCGTGCCCGCGATCGCAGCCTCCGTGCTCGCCAGGGTCGCCTGTGCCTGCTGCAGGGCCGCACGGGCGCTGCGCACCGCGTTCTGGTCGTGCTCCAGGGTCTCGAGGGAGACGCCGTGGACCGACAACAGCGAACGGTCGCGCGTGAGATCCTCATCCGACTGACTCAACTGCGTCTGCTCGGCAGCGACCAGCGCGGCATCGCGCCGCGCCTCGGCGAAGAGCTGCGCGACTTCGCGCACCGTCTCCCCGAGACTGGCCTTCGCCTGCGCCAGCGCGATCTGCGCGTCGCGGGGATCGATCCGGACCAACACCTGTCCGCGCTGGACGTACTGTGTCTCGTCGGTATTGATGGCGACCACGGTGCCGGAGATCTGCGGCGTCAGGAGGACGAGGTTGCCGTTGACGTAGGCGTCGTCCGTGGTGACGTGATATCTCGCGACCAGCGCGTAATAGGCCCCGAGCGCTGCGGCGGCCACGGCCACCGCCAGCACGATGATCCCGCGCCGCAGCAGGTTGCCGGCTTGCGGAGGTGCTTTTTCGGTTTGCTGCTGCTCAGTCATGGCTGCTCCCTGAGAGGTACGGGTTGTAGCGTTTCGTGCTCGAAGAGATGTCCGCGTCCGCCGCGCTGTGCAGCGCGCCGTCACTGGAATTCCACCAGCCGCCGCCGAGGGCGCGGAACAGCGCCGCGGTATCCGTGAAGCGCTGCGCGTCGGCCTGCACCTGCGTGAGCGCGGCACTCTGGTATTGCTGCTCCGCGGTCAGCACTTGCAGCTCCGTGTATTTGCCGGCACGGTATTCCGCGGCCGACAGCTCCTCGTTCTCACGTGCGGCTTGCAGAGCGCGGTTGTGCGCGGTGTAGCTGTCGCCGTCGTGCTGCAACGCCTGCAGGGCGTCTGCAACGTCCACAAAGGCGGCTATGACCGTGCTGCGATACGCCGCTTGCGCCTGGGCATAGCGCTGCTTGGCTTCGTCCGCTTGCGCCCTGAGCGTACCGCCGTGGAAAAGCGGCGCCGCGAGGCCGAGACCGGCCGACCAGACACCGCCCGGTTGGGTGAAGAGGTCGCTGAGCTTGCTGGTCTGCTGCGCATACTGTGCGGACAGACTGAGCTGCGGCAGCCGGGCCGCCTCGGCGACGCCGATTCCGGCGCTGGCCGCGTGCAGGCTCTCCTCTGCCGCGAGGATGTCGGGACGCTGTTGTACCAGCGCGGAAGGCACGGAGACCGGCAACCGGCCGGGCAGCGTGAAGTCG
>Ga0335075_10011492_pt1 | contig 13384 bp, 14 predicted proteins | sample Lox_Sample_24_FD_206723 | JGI IMG/M metagenome (GOLD analysis project Ga0335075, IMG submission 206723) | Soil microbial communities from Loxahatchee National Wildlife Refuge, Florida, United States - Lox_Sample_2.4 | ecosystem: Environmental > Terrestrial > Soil > Wetlands | place: USA...
TCTACTTCACCGACGTGCTGTGGCCGGCGCTGCGCAAGATCGACTTCCTGCGCGCGGTCCGCGCCTTCCAGCAAAGGAAACGGCGGTTCGGCCGGTAAAACGCCTGTCCCATGCAGCGGGAGAGGTCGACACGCGTGAGCGTCGAGGGTGAGGGGGATCGGGAGGGCATCGAACTTTTCCACCCTCCCGATCGTCGCCGCCTCGGCGCTAATGCGCGTCGCGCTGGTCCGCTTCGCAATCCTCTTCCGCGCGCGGCACGGATCCGGTTAGAATGCGCGCAACCAACGCCACGCATGTTTCGAATGTCGTCAGGTCGCGCCAGCGATCAGCCGGTTCGCTTTCGGGCACCACCAGCACCCCGCCCGATCCGACAATGCCTCCCTCGATCATCAGATTGTCGTGTCGCTTGAATTGCTCGATCAGCAGCCCGTCGCCGTCACGCCACACTCTTCCGGGACTCCCCGTCGCGACGCTGTGTGTCAGGACGTAGTCCATGCTCCGCTGCGTGAACGGCACCGGGCAATTGGTGTAGCCGAACACCGCCAAGCCCAATGCCCGCGCGTACCCCACTTCATACACCGTGCCGACATCCGCGCTCGGGCCGCGGAATGGCGTCAGATTGGCAATCACGGCCTGACAGCCACGTATATGTGCCTCGTTGCGCAACGCAATCCGCTGCCACTCCGGCAGATGCGCCCATGCCGCCTCGTCCGCCAGCGAATCCAGCGGCGACACCGCGGCCAGGCCGTGGCGCCCGCAGATCGCTGCGCGGCGCGCGGCCCAGGCCTCCGCGTCCGGCAGGAACACGTCGGGGCCGGCGAGATAAACCCGCGCTGTCATTCCTCGATGATACGCCACGGTACGTCGATCACCACCAGCCGCGGCCCGGCATCGCGCATCAGCGCCGCCTGCAATTGCCGCGCGCGGTAGGTGTACAGCAGGTAGTCCCACCATTTCACCTTCACCACCTCCGGGATCAGCACCGCGATCGGGCGATCCGGGAACCTGTCTTCCAACTCGTGGACGATCTTTTGCAGCGGTTCGAGGAACTGGCGGTACTCGGACCGCAGCACCGCCAGCCGCGGGACCGGGACGCCTGCTTGCTCGGCCGGCGTCACGACATTGCGGTGCCAATCGCGGTGCAGTTGCGCGTCGTTCTCTTCGGCGTCGGGGCCTTCCAGCGCCGAGAGGTGGACCACCAGCACATCCTGCGACAACCGCATCGCAAAATGCAGCGCCTTGGCGGTGATGGCGTTCCAACCCTCCATCGGCAGCATCACGGCCGGCGGCAGGAGCTGGCGCAGATGGTGCATCGGGCCGTAGCGCAACTGGCGCTTCATTGTGGCGAACCGGTGATGGATGCGCTGCATCACCAGGAACAATAGCGGAATGACCAGGATGGTGATCCACGCACCCTCGACGAACTTGGCAACGATGATGATCGCGAGAGCGATGCCGGTCGCGACCGCACCCAGGCCGTTGATGAAACGCTTTACCTGCACGCGGAACGATCGCTGTTGTCGCAGCGCGCGCGTCCAGTGCATTGCCATGCCTGCCTGCGACAGCGTGAACGACAGGAATGCGCCGACCGCGAACAATGGGATCAGCTTGTCGGTAATGCCGCCGAATGCGATCAGCAGAATGCCGGCAGCGGCACCCAAGAACAGAATGCCGAGCGAATAGACCAGGCGCCGTCCCGGCATGGCGAAATAGTGCGGCAGGTACTCGTCGCGTGCCAGCAAGCGGCAGACGCGGGGGAAACCGACGAAACTGGTGTTGGCGGAGAGGCACAGCACCGCCAGCACGCTGCCGATGGCCACGTCGTAGACCGGGCCGCGGCCTACCAGGGCGGCGGCGAGCTGTGACAGCACGCTCTGATAGCCCGGCTTGCCCTGGTCCATCGCGCCGATGGTGAACGCGTGTGCAAGCAGGGCAATAACCAGCAGCAGGAAGGCCAGCAGGACGACGATGCCGGCGAGTGTACGGCGGGCGTGGCTCACCGACGGCGCGCGGAACGCACTCACGCTGTTGCTGACGGCTTCCACGCCGGTCATGGCGGTGCAGCCGGCGGCGAAGGCACGCAGTACCAGCCAGGTGTCGGCAGCCTGGCGAGCCGGCGGGATTGGCGGCGGTTTTATCACCGGCTCGGGATTGCCGGCCATGGTCTTCACCAGACCGAAGATCAGCAGTGCCACCCAGCAGATCACGAACAAATAGGTGGGCAGCGACCAGACCAGCCCGGCTTCTTGGGTGCCGCGCAGGTTCACCACGACGATGGCCGCGAGTACGCCCAGGCACAGCGGCAAGGTCCACGGGTGCAGCGCCGGGACCGCCGAGGTGAGTGCGGCGACTCCGGCGGAAATGCCGACCGCAACGTTCAGGATGTAGTCCACCATCAGCGCGGTGCCTGCCAGCAATCCTGCCGGCCGCCCCAGGTTTTCGCTGGCGACGGTGTAGGAGCCGCCACTGCTGGGATAGGCCTCGATGGTCTGCCAATAGGAAAAGAACAGGATGAACAGCAGCACCAGGATCGCGGCCATGATGGGCAGCATCAGGGCAAGGCCGGCGGCGCCGAGCGGCACCAGGACGGTCAGCGCTGCTTCCGGGCCGTAAGCGGCCGAGGACAGCCCGTCCAGGCCCATGGCCGGGACGCCTTCGATTTCGGTTATCTTCGCGCTGCCGGCCTCGCGGTTCGAGAGGCGGCGGCCGAGCAATACGCTGAGGACCGACATGCGCTGTCCTTGCTGGGACGGATAGCAGGAACGTTCTGCGGGTGATTGTGGTCGCAGCGCGGCGGGTGGCGATGGGCTCGCGCAGGATTTAACCATGGCCGGGAAGCGCCTAACCTTGCCCGTGAAGCGGGAGAGGTCGAGGCGCGATCGCGCCGAGGGCGAGGGTGATCCGGTCGGCAGGAAGCAGGCTGCCCCGTTCCGGTCACCCTCACCTGAGTCGCTGCGCTCCACGACCTCTCCCGCGCGCCAGCGCGGAGAGGCTTATGAAGCTCGCCTATTCCCCTATCCTGCACCGGCCGCCGCTGCGCTGGCCGAACGGGGCTCGCGTGGCCGTGTGGGTGGTGCCGAACATCGAGCACTACGAGTACCTGCCGAAATTCGTGCGCGCCCGCGATCCATGGCCGCGCTCGCCGCATCCGGATGTGCTGAACTACGGCGCGCGCGACTACGGCAATCGCGTCGGGCTATGGCGCTTGTTCGACCTTACCGACATGTTCCGCATCCGCTGCACCGTCAGCCTGAACATGACGGTGATCCAGCACTACCCCGCGATCCTGGAAGCGATGGAGCAGCGCGGCTGGGAGTACATGTCGCACGGCATCTACAACACGCGCTATCACTGGGACTTCTTGGAAGACGAGGAACGTGCGGCCATGCAGGAAAGCCGTGCCATTCATCGCGCGCTGACCGGGCGCGAGCAACGCGGCTGGTTCAGTCCCGCCATCACCAACACGCTGCGCACGTTCGACCTGGCAGCGGAATGCGGTTACGACTACACGGCCGATCTGTATCACGACGATCAGCCATTCCCGCTGGCGGTGAAAACGGGGCGGCTGCTGTCGATGCCGTACTCGGTCGACCTGAACGACGTGATCCTGCACCGCCGCGGCGAGGAGGTGGGCGATTTCGTCCGCCAGATCCGCGACTATTTCGACACGGTGTATGCCGAAGGCGCCGAGCAAGGCCGGGTGATGTGCATCGCGCTGCATCCCTATTGGGTCGGACAGCCGCACCGCATCCGCGTGTTCCGCCAGGCGCTGGAATACATCCTGTCGCATCCCGGCGTGTGGCTGACCACCGCGGCCGACATCGTCGACTGGTACAACACGCACCATCTGCCAGCGATCGCAGCGCACCTCGCGGCGCGGGAGGCGGCCAATGGCTGAGGTCACGCCCGCCAGGGTCCCTCCTGTGGACGAGTTGCGCGAACCCGGCATGGACCATGCTCATTACCCGTTCCGCACGCTGCCCGACGCGCCACGCCTGGCCTGGCCCGATGGGGCGCGCATCGCGTTCACCGTGACCCTGATGCTGGACCATTGGGAACTGGAGCCGCCCGCCGATGCGAGTCCCGATCCGCGCATCGTCTCGCCGCTGGGCAAATTCTTTCCCGACTGGCTGACCTGGAGCCAGCGCGAATACGGCGCCCGCGTCGGCATCTTCCGGGTGCTGGACGTTCTGGACCGGTTCGGCGTGACGCCCAGCGTGGCGCTCGGGTCGGCCGCCGTCCAGCGCTACCCGGAATTGCTCGACGAGCTGATGCAGCGGAACGCCTGCTTCATGGCACACGGCAGTTATGCCACGCGACGCATTACCAGCCGCATGGACGAGGCGGACGAACGCAATTTCATCGCCGCGGCGCGCGATGCGGTGGCGGCGGCCACCGGCGCGGTGCCGCTGGGCTGGTGCGGGCAGGATTTCAATGAATCGGCGCGAACCCCGGCGCTGCTGGCGGAGGCCGGCTTCCTCTACACGATGGACTGGCCGAACGACGATCTGCCCTACTGGCTGGGTCCTTATGGCGATCGGCATATCCTGGCGTTGCCGCCGCAGCCGGAGTGGAACGACCTGGAATGCATGTGGCTGCGCCGGGTCAGCCCGCCGGCCTGGGCCGAGGGCGTCGCGGAGGCATTTGCCATGCTCCATGACGAAGGCGGCCGGGTGTTCAACCTGACGCTACATCCCTGGGTCGCCGGCCAGGCGCACCGCATCCGCTATCTGCGCGATGCGCTGTCGCAGGTGCTGGGAAAACCGGGGGTCTGGCGCACCACGACGGATGCGCTGGCACGGGCGGTACAGGGACAGCTTTCCACCGGCGGGTAGGAAGGTTCCGCCCGACTCTCTTGACCCGCCCCGCCCCCCTTTGTCATATCCGCGAGATGGCCGCGTCCGGCGGCGCTCCCATTACTCCGGTCGACGCGCCCGCCCCCGGCGGCCTTGAAAGTGACATGTCATGACCACGCCGCTGATGCCCAAGGCCACCGCCGTGTGGCTGATCGAGAAGACCGCGCTCACCTTCACCCAGATCGCCGATTTCTGCGGCATGCACCCGCTCGAGGTGCAGGCGATCGCCGACGGGGAGGTGGCGCAGGGCATCGTGGGCTACGACCCGGTCGCGAATGGCCAGCTCACCGCCGCGGAGATACGCCGCTGCGAGGCTGATCCCAATGCCCGCCTGAAGCTCGCGCCCACGGCGCTGCCGGTGCCGAAGCGGCTGCGCGGCTCACGCTACACCCCCGTGGCCAAGCGCAACGACCGCCCGGACGCCATTGCCTTCCTGCTGCGCAGCTATCCGCAGCTTACCGAGCCGCAGGTCGCCAAATTGCTCGGCACCACCAAGGAGACCATCCAGAAGGTGCGCGACCGCTCGCACTGGAACAGTGCGAACATCAAGCCACGGGATCCGGTGATCCTCGGGCTGTGCACGCAGACCGACCTGAACGCCGCCGTCGCCCAGGCGAACGAGCGCCTGGAACGAGAAGGCCGCGCCGTTCCGCCGCCGCCTCCGCCAGAGACGGAGGAGGCAGCGTAGCTTGGTTGTGGCAGGGTCAGTGAACTGGCGCTGATTCGCGCAGGCGTTCGATTTCTTCCTTGACGTGCAATTTCTCAATTTTCAATCGCATCAGAACATCGCTGTCCGGTCGCGGTCGCTGATCCTCGTCGAAGATGCGCGCTTCGAGCGCCGCATGGCGCTCCCTCAGTGCATCCAGACGGGCCTGCTGGCTCATGGTCAGGGTTCCTCCGATTCGTCCGGTGAAACAACCGCGGCCGCCGCAACGGCCGCGGCAAAGCCACCGTAACGCAACTGCCACCGTCGGCGCCAGCCGGAAACTGCGCCGGGGAATCGCGCCATTCGGCGCGCAGACCGCGTTCCGCTCCGCAGAATTGCGCCAGCGCCGCGGTAATTGAAGCAGTGTGGCACGAACGCCCGCGATTGTTGCGGTGGCGCGAGCTGCCGCGTTTTCGTTCCGCGGCCCTCCGCCACGGGGCCGCGACTGCTGTCGCATTGCTCCGCGCCGCGGCCGCGCTGGGGCGCGGCCGGCGAAGCCCCGCGTGGCGGCCGCCCCGCGTGCCGGCCGGTCGCGCGTGGCCGGCTGCCGCGCGCGGCGCCGCATTCCACGTCATTTTGGTGAAAGCCCCCTGGGGCAAGCCTTTTCGCTGTGCTATGAGGCCCGGATGTTGAAGGACCGGGACTCGCTGCTCCGCAAGCTGCACGAGCTGCGCAGCGAGCATCGCGACCTGGATACGGTGATCGCGCGGCTGGCAGAGCAAGGCGCGGCGGACCAGTTGCATCTGCAGCGGCTGAAAAAGCGGAAACTCATGCTGAAGGACGAGATCGCCTGGCTGGAAAGCCGCCTGATCCCCGACAGTATTGCCTGACATGAGCATTGCCTGACATGAGCGCGGCGGCGGCTCCGCGCGTTGGCATCATCATGGGCAGCCAGTCGGACTGGCCCACGCTGCGCCACGCGGCTGAGACGCTGGACCGGCTGGGTGTCGCCTACGAAAAGCGAATCGTGTCGGCGCATCGCACGCCCGATCGGCTACGCGAGTATGCGCGCACGGCGCGGGAGCGGGGCCTGGGCGTGCTCATTGCCGGGGCCGGCGGTGCCGCGCATCTGCCGGGCATGTGCGCCGCCTGGACGTCGCTGCCGGTGCTGGGGGTGCCGGTGGAGAGCCACGCGCTCAGCGGCATGGACAGCCTGCTGTCGATTGTGCAGATGCCCGCCGGCGTGCCGGTGGGAACACTGGCGATCGGCCGGGCCGGGGCGGTGAACGCCGGATTGCTCGCGGCGGCCGTGCTGGCGCTGGGCGATCCGCTTCTGGCGGAACGGCTGGATGCGCTGCGGGCGGCGCAGACGGCGGATGTCGCGGAGGAGCCAACCGATAACGACCCCTCTCCCGCTCTCGGACGAGGATAGGGCAGAAGAGGATGGAGTAAGGGTGATCAAGCCGGCACGCAGCACCGTCCGCTCTCCCGCACGCGGAAGACTGAAATGGGCCGTGCCATGACCTTCCCGCTGCCTCCTGGCGCGACCATCGGCCTGGTCGGAGGCGGCCAGCTCGGGCGCATGTCGGCGATGGCGGCAGCCCGGCTGGGCTATCGCTGTCATATCCTGACCCGCGAGTTGGACAGCCCGGCCGCTCAGGTCGCGCATGCCGTTACCATCAGCGACTACGCCGATCCCACGTCGCTGCGTGCGTTCGCAGGGGCGGTGGACGTGATCAGCTTCGAGTTCGAGAACGTCAGCGCCGAGGGGCTGGACTTGCTCGCCTCGCTGAAACCCGTGCGCCCCGCGCCTTCCGTGCTGCGGATCAGCCAGGACAGAGTGGCCGAGAAGTCGTTCCTGAATGGGGCCGGCGTCGCCACCGCCCCGTGGCTGCCAGCGGGTTCATTGGCCGAACTCGAGACGGCCGCGGCGCAGCTCGGCCTTCCGGCGGTGCTGAAGACCACGCGGCTGGGCTATGACGGCAAGGGCCAGCGCACCCTGCGCGATCCGGCCGACCTGCCCGGCGCCTGGGCCGCGCTGGAGCCGAAGCCGCTGGTCCTGGAAGGGTTCGTCGATTTCGCCTGCGAGATCAGCGTGGTGATCGCCCGCGGCGCCGACGGCGCGATGTCCGCCTTCGACACGGTGGAGAACCGCCACCGCGCCCATATCCTGGACCTGACTCTCGCCCCCGCTCGCATCGCCGAGGGCACCGCCGCGGCGGCCCAGTCCATCGCCCGTCGCGTGGCCGAGGCGCTGGACCTGGTCGGACTGTTGGCGGTGGAGATGTTCGTCGATCCGCGCGGCCAGGTGCTGGTGAACGAGATTGCGCCCCGCCCGCACAATTCCGGCCACTGGACGATCGACGCCTGCCCTGCCAGCCAGTTCGAGTTGCATATCCGCTCCATTGCGGGTCTGCCCCTGCCGCCGGCGGTGCGGCACTCCGACGCGGTCATGAAGAACCTGGTCGGGCCGGAGGATGTGGCGCTATGGCCCGCCATTCTGGCGACGCCGGGCCTGATCCCGCATCTCTACGGCAAATCGGAAGCCCGGCCCGGCCGCAAGATGGGCCATTTCACGCGCTTGTTCCCCAAGGGTGCGCTACCGGGGGAGTTCGGAATAGCAGCCGCGCTGAAACTAAGTTCGCCCGCATGGCAGCACGGCAAGCCCGGTCCGCGAAGCGAAGGTTGAGCTGCGACGCGGATCAAAGCGAGGTGCGCGGCACCGGGGGCAAGGGCGGTTGCTGAGCCGATGGTCTATTCGCCAGGATGGATTGCGCCCTTCGTCAGCCCTGCAGCACTTTCACCATGGTCGAGCCCAGTGCCGCAGGACTTTCCGACACATGGATGCCGGCTGCGCGCATCGCCTCCATTTTCGCTGCGGCGGTGTCGCGTCCGCCGCTGATCACCGCGCCGGCGTGACCCATGCGGCGGCCCGGCGGGGCGGTGGCGCCGGCGATGAAACCAACTGTTGGCTTCTTCACCTTTTCCCGTGCCAGGAATTCCGCGGCGTCGATTTCGCTTTGCCCGCCGATCTCGCCGATCATGACGATCTGCTTGGTTTCGGGATCGGCGAGGAACATCTCCAGCACCTCGATGAAGTCCGTTCCCTTGACCGGATCGCCGCCGATCCCGACGCAGGAACTCTGGCCCAGCCCCGCAGCCGTGGTCTGCGCCACGGCCTCATAGGTCAGCGTGCCGGAGCGGGACACAACGCCGACCGAGCCGCGGCGATGGATATGGCCCGGCATGATGCCGATCTTGCAGGCGTCAGGCGTGATGACGCCGGGGCAGTTGGGGCCGATCAGCCGCGATTTCGAACCCGTCAGCGCGCGCTTCACCTTTACCATGTCGAGAACCGGGATGCCCTCGGTGATGCAGACGATCAGCGGGATTTCCGCATCGATCGCCTCCAGGATCGCATCCGCCGCATAGGGTGGCGGCACGTAGATGCCGGTGGCGGTGGCGCCCGTAGCAGACACCGCTTGGGCCACCGTGTCGAACACCGGCAGCCCGAGATGCGTGGTGCCGCCCTTGCCCGGCGTCACGCCGCCGGCGACCTTGGTGCCGTAGGCGATGGCTTGCTCGGTATGAAAGGTGCCCTGCGCACCGGTAAAGCCCTGGGTGATGACGATCGTGTTGGCATCGACAAGAACCGACATGATCAGCCACCCTCCTGCACGGCCTTGACGATCTTCTCCGCCGCGTCGGCAAGATTGTCCGCGGCGATGATCGGCAGGTTGGATTTCGCCAGGATCGCCTTGCCCAGATCGACGTTGGTGCCTTCCAGCCGCACCACCAGCGGCACGGATAACTGCACCTCGCGCGCGGCCGATACCACGCCGTCGGCGATCACGTCGCAGCGCATGATGCCGCCGAAGATGTTGACCAGGATGCCTTCGACGTTGGGATCCGACAGGATGATCTTGAATGCGGCGGTCACGCGTTCCTTGGTCGCGCCGCCGCCGACATCCAGGAAATTCGCCGGCGACGCGCCATACAGCTTGATGATGTCCATCGTCGCCATGGCGAGGCCGGCGCCGTTCACCATGCAGCCGATGCTTCCATCCAGCGCCACGTAGTTCAGGTTGTACTTGTTCGCTTCGAGTTCCTTTGGATCCTCTTCTGCCTCGTCGCGCAGCTTTTCCAGATCGGGATGGCGGAACAGGGCGCTGTCGTCGAACGCAACCTTGGCATCGAGAGCGATGACCGTGCCGGCTTGGGTGACGACCAGCGGGTTGATCTCGACAACGGAGCAATCGAGGCCGGTGAACGCGGCGTAGAGCGCCGGCAGCAACCTGGAGAACGACGCCACCTGGGGACCCGTAAGGCCAAGGCCGAAGGCAAGGCGGCGGGCATGGAAGCCGGAAATGCCCGATGCAGGGTCGATCGCCACGCGCAGGATCTTCTCCGGGTGGTGAGCGGCGACTTCCTCGATCTCCATGCCGCCTTCGGTCGATGTGATCACCGTTATGCGGCCGGTCGCGCGATCCACCACGAGCGACAGGTAAAGTTCGCGGGCGATGTCGCAGCCGGCTTCGACATAGACACGATGCACGGGTCGGCCATGCGCGCCGGTCTGTTTGGTGATCAGCGTGTGGCCGATCATCGCTTCGGCGTTTGAACGTACCTCATCGAGCGAGCGGGCAAGACGCACGCCGCCCTTGCCGTTGGGATCGTCCGCGAAACGCCCGGCACCGCGTCCGCCGGCATGAAGCTGCGATTTCACCACATAAACCGGACCGGGCAGCTTGCGTGCCGCTTCCACCGCCTCGTCGGGGGTCCAGGCGACATGGCCTTCGGGGACCGCCACGCCGTAACGCTTCAGCAGGACCTTGGCTTGGTATTCATGGATGTTCATAGCAGACTCGCTCTGGCTGCACCGGCGAGAGGCATCCGGCGAGCCATCATGGCCGGGCTCGACCCGGCCATCTGCCCCGGATGCCGCGCGTCATTCTGCGATCCGGTCGCCCGCGCGTGGATGGCCGGGATGAGTCCGGCCATGACGACGAATCGTTGCCGTCGCACGGTGCTAACCCAGCAGCCGCTTTGCCGCCTCGATCAGTTCTTTCACCGTGCCGCACGACGCGTCGAACATCGCCTTCTCTTCGGCATTCAGTTCGATTTCGACAATCCGCTCGACGCCGCCGGCCCCGAGCACCACGGGGACGCCGACATAGGTATCCTTGATGCCGTACTGGCCGGTCAGGTAGGCAGCGCAAGGCAGCACGCGCTTCTTGTCCTTCAGGTAGCTGTCGGCCATCGCGATCGCCGAGGCGGCAGGCGCGTAATAGGCACTGCCGCGTTCCAGCAGCTTGACGATCTCCCCACCGCCGTCACGGGTGCGCTTCACGATCGCGTCGATCTTGGCCTGCGTGGTCCATCCCATCTTCACCAGGTCCGGCACCGGAATGCCGGCGACTGTCGAATAGCGCGTGAGCGGCACCATTGAATCGCCATGGCCGCCGAGCACGAAGGCGGTGACGTCTTCGACCGATACGCCGAATTCCTGCGCCAGGAACAAGCGGAACCGCGAGCTGTCCAGCACGCCGGCCATGCCGACCACGCGGTTCGCGGGCAGGCCGGACTTCTCCTTCATCACCCAGACCATCGCATCAAGCGGGTTGGTAATGCAGATCACGAAGGCATCGGGGCAGTTGGTCCTGATGCCGTTGGCGACCTCGGCGACCACGCCGGCATTCTTGCCGATCAGGTCGTCGCGCGACATGCCGGGCGTGCGGGGGAATCCCGCGGTGACGATCACCACATCGGCACCCTTGATCGCGCTGTAATCGGAGCCGCCGCTCATCAGCGCATCGAAGCCGTCCACCGGGCCGGATTGCATGATGTCAAGCGCCTTGCCCGCCGCGACGCCGCCGAACACGTCGAACAGGACGACGTCGCCCAACTCCTTCAGGCCGATCATGTGGGCGAGCGTGCCGCCAATGTTGCCGGCGCCGATGAGAGCGATCTTGTTGCGGGCCATGTTGGGTTTCCTTGCCGCAGCCGTGGTGAGCGGAAAACACGCGAGGCCCGCCGGGCGTTGCCCGGAAATAAGGGACGGCCCGGAAGGCGCGGCACTCCTAGCCTATCGCGGCGGGGGGCGGCAAGGTGGTGCGGTGCAGCATGAATCTGCGGCTTTGACGCGGCGTCACCGCGCGGCGCGGCGCACCGTGAGGGCGTCGATGCGCGGCGGCGCGGCGCGCGGAATGCGACGACATCGAGATGCCACGCGCCGGCCAGCCCTTTGGTCCTATTTTACTGGTACGTTCGGCGGCGAGGCCGCCGGGCATTCAGTGCCTCTGCGAGCGCACGATGGTTTTCTGCCTCCCTCAGCCCAGGCACACGGCTTCGACGTTGTTGCCGTCGGGATCGAGCAGGAACGCGGCGTAGTAGGTGGGGCTGTAGTCCGGGCGCAGGCCGGGCGCGCCGTTGTCGCGACCGCCGGTTTGCAGGCCGGCCGCATGGAAGCGATCGACCGCCTGCCGGTTCGTGGCGCGGAAGGCGACATGCACGCCGGGTGCGAGGGATTTAGCTTCGGCATAGAGCCACAGCGCCGGCGCGCCGGGCGGACCGAAGCCGGCACCCGAATCATCGACGGAACCTGCGACATGACCGAGCGGTGCAAGCAGCGCCTTGTAGAAGCGCACGCTGGCGTTGAGATTCGTTACGTGCAGGCCGATATGATCGAACATGGTGACCTCCTTGTCATGGCGGTCATCCTAAAAGCCGGGCGCAGTACTGCTCTTGGAAGATCTTGCGCTTGCCTCTGGCGGTTTGGCGGAAGCGCCGTGGCGACATGCCGGCGGCGCGGTGGAAGGTGCGGATGAAATTCGACAGGTCGGCGAAGCCGGAATCGAAAGCGATGTCGGTGATGCTGCGCGTGTCGCCGGCCAGCAAGCGGGCCGCACGGCGCAACCGGGCGCGAAGCAGGTACTGGTGCGGCGTGACGCCGAGGACAGCGGAGAACAGGCGCAGAAAGTGGAACGGGCTGAGGCCGGCGGTGCCGGCCGCGGTCTCCAGGCAGATTGGTTCGTGCGCCTGCGCTTCCAGCCAGAGCGCCGTCTCTACCATCCGGTGGCGATCGCGCGGGCTGGCGTCGATCCGGGCGGGAGGCTGGCCCGCGATGGCGCCGGCGCAGCTTGCGGCGAACCAGAGGCCGGCCTCGTCGAGGCCGATTTCGGCGCCGGTGGCTGCTGCCTGTGCCAGTTCGCCGAACACTATCGGTGTGGCGGCCGGCGGCACGCAGCCGGCTTGCCAGAACGCAGCGCCGGCGATCGTCTCGGCGACATCGGGGGCGAAGGAGAAGACGAGGCATTCGTCGCCGCAGGCGTGATCGTGCGTGCAGATGTATTCGTCGCCTGGCCTGCCGAGCAATACCGACCCGGCGATCAGCTCGTGAGCGTGGCTGCGGCAGCGATAGCCGAAGCTGCCCCGCCGCACATAGGCGACCAGGAAGCTGTCGTGTTGCTCCGGATACGGCGCATCGTGCGGGCCGCGGTTGCAGCGGTAGTCGACGGCGGTGATCGACCCGCCGGCCATCAGCGTGGTGGCTGTCATGCCGGTGCTCCTTGCTCGGCTCCTAACCAGTCAGGGGGTTATGCAAACCGGTTTGGCCTGGACTGTCAACCACCTAGGTAGTTAGACTGCCGCCGGCATGTCACCAACGGCACGTGCGAGTTTCCCCGCTGTCCCCGGGCAGGCACCGGCCGACGATCTTTGCCTGGAGTTCGCCAACACGCGGTCGTGGCGCGGCCGGGCCACGCCCACCGAGGCGCTGACCGGGCTTCCTGACTTGCTCCACTGGCTCGACGCGGCAGGGCAGGGCGCGTCGCCGTTCCTCGCCGTCGTTGCCGAGTGGCCCCGGCGCCATCCGAAGCGGGCG
>Ga0335075_10011494_pt1 | contig 13383 bp, 15 predicted proteins | sample Lox_Sample_24_FD_206723 | JGI IMG/M metagenome (GOLD analysis project Ga0335075, IMG submission 206723) | Soil microbial communities from Loxahatchee National Wildlife Refuge, Florida, United States - Lox_Sample_2.4 | ecosystem: Environmental > Terrestrial > Soil > Wetlands | place: USA...
TCGGATGTTTTTCGATGGTGGGCATCACGCTGAACGCGTTCGACGCGTCGGTTCCCGGGCGTGAGGAGGGCGCCGACTAGCGGTGTGTCACCATGGCTGCGGCAATCCGCTAACCGGCCCAGCCCGACAGAGGAGCAGACATGGTAAACGCTGACCGCGCGCGTTCCCGCACCTTCGTCGTGACGGGCGCGGCATCGGGAATCGGCCTGGCCACCGCCCGCCGGCTGTTGGCCGAGGGCGGCACCGTCGTCGGCGCCGACCTGGCCTCCCCGCCCGACCTCGGCCCGGACTTCCACTTCGTGACCGCCGACGTGACCGACGAAGCTGCGATCGAGGCGATACTGGCCGCCGTCCCCAACCGGCTCGACGGGGTCTTCCACGCCGCCGGTGTTGCCGGGGGCGGCCCGGTCCACCTGCTCGACCGGGCCGAATGGGACCGGGTGCTCGGCATCAACCTCACCGGCACCTTCCTGCTCGTCAAAGCGGCGCTGGCCAGGATGATCGAGCAACCGCGACTCGACGGTGAGCGGGGTTCGATAGTGACCGTCGCCAGCATCGAGGGCCTGGAAGGCACGGCGGGCGGCAGCTCGTACAACGCGGCCAAGGGCGGCGTCGTGCTGCTCACCAAGAACATCGCGCTCGATTACGGACCGAGCGGCATCCGGGCCAACGCGATCTGCCCCGGATTCATCGAAACACCTATGGCCACAAGTGTTTTTAGCCTGCCGGGGATGGAGGATCCGCTGGCCTCCATCACCGCGGAGCATGCCCTGCAACGGCTCGGCCAACCCGAGGAGGTCGCGGCGGTGGCGGCGTTCTTACTGTCCGCGGACGCCTCGTTCGTCAGCGGACAGGCGATCGCCGTCGACGGCGGCTACACCGCCGGTCGCGATCACGGCGTGGTCAAACTCTTCGGCCTGCCCGACTGAGCCTTTAGGATTCGCCCATGGGCGGCACCGTTTCTCCTGACGACGCAATCGAGGCGATCCGAGGTACCGGGGGAGCGCAGCCCGGTTATCGGGCGTTGCACGCCAAAGGCACGCTGTACCGCGGCACCTTTACAGCGACCCCCGATGCGGCCGGGCTTTCCCGCGCACGCCACCTCGACGGCTCGACGGTCCCGGCGCTGGTGCGCTTCTCCCATGGCTCGGGCAACCCGGCGGAGCGCGACGACGCGTCCGGGGTGCACGGGATGGCGGTGAAGTTCACCCTCCCCGACGGCTCCACCACCGACGTCTCGACGCAGACCGCCCGGCTGTTCGTCTCCAGCACCCCGGACGGATTCGTCGGCCTGCTCAAGGCGATGCGGACCGGAGTGAGCATGCCGCTACGGCTGGCCAAGTATTTCCTCACCCATCCGAGGCTGCTCGGCGCGCTGCCCATCGTGCGCGACTCCAACAAGGTCCCGACCAGCTACGCCACCATCGAATACCACGGCCTGCACGCCTTCCGCTGGGTCGGCACCGACGGCAACGCCAGATTCGTTCGCTACCACTTGGTTCCGGCCGCGGGCGACGCGTCGGGATCGGCCACGGCGAGCCAGGGCCCGGACTTCCTCACCGACGAGCTGGCCGCCCGCCTCGCGAGCGGGCCGGTGCGCTTCGACTTTCGGGTGCAGATCGCCGGGCCCGGGGACTCCACGGTCGACCCGTCGGCGCCCTGGCAGAGCACCCAGTTCGTCACCGTCGGCGTCCTCGAGATCACCGGCCACGACACCGAACGCGAACACGGCGGCGACATTGTGGTGTTCGACCCGATGCGCGTGACCGACGGCATCGAACCCTCCGACGATCCGGTCCTTCGGTTCCGGACGCTGGCGTACTCGGCGTCGGTCAAATTGCGCACCGGCGTGGATCGGGGTCCCGAGGCGCCTCCCGTCTGATCCAAGCGGCGGACTAAGGTTTTCGGGAGTGCAGCCTACCCACATGGTGTTGATCGGCCTGGCCGGGTTTGCTGCCGGCGCGATCAACGCGCTCGTCGGGTCCGGCACCCTGGTCACCTTCCCGACCCTGGTCGCCCTCGGCTATCCGCCGGTCACCGCCACCATGTCGAACGCGGTCGGTCTGGTGGCCGGCAGCGTGTCGGGCACCTGGGGTTACCGCGCCGAGCTGGCCGGCCAATGGGATCGGCTGCGCTGGCAGCTCCCGGCCTCGATGATCGGCGCCGTGTTCGGTGCCTACCTGTTGCTGCATCTGCCCGCGAGGGTGTTCGCCGAGGTCGTTCCGGCGCTGCTGGTGCTCGCGTTGGTGCTGGTGGCGATCGGGCCCTGGATCCAATCGTGGACCGCCCGGCGCGCCGAGCAGGCGGGGCGTTCGGCCGAACACGTCACGCCGGTGCGGATGGCCCTGCTGGTGCTCGGCACGTTCGCCGTCGGCGTCTACGGCGGCTACTTCACCGCCGCGCAGGGCATCCTGCTGGTCGGCGTGATGGGTGCATTGCTGCCCGAGTCGGCGCAACGGATGAACGCCGCAAAGAACCTCATCACATTGATGGTGGCGGCGGTTGGCTATACGCTGGTGGCCAGCGACCGGATCAGCTGGCCGGCGGCCGGGCTGATCGCGGCCAGTTCGCTGGTCGGTGGGTTTGTCGGGGCGCGTTATGGGCGCCGACTGTCCGGGAATGCGCTGCGCGCCACCATCGTGACGGTCGGCCTGATCGGGCTGTACCGCCTGATCACCGTGTAGTTGGCGAAAAGCGAACTGCCGCAATCACATTGGTTGAGTTAACGACCGGCCGGCCGTCGGCTCACCAGCGCGCGGCGCTGGCGAGTGCGGAGTCCACCGTCGGGTAAATGGGCAGCAGGCCGCCGAGCCCGCTCGCGTCGACAATTCGGGCGACGATCGCCTCGCGGCTCACCACGCGCAATTCGACACCGCGATCCTGGCACCGTTTTGCCCCGTTAGCCAGTGCGGTGAATGCGCAGCAGGCCATGAAATCGAGTCCCGAGACGTCGATGACGAGGGGCCCGGGCCGAGTGACGACGGCGACCGCCTCGCGGATCAGGTTGCGCCAGGTCCGCTCGTTGCAGGCGTCGACCTCGCCGCCCGCGTAGACGAGCACCGCCGGGCCGCAGCGATCGGTGGTCGCCCTCAGTGTGCTGTGCGGATCACCCAGTTCGGAGATCAGCCGAGTGCTGAGGCTCAGAGTGGCGGAGATCGGTTCGTTTGTGATGAGGCTCATGGTGGACCCTTTCGAGCGGCGCGGGAAACGCCGTGATGGATGGCCCGTCCTGCTGCCTGAAGACAGACTATTCGCGTTCTGCGAATCTCATTAGTATAACGAGACAGGGCGGTCTGTCTACTTGCCGCTCCCCGTGGGTATCGTGAGGGTCGGTATGACGAGCCCTAACGCAGCATCACCCCCCGTGCCTGCTCACGAGCGGATACTCAACGCGGCGTACGAGCTGTTCAGCCGGCGTGGGATCCGCGCGGTCGGCACCGACGAGGTGATCGAGCGGGCCGGGGTCGCCAAGGCGACGCTGTACCGCCACTTCGCGACGAAGAACGACCTCGTCCTGGCCGTGCTGCAGCGCCGCGAGGAACTCTGGACGCACGGTTTGATCGAGGAGCAGTCAGCGCAGCGCGGGAACACGCCCGAGGAGCAGTTGCTGGCGATCTTCGACGTCATGCACGACTGGTTCCACCGGCGCAACGGCTACGAAGGCTGCTCGTTCATCAACGTGTTGCTCGAGATGGGTGCCGACCATCCCACCGGACAGGCCAGCGTGGCTCACATCGACCACGTCCGGGACATCGTGCGCCAGCGCGCGAGCGCGGCGGGGCTGACCGACATCGAGGACTTCGCTCAGTCGTGGCACATCCTGATGAAGGGCGCGATCATTCTCGCGGCCGTGGGTGACCTGGATGCCGCTTTGCACGCTCAGAAGATGGCCCGCACGCTGATCGAGCAGCATCGGCCGGCGGTGGCGGCCGACACCGGCGGTTAGCCCACCGGGCACCGGGCGCCGGGCGGGACTTCACACGGCGTCGGCGGGGGTGGTGCCGGTTTTGCGATAGTGCTCGGCCTCGAGTTCGGCGATCGCCCGGGATGTGCGTTCGCGCAGCAGGATTGTCGCAGTGAGCCCGCACAGCAGGGCGACGACGAGCGCGATCCAGGAGAACCGCTCCAACCAGCGTTCGGCGGCCATTCCGGCGTAATACACCAACGCGGTGGTGCCACCCGCCCAGCAGATGGCCCCCGACACGTTGGCCGCCAGGAACCGCGGGTAGTGCATCTTCAACGCCCCGGCCAACGGCCCGGCGAAGATCCGCAGCAGAGCGATGAAGCGGCCGAAGAACACCGCGCGAACTCCCCAGCGGTTGAACAACTTTTCGGCGAGCATGACGTGTCCGGGACCGAAATGTTTCGGGAACCGCCGGCCAAGCCGGTCGAAGAGCGGCATGCCGAAGCGGCGCCCGATCGTGTAGCCGATCGTGTCGCCGATCACCGCGCCGATGATGGCGGCAATGCCGACGCCGATCGGGTTGACCGCGAGATCGTGATGCGAGGACATCAGCGCCGCACTGACCAGAACGATCTCACCGGGAAGCGGAACGCCCAGGCTTTCGACCCCGACCACCCCGCCGACCAGCAGGTAGACCGCGACTGGCGGGATCGACTGCAGCAAGGCCTCCACGTTCATTGGTCAAGGATGCCTGACCGGCGGTCGATGCGCGCCGTAATGTCGTCGCTTCGGGTCGGCACGTTCTGACGCGCGCGCGGCGCGCTGACGAGCTCTAATCGCGGACGTTTGGGCACTCGCCCGTCGGACGAGGAGCGGCCGCGCATGCGCCGCCACACCCAGGGAAAGAGGCTGTCCTGCGTCCAGCGCAGGTGTCCGTACGCGCCGGCGGTGAAGGACAGCCGCGCGGGGTCGGGGCTGGCCTTGGCCCAATCGTGGTTGCTGTCAGGCAAATCGAGAGCTTCGGCCGCCGCGGCGGCGAACAACATGTGCCCCTTCGGGGACGCGTGGACCCGGTCGAGGCTCCACGTGTCCAATTCGCGCATCGAGTCCGCGCTGTAGAGGTCGACGAGCCGAAACCCATAGCGGTCGGCGGCTTCGCGGATCGTGGCGTTGATGCGGGCCAGCCGTGGCAACACCAGCCGGCCGAACGGAAGGAACTGCGCGACATTCGGGAAGGTCGTCGTCACCACCGTCGCTCCCGAGGCAGCGAGGGCGGCATAGACGGATTCGAGCTCGGCAAGGGCACGCCCGAACGATCGTCCCGGCTGGATGACGTCGTTCATTCCGGCGCACACGGTGATCAGATCGGGCTGCATCGCCAGTGCCGGCGGAACCTGCTCGTAAAGCACGTCGCCGACCAGCTTGCCGCGGATCGCCAGGTTGGCGTAGTGCAAACCCGGATAGAGCGAATCGAGCATGACGGCCAGGCGGTCGGCGAATCCCAGGAAACCCAGAGCGTCGTCACCGTCCCACAAGCCCTCGGTCTGACTGTCGCCGATGGCGACGTATCGCGTGAATCCGGTCCGAATAGCCCCGCGCACGAAGCCGAGACTAATCGCTATCTGATTTTTCGTGCGCCGTGGCGTGGCCGTGGCTCGAATTAATCAGAGTCGGTGGAATTCACCACCGCCGCGCGTTTGCCGCGGTGGTGGCCAACCCGGATGGCGAGTGCATCGCGTTCGGGGATCGGCGATTCACCTTCGCGCAACCGCTAATTCGCCTGCGCGCTGCTTGGCCGAGCCGTCGCTCTAACCGAAGTTTAGCGACGTCCGGTGCGACATCTCGGGTCGCAGGAAAACGTCATTGAGCGTCACGGTGCGTAACCCGCGTGACCGGATGATGTCCACCAGCTGTCCGTAGACATGCGTGATCGGTGCATGGTTGGAGTGGCCGATCACGATGTTCTGCGGGGTGAAGCTCTGCCACGCCATCTTGACGATCTGGTCTTCGGAAAGCACTGCGGAATCCCGCAAGTCGCGGTTCCACAGGGTGGGAACCTGATAACCCAGATCGGCGGCCACCTTGTCCACCAGATCGTTGTGACGACCATAGGGTGGCCTGAAGTAGGGAGCGGCGTCCACACCATAGGTATTCCGCAGGAACGCGTCGGTGCGGGTGAGTTCATCGGCGATTTGTCCCGGCGACAGTTTCGTCAAATCCGGATGCGTCCAGGTGTGATTGCCCAGCTGAATCTGCCCGGAGTCCACCAGCGGACGAAGCAAGGCGGAATTGTCGGTCCACGAGCGATGGACGCCGGTGACGAAATAGGTGAGTCGCACACCGGTGTCTTTCGCGAATTGTGTGTAGAGCCGCACCACCTCGCTGTCGGCGCCGTCATCGACGGTCCACGCCAACAGATCACCGTCGCCGGGAAGCTTGCTCAGTACCGTGCCGCCGGGCAGCGTGACACGCGATCCGGGGTGCGGAGGCGGTAACAACGGCGGCTGGGCCGGCGTGACCGGCTTGGGCGCGACGTTGGGCACGTCGCCCCGCGCCACCGTCGCGGTGGGGCCACCGGCCGAGCACCAGGAGATCCCCGACACCGCCACCGTGGCGGCCACCGCGACCAGGAACCGCCGCCGGTCCAGTTCGGCCACGTCGCTGCTCCTCGGTCTGCGGTGCCAATGGGACAGCCCACGTTAAGCTCACCGCCCGGCCTACCGGTCGAGTGGCGCGCCTCCGATATGAATCTGTGACATCAGCTCTGCCGAGCCTCACCCCGGACTGGGCGACCCTGTGGTCGAAAGCCTCAGTGCTGCAGATGGTTCCTCAGTGTTGCAGATGGTTTGGGTGGGGATTAGCCTACGTCGCGCTCAACGGATAGTCGCCCGCGAGCTGCGTGGTCCCTAAGGCCTTGCGGTCTTCGTAGATGCTGGCCAGCCAGATGTGCACCAGCGTGTCGATCACCCGGTCCTCGGGAATCGAGGCTTCCTCGGCCGTGAACGTCGCGGCCATCACCCGCTCGCTCAACATGTTCAGCGCGACGGACAGATCCCCGGCCGGGACGGTGTCGGGGGCCGCGCCCCGCTCGCGCTCCGCCTCGATCGTGACCGTGGTAAAGGAGATCCACCTCTGCATGAGCGCCGACCACAACTGCCGGACCTCGGGGTTGGTGGCTTTGGCCGCCGCACCGGCCACGGCGACCGCCCGGTGCGACCCCGACACCTCGAAGAATGCCTTGATACGGGCGCGCCACAGCGTCGCCGGGTCGCCGGATTGCTTGCCCCGCAGCGAATGCAGGGCCGCGTAGGCCTTGCTGTTCATCTGGTCGAGCAGGGACAGCAGCACGGCGGTCTTGGACTGGAAGTAGAAATAGAAGGTGGGGCGCGAGATGCCCGCGCCTTTTGCCAGGTCGTCCACCGAGAAGTCGGCCAGGGGTCGCTCCTGCAGCAGCCGCTCGGCGGTGGCCAGGATCGCCTGCTCGCGGTCATCACCCAAGTGATGCGACGAGCGGCGGCCTCGGGAGGCGTGCACGTATCCGGGCCGCCGCGAGAGATTGGACACGTCAGTCACATCTAGGGCACGTCGATATACGTCAACGAAATTGTTGATGAAAACCAACAATAATGTCGATTAAGTTCGACGCATTGTCGAATGTATCGACATTATTGTCGCCACCGTCAATCGAAGTCGCGCCCGCCGCGCGGCGTGGCACCGGCGCGAGTCATGATGCGGTCCAAGACGATATCGGAGAGATCGCCGTCGTCGGCAACTCGGGCAAGGCCCCGGCGCCGCAAGAACGTATCGAGGCGTCGATCGGGTGACCAGTTGGCATAAATCGGGCCAACATAACGCGAACAAAGGAATTCCTGGGCCAGGGCGTCGAGATCAGAATCGGTCAACAACAATGGTGAGTTGCCGCCCATAGCCGTCATGCTCCTTTGTTCAGCCGCAACCGCCGCAGCCAAGTTACGTCAGACGACGTGATTATTGCATCACGCGCGTATTGCGGATAGGGCCCAAATCGACGACGGTGCCCGGGTCGTGCTCAAGACCATTCCCGCGGCGGCTCGGTGGCGATCACACCGCGCGCAGGTAGCGCTTGGCGATGACGCGCTGCGCCACCGACACCACCGGCCCACCCGCCTTGCTCCACCACGTCGCCGGCCGGGAGAACGCCGACACCTCCGCGAACACCGCGTCGCCGGTCGGGTCGCGGCGGACGACGAAGCGCTCCTCGCCGCACTCCGGATGGCCAGGCAGCGTGCCGTAGGCGAAGCCGCGCATGTCGGGCTCGTCGACGACGTACACCACGCGGCACGGCGCGGGCAGAAAACCCATGCGCACCAACACCACCGCGTCGAGGACGACGACGTCCGAGCTGGCTTGCACCCGCAGGCCGGCGCCGCGCTGCATGCCCCAGTGCATGACGGCGTCGGCGGCCTGCTCGAAGCGCTGCTGGCCGGAGCCGATCTGGGCCTGCACGTGCAGGTGGCCATATCCCGCGGGCGGCTGACCGGAGGCGGTGGCGCCCACCTCGGGGTACGTCAGCGGAAGTTTCTCGAGCGCTGCCAGGTCCACCCGCTCAGCTTGCCACGCCGAGGTGCGCCGAGGGGCGTGGCCGCGTGTGCGGCGTACGGTCGTAGAAATGGCCCACGCATCCGGCACGTTCACACTCGGCGGCGACCTGACCGTCAACCGGCTCGGCTTCGGCGCGATGCGCCTGACCGGCAAGGGGGTCTGGGGTCCGCCCGTCGACCGCGACGAATGCGTCCGGGTGTTGCGGCGCGCCGTCGAACTCGGGGTGAACTTCATCGACACCGCAGACTCCTACGGCCCGTACGTCTCCGAGGAGATCATCCACGAGGCGCTGCACCCCTATGACGGGTTGGTCATCGCCACCAAGGCGGGCCTGCTGCGCACCGGCCCGGACATCTGGATCCCGCTGGGCAACCCGAGTTACCTGCGCCAGGAACTGGAGATGAGCCTGCGCCGCCTCGGCGTCGACACCATCGACCTGTTCCAGCTGCATCGCATCGACCCGAACTTCCCGTTGGCCGACCAGGTCGGCGAGCTGGTGAAATTCAAGAGCGAAGGCAAGATTCGCCACATCGGTCTGTCGGAGATCACCGTCGATCAACTCGCCGCGGCCCAGCAGATCACCGAGATCGTGTCGGTGCAGAACAGGTACAACCTTGCCGACCGTGGCTCCGAGTCGCTGCTGGATTACGCGACCGCGCAGGGCGTGGGCTTCATCCCGTGGTTCCCGCTGGCCGCCGGACCGCTGGCCGCCACGGACGGCCCGCTGCGGCGCATCGCCGCCGACTACGACGCGACACCGTCCCAGCTGGCGCTGGCCTGGCTGCTGAAACGATCCCCGGTGATGCTGCCGATTCCCGGCACGTCGAAGGTTGCGCACCTGGAGGAGAACGTCGCCGCCGCCGAGATCACCGTCACCGACGAGGAGTTCGAGACCCTGGCGGCCGCGGGCGCGGGGTAAACGGCCGCGCAATACGGTGTTCTGGTGGCGGGCGAACATCAGGAACACCCAGGCGGCGGATTCAATCCGCCGGAACCGACGACCAAGGGCGGCCCCGACTACGGCCGGTTCATCGCCGCCGTACGCAAGGTGCAAGATCACGCGCGCGCCGCCGATGCGCCCGACGAGGTGATCACCGAGGCCGCAGACCTGCTGGAGAAGGTGTCCGCGCTGCTGAGCCCGTTCGACGCCGACGAATGGGCGTCGCCGTCGGGGCGCCGGATGGACCTGCCCGGCCGCGGCAACATCCTGACCATCCCGATCAAGGCTCAGAAAGTACCGGTAGCGGGCAGCGCCGACCGGGTCCAGGGCTGGGCCCGGTTCGCCCGGTTTCATTTGGGCCGCAACGGCGCCGTGCACGGCGGGGCGGTGGCGATGCTGTTCGACAGCCTGCTCGGGTTGGCGTCGTCGGTGCTGACCGGCGACCCCTACCAGCGCACGGCCTACCTCAAGATCAACTACCGCCACATCGTGCCGGTCGAAAGGGAACTGCAGTTCGACGCCGGAGTCGACCGCGTCGAGGGGCGCAAGATCTTCGTGTCGGGCAGGTTGAGCGACGGTGACACGCTGCTGACCGAGGCCGACGCGCTGTTTGTGCGACTCAAACCCGGCCAGCCGTGAGGGCATCTTCGAGCCCCGCCCCGATAGCATGGCTGTGATTATTGAGGATCTTTCAGTCCCATCAACCTTGGAGACCCACCCGATGAGCGCCGCCGCCGCAATGCCCGTTCCAGCAGCCCCGATCCGGGTTCCTGCCGGGACGACCGCGGCCGCCGCGGTCGGTGACGCGGGGCTGCCGAGGCGGGGCACGCCCGACGCGATCGTGGTGGTGCGCGACGCCGAGGGCAGGCTGCGCGACCTGAGTTGGGCGCCCGACGCCGACACCGAGGTCACCCCGGTGGCGGCCAACACCGACGAGGGCCGCAGCGTCATCCGGCACTCCACCGCGCACGTGCTGGCCCAGGCGGTCCAGGACCTGTTCCCGCACGCCAAATTGGGGATCGGGCCTCCCGTCGTCGACGGCTTCTACTACGACTTCGACGTGGCGGCTCCGTTCACGCCGGAGGACTTGGAGAAGCTGGAAAAACGGATGCGCCAGATCGTCAAGGACGGACAGCTGTTCGACCGGCGCGTTTATGCGTCCAAAGACCAGGCGCGCGCCGAGCTGGCAAACGAGCCCTACAAGCTGGAACTCGTCGATGACAAGTCGGGCGATCCCGACGTGATGGAGGTCGGTGGCGATGAGCTCACCGCCTACGACAACCTCAATCCCCGTACCCGGGAAAGGATTTGGGGAGATTTGTGCCGCGGCCCGCACATCCCGACCACCAAGCACATCCCGGCGTTCAAGCTGACCAGAAGCTCCGCCGCCTACTGGCGCGGCGACCAGAAAAACGCCAGCCTGCAACGCATCTACGGGACCGCGTGGGAGTCGCAGCAGGCCCTGGACCGTCACCTCGAGCTGATCGAGGAAGCCCAGCGGCGCGATCACCGCAAGCTGGGCGCCGAGCTCGACCTGTTCAGCTTCCCCGACGAAATCGGTTCCGGCCTGGCCGTTTTCCACCCCAAGGGCGGCGTCGTGCGCAGGGAGCTCGAGGAATACTCGCGGCGCAAGCACATTGAGGCCGGGTACGAATTCGTCAACACCCCGCACATCACCAAGGCGCAGCTGTTCCACACGTCGGGCCACCTGGACTGGTACGCGGACGGCATGTACCCGCCGATGCAGCTCGATGCCGAGTACGACGACGACGGAACCCTGCGCAAGCCGGGCCAGGACTACTACCTCAAGCCGATGAACTGCCCGATGCACACCCTGATCTTTCGTTCGCGCGGGCGCTCGTATCGCGAACTTCCGTTGCGGCTCTTCGAGTTCGGCACGGTGTACCGCTACGAGAAGTCCGGCGTGGTGCACGGGCTGACCCGCGCGCGCGGGTTCACCATGGACGACTCGCACATCTTCTGCACCCGCGAACAGCTGCACGGCGAGCTGGCGTCGCTGCTGAGGTTCGTGCTCGAACTGCTCGGCGACTACGGGCTGGACGACTTCTACCTGGAGCTCTCGACCAAGGACCCGGAGAAGTTCGTCGGCTCCGACGACATGTGGGAGCAGGCCACCGACGCCCTGGCCGAGGTGGCGGCCGAGTCGGGCCTCGAGCTGGTGCCCGACCCCGGCGGGGCGGCGTTCTACGGCCCGAAGATCTCGGTGCAGGCCCGCGACGCGCTGGGCCGCAGCTGGCAGATGTCGACCATTCAGGTGGATTTCAATTTCCCCGAGCGCTTCGAGCTGGAGTACACCGCCGCCGACGGCACCCGCCAGCGCCCGGTGATGATCCACCGCGCGCTGTTCGGGTCGATCGAGCGGTTCTTCGGCATCCTCACCGAGCACTACGCGGGCGCCTTCCCGGCGTGGCTGGCGCCGGTGCAGGTAGTCGGCATCCCCGTCGCCGATGAGCACGTCGCCTACCTGAAAAAGATTGCCGCGCAGCTGAAGTCGCACGGAGTGCGGGTCGAGGTGGACGCCAGCGATGATCGGATGGCCAAGAAGATCGTCCACCACACCGGCCAGCGGGTGCCGTTCATGCTGCTGGCCGGTGACCGTGACGTGCAGGCCGGGGCGGTGAGCTTCCGCTTCGGCGATCGCACCCAGATCAACGGCGTGGCCCGCGACAGCGCGGTCGATGCCATCGTGGGCTGGATCGCCGATCGCGAGAATGCCGCTCCCACAGCCGAATTGGTGAAAGTAGTCAGCGGTGAGTGAGCAGGAACGCGCCGGTCGGGCCGAGGACACCATCCTGGACATCGGCGTCGGCGAGGACGACCACCTGCAGCGGTTGTGGACGCCCTACCGGATGACCTACCTGGCCGAGGCGCCGAGAAAGCGCGACCCCAATTCCTCGGCCGGCTCCGAGCAGCCGTTCACCGACATTCCGCGGCTGCCCGACGAAGACGGCCTGGTGGTCGCGCGCGGTGAACTGGTCTACGTCGTGCTCAACCTCTACCCCTACAACCCCGGGCACCTGATGGTGGTGCCCTACCGGCGGGTCTCCGAGCTCGAGGATCTCACCGACGCGGAAAGCGCGGAGTTGATGGCCTTTATCCAGAAGGCGATCCGCGTCATCAAGAACGTGTCGCGACCGCACGGCTTCAACGTCGGCCTGAACCTGGGGGTGTCCGCGGGTGGGTCACTGGCCGAGCACCTGCACGTGCACGTCGTGCCGCGCTGGGGCGGCGACGCGAACTTCATCACCGTCGTCGGCGGCGCGAAGGTGATCCCGCAGTTGCTGCGCGAGACCCGCCGGCTGCTGGCCACCGAGTGGGCGAACCAGCCGTGAGTCGCTCATGAGTAAGGCGCCGTTTTTGTCCCGGGCGGCGTTCGCGCGGATCACCACGCCGACCGCCCGGGCGTTGCTGCGGATGGGGTTGACGCCGGATCTCGTCACCATCTTGGGCACCGTTGCGGCCGTGGCGTCGGCGCTGACGTTTTTCCCGATGGGCAAGCTGTTCGTCGGGGGGTGTGCGGTCTGGTTCTTCGTGCTCTTCGACATGCTCGACGGGGCGATGGCCCGGGAACGCGGCGGCGGCACCCGGTTCGGCGCGGTGCTGGACGCCACGTGTGACCGCATCAGCGACGGCGCCGTGTTCTGCGGGCTGCTGTGGTGGATCGCCTTCGGCCTGCACGACAAGCCGCTGGTGGTGGCGACGGCGATCTGCCTGGTGACCTCGCAGGTGATCTCCTACATCAAGGCCCGGGCCGAAGCCAGCGGGCTGCGCGGCGACGGCGGCATCATCGAACGGCCGGAACGGTTGATCATCGTGCTGGTCGGTGCCGGGCTGTCGGATCTGCCGGGGTATCCGCTGCCCTCGGCGCTGCCGGTGGCGATGTGGCTGCTGGCGGTGGCCAGCGTGGTGACCTGCGCTCAGCGGTTGCACACGGTGC
>Ga0335075_10011495_pt1 | contig 13381 bp, 11 predicted proteins | sample Lox_Sample_24_FD_206723 | JGI IMG/M metagenome (GOLD analysis project Ga0335075, IMG submission 206723) | Soil microbial communities from Loxahatchee National Wildlife Refuge, Florida, United States - Lox_Sample_2.4 | ecosystem: Environmental > Terrestrial > Soil > Wetlands | place: USA...
CCGAGTCGCCGTAGTTCCAGTACAGGCGCGGCTCGGGGTTCAGCCAGAACGTGCGCCCGGCGCGCGCGGCGATCTGGGCGAACACGTCCGCGCGCGGGTCGCGCCCGTTGGTGCGGGCGTCGCCGAGCACGATCACGGTCGCGCGCGGGTGCAGGTCGTCCTCCACCTGCGCGAGGAACTCCGACCACACGCGCCCGTAGTCGGTGTAGCCGGAGATGTCGGCGACGCCGGCGTCGCTGGAGATGCGCTCGCTGACCGCTTTGAAGTTGCGCTCGTGTTCGAAGACGTCGGTGACCTCGGAGATGCGCTCGATGAACACGAACGAGCGCATCTTGCGGAACGTGTCGTGCAGTGCGTGCAGCACCGACAGGAAGAACACCGACGCGGAGGTGACGCTCGTGGACACGTCGCACAGCACGTAGATCTCGGGGCGTTTGGGACGGCGCGGGCGGAACTTGAGCACCACCGGCACGCCCCCGGTCTGAAGCGAGGCGCGCATCGTGCGGCGGACGTCGACGTGCGCGTGGCGACGGTGGCCGCGCGCCTGCACGCCCTGCGTGGCCAGCCTGCGGCGCAGCTGCGCGACCACGCGATGCACGGCCGCGAGGTCCGCCAGCGGCCCGGACGGCAGCGCGCGGTCCAGCTCGCCCAGCGGGCGCGCCGGCGGCAGCTGCCCGGTGCGCTCGATCTGCGCGCGCTCCAGCTCGCGCCGCAGCAGCGCCTCGAAGCGTCGCAGCGCCTCGCGCGGCAGCCCCTCATGCCGCGGGTCCGCGGGCGGCAGGTCGGGCTGGGGCTCGGCGCGCAGGCCCAGCGTGCGGCGGATCCGCTGGACGTCCACGCCGATCACCCCCGAGCCCTCCTGGCGGCGCGCGAAAGCGGCGATCGCCATGCGCGCGAGATCGCGCATCGCCCCCTCCGCACCGTCGCGCACGGCGGCCGCGATCTGCATGCGCAGCTCCTCCAGCTCCTGCTCGCCGAGCTGGTCGAGGCCGGCCAGCTCGTCCTCGCGGACGCCCTCGCGCGCGGCCGCCAACTCGACGGCGCGGAAGAAGAAGCGCTCGAACACCAGCTCGAAGACGCGGCGGTCCTCCTGGCTCTTGGCGAGCGTCGCCGCCAGCGCCTCGCGGAAGTCAGCCTGCGCGGTCCACGGGATCTCGCGCAGCACCGCGAACGCGTCCAGCAGCTCCGAGGTGCCGACCGCAACGCCTTCGCGGCGCAGCTCCTCGCCCAGCTCGAGGATCCGCGCCGGCAGGCGCTCCAGCTCCGAGCCCCGCGCCGCGAGGTCCGCATGGGGCTGTGCGGCGGGCGCGCCGCGCTCAGGCGACATCGGCCGGTGCGCGCAGCTTCAGCCCGACGCGCTCGGCGACCACGTCCATGTCGGCGCGGTGCTTGACGATCACCGACATCGTCTCCGCGAACGTGTCGGCGTCGATGTCCTTCACGCCCAGCAGCAACAGCGCCCGCGCCCAGTCGATCGACTCGGCGATCGACGGCGGCTTCTTGAGGTCAAGCTCGCGCACCATCCCGATCACCTCCACGAGCCGGCGGGCGACCGTGTCGGCCAGCTCGGGCGCGTGCAGCCGCACGATCTCAAGCTCGTGCTCCAGCTCGGGATAGTCGAGCCACAGGTACAGGCAGCGGCGCTTGAGCGCCTCGGTCAGCTCGCGCGAGTTGTTGGAGGTCAGCAGCACGACCGGGTGCGTGCGCGACTGCACCCGCCCCAGCTCCGGGATCGAGATCTGGAAGTCGGAGAGCACCTCCAGCAGCATCGCCTCGAACTCCTGGTCGGTCTTGTCGATCTCGTCGATCAGCAGCACCACCGGCTCCTGCGAGGCGATCGCGCTCATCAGCGGGCGCGCCAGCAGGAACTCCTCGCCGAAGATGTCCTCCTGCACGGCGTCCCAGCCGGTATCCGACGCCTCCGCCTGGATGCGCAGCAGCTGCTTGCGGTAGTTCCACTCGTACAGCGCCTTCGCCTCGTCCAGGCCCTCGTAGCACTGCAGGCGCACCAGCTCCCGGCCGAGGTAGGAGGCGAGCGCCTTGGCCAGCTCCGTCTTGCCGACGCCGGCGGGGCCCTCCACGAGCACCGGCTTGCCGAGCCTGGTCGCGAGGAACGACACCAGCGCGGTGGACTCGCCCGGCAGGTAGCCCACCTCGCGCAGGCCGGCGGCCACGTCTGCGACGGAGGCGGGCGCCGAGTGCCGTGGGGAGGACATCCTCAGCGCATCATAGGCGGCGCGCCGCGGCGATCCCGTCCGTGCGCCCGCCCGTCCGGCGCTCGGCGCGCGCGAGCGGCCCACGAGCGGGCGCCTATTCCGAGCGCGTGGGCTGGTCCTCGAAGGACAGCTGCTCGTGCGGAGCGGGCGGATAGCGTGGGCGCTCGCTGCGCCCGTGCGTCGCCGGCGAAGGCGGCGCCGGCGGGCGCGTGGGCGGCGAGGGCCTCGCCGGCGGGCGCGTCGCCGGCGAGCGTGCCGGCCGGGGCTGGCGCCGCACGCTCGGCTCGGCCACCGTGAGCGCGAGATCGGGGTCGACGTGTGCGCGCGAACGGCGCAGCGGGGCCTGTGGGCGTTCGCGGGCGCGCATCCGCCCGCCGGCGTACACGAGGCTCAGCGCCAGCAGCAGCGCGATGAAGATCCCCCATTCCACGCCGACGGTGGCGGTCACGCGTTCGTTGCCCTGCACGCCCGGCTTGTCGAGCAGGCGGTAGAACACGAGCAGCGCCGCCCAGCCCCCGGCGATCATCACGACCAGGCCGTCGCCGCCGGGGAGCTGGAAGGCGCGACCGCTCGCGCGCGCGAACAGCATCGCGAGCACGGCGGCGCTGACGAGCAGCACGGCCGCCTCGACGAACGAGAACGCCTGGAACGCGCTGAGGCTCGTCTGCGTGGCCTTGGCCGCGCCGTGCACGACGAGGGTGTCCGTCTTGCTGTACCAGCGCAGGAACATCGACGCGAACAGCCCGAGCGCGGCGACGCCTGCCATGCGCTGCTCCGGCGCCATCGCCCGCCACAGCTCCACGAGCCGCTGCGTGTGGCCGATCGGCGTGCCGCTGTCGCGCGCGGGCGTCACGCACCTAGTCTAGGGGCGGCGGGGGAGGCCGATCGCGGCCTCAGCGCCGCGAGACCACGACCGTACCGGCGGTCGTGGCGAAGTTGCCCGCGAGGTCGGTGGCGCTCAGCGAGACCGTGAACGTCCCGCCGCTCGCGGGCGTGACCCACAGCATCCGCGGCTTGCCGCGTTCGAGCGTCGCGCTGTTCGTCCACACCACGCGCGCGCCCTCGCGCACCGTCATGTGCACGATCGAGATCTTCGACAGCGACAGCCGCACGCCAGCGCGCGAGCCGCCGGCGAAAGTCGTGCTTAGCAGCCTCACCGCCGGCGGGGTGTGCAGGTCGGCGGTGAAGCGCTGCGCGGTCGTGCAGTAGAGCTGATCGCCGGCGATCTGCGAACTCGCCTGCGCGGCCTGGGCGCCCTGCCCGCCCGTGCCGGCGCCGGTGGCGGGCGTGGTGGTCGTGGGCGCGGCGGGCGCGGGCGCCGGCGGCGCGGGCGCGGGCGGCGGCACGTAAGGCTGGCCTTTGCTCGTGCGTTCGCACAGGTGCTGGAGGAATTCGGTGAGCAGTTCGTGGTAGTTGAGGTCCGATTCGCCGAACTGGTCGTACATCGACCACGCCCCGGTGTCGTAGTAGGGGACGATCGCGCGCGCCTCCGCGTCGCCGGCGTCGAACAGCGACAGGCCGAGCGGGTCCTTGGTGATCGACGTGTATTCGTAGAGCCCGACGAGCGCCTGGATGAAGCCGTTGAGGATGCGGTCGCCGGGTGCGTAGGTGTACTCGGCGTACATGGCCCCCACAGGGGTGCTCACGCGCACGCCCTGGGGCGGCGGCGTCTCGTAGATGTGGAGCGCCTGCTGCGCGGCCGTCAGGTAGGCGGGTTCCTTCAAGCGCGACCACGCGCGCGAGAGGGCCTGGATCGCGGTGCCCTGCGAGAGCCCGCTGGTCCATGGCGGCGCGCCGCCGTCGAAGCGGAACATGTACTCCCACGCGATGCCCCCCGCGCGGTCGCTCGCCAGCGGGATGACTTCGTTCAGCAACTGACGCAGGTTGGCGTTTTCGTGACCGGAGAGGTAGTACCCGTTGGCTTTGCCGAAGGTGGCGAGCCACTGGATCTCGACGCCCTGGCCCGGATAGTGCTCCCACACGATCTTGCTCGGGGGGAAGCTCACGTACTGCTCGCCGCTGAGCAGCGGTTCGGTGGTCCACCACTGGCGGTTGCGTTCGAGCGTCAGGAACAGCGCCGGCAGGCGCGAGGGGATGAAATCGCCGGCGCCCGCCATCGCCTGGACGTTCGCGAGAACGGCTCCCAGTTCCGCCTTGCGCGTGCCGCTCAGCTTGCCCTCCGAGCTTTTCGCGGCAACGTACGCGTCGTAGTACTGCTGGTAGCTGGCCTGCGTGATTTCGCCGGCGTGCAGCAGGCCCTGCAGCGCCGCGCTGACGCTCGGCCCCTTGCTCGCAGCGATGCGCGCGGGGACGCGCACATGCACCGGCGCAAGGGCGCTTCGAGCATCGCCGGCGAGCGCCGCGGGCACGCCTGCGGCTGCGAGAGCGAGCAGGCACGAGCCGATCAGGCCAAGGGCAAACGTCGCTGTACGCCGGGCGCGCACCGTGCCGATCCTACGCACCGGCCCGTGCGCACGCGCCAGCCCGGTCCGCGTTGCAGCTCGCCTTGCAGGCGGCGCCGCCTATTCTTCCGGCTCCGGCTCCAGCTCCAAGTCCTCGACGTCGTCCAGCTCGTCGTCTTCCTCGTCGTCGTCTTCGTCGAGGTCGTCGTCGGGCAGCAGCTCCTCGGCCGCGCCGTGCAGGAGCTGGAAGCGCTCGACCAGCTCATCGCGCTTGTGCTCGTCCAGCGGCGCGTCCTCGGATATCAGCACCCACTGCTCGCCGTCGAACTCGTCGCTCTCGAACAGCTCGTGATCGACCTCCGGCGAGTCGTCGACGACGATCATGATCTCCGTTTGCGGGTTGAAGTAGGTGCCCGGACGGATCGTGATCTCGTCGAGCTGGAAGCGACGCGCGTTGCTCATTCCAGCGTTTATACCCGACCGCACGCGTTCGCGTTCACGACCCCAGCTCCTCCAGCGTGCGCCTGACCTCGCTGTCCACGTCCAACTCCTCGAGACCCTGGCGCAGGCGTCGTTCGTTGCGGGCCAGCACCAGCTGGCGGACCTCCGCGAGCAGCTCCGCATCGTGGGCACGGGAGGCGCCGGCCTGCGCCTGCGCCCTCTCCAACAGCCGCGACAGCTCCGCCTCCACGTCGAGGGCCGGACGCCCGGCGCGCACCTGGCGTTCGCTGCGGGCGCGCAGCATCTGACGGACCTCCTGCTCGCGCTCCAGCTGCTCGGCGGCCGAGCCGCGCGCGGGCGGGCGCTGCGCAGCGACGAATTCGCCCTCGCGCGAGAGGCCGCCCGCGCCGATCTGGTCGTAGGCGCTGCCGCCGGCGTTGTGCGTGAGCAGGAACGCCACGAGCACGAACAGCAGGATCGCCAGCCCGCCAAAGACCAGCACGGCTGCGGGGCTGGGAGCGAACGCGAGCACGCCTCCGATTGTTGCCGATCGCCTGGCGGTCCGCTACCCTGCCAAGAGTGATTGACTGACTAGTCAATCACGTACCCGCGTGCCACCCGTTAGGAGACGTCGAAAATGGTCGATTTCACGCTCACAGACGAGCAGAAGAGCCTGCGCGAGATGGCGCACGACTTCGCGGCCAAGGAGATCCGGCCGGTCGCGTGGGAGTACGACAGGGACGGCACGTGGCCGCAGGACATCATCAAGAAGGCGTGGGACGTGGGGCTGATGAACAGCCACATCGAGGAGCAGTACGGAGGGGCCGGCGCCAGCTACCTCGACGGGTGCCTGATCGAGGAAGAGCTGTCGTGGGGCTGCTCGGGCATCCAGACCTCGCTCGGCTGCAATGGCCTGGCCACCGCCCCGATCGCCCTCGGCGGCTCGGAGGAGGTCAAGAAGAAGTACCTCGGCATGCTCGTGGAAGCCCCCAAGCTCGCGTCCTTCTGCCTGACCGAGCCCGATGCCGGCTCGGACGTGTCGGGCATGCGCACCACGGCCGTCAAGCGCGGTGACAAGTACGTGATCAACGGCTCCAAGTGCTTCATCACCAACGGCGGCCACGCCGACTACTACACCGTCTACGCCAAGACCGACAAGGACGCCGGCCACCGCGGCATCTCCGCGTTCGTGGTCGAGCGCGACTGGGGCGTGGTGGTGGACAAGAAGGAGGACAAGCTCGGCCAGCGCGCCTCGAACACGGCGACGATCTCCTTCAACGACGTGGAGGTGCCCGCCGAGAACCTGCTGGGCGAGGAAAACAAGGGCTTCAAGCTCGCGATGATGACGCTCGACCGCACCCGCCCGGGCGTCGCCGCGATGGCCACGGGGATCGCGCGCGCCGCGATGGAGTTCGCGGTGGACTACGCGCGCGAACGCGTCCAGTTCGGCGTGCCGATCGCGATGCACCAGGCGATCCAGTTCATCATCGCCGACATGGCCACCGAAATCGAGGCGGCGCGCCTGCTCACGTGGAAGTCGGCGGTGATGCTCGACAACGGCGAACGCAACACGCTGGTGTCCTCCCACGCAAAGCGCTTCGCCGCGGACACCGCCATGAAGGTCGCCACCGAAGCGGTGCAGGTGTACGGCGGCTATGGCTTCATCAAGGAGTACCCGGTGGAGAAGCTCTTCCGCGACGCGAAGATCATGCAGCTGTACGAGGGCACCTCGCAGATCCAGCGCCTGGTGATCGCGCGCGAAACGCTGCTGCCGCGGCGCGCGCCGGAGCCTGTCGCCGTCCCCGCGTAGGCGCGCCGTCCCCGCATCGGCGCCCGGTCGCTGGCGCCCTGCGGGCCGGCGAGGACATTTACCCGCCGAGCTGTTGCCCGACGGGGCGGCGTGGACGGATGTTCGATCATCGCCCAGGCGCGTGATCGGCTGGTGCATAGTGGTCGAAGCCGGCAGTGGATGCCTCGATCGGGGCGGTACGGCGGCCGCGCGTCGAGCAGGTGCGGCCAGGCGACATACGCAAGGGAGAAGAGGGCGATGCTCAGGCGAAAGGACAAGACGGCGCAGGCGACGGCCAGCGAGACGCCGTTCGCCATCAGCCGGCGAGACCACGACGCGCGCGCGAGCGTGATCTCGGTCGAGGGCGAGCTGGACGTCTCCACGGCGCCCGCGCTCAAGTGGGCGCTGCTCGACTCCGCGCAGGACGGCCACGGCCAGCTGGTGGTCGACCTGTCGCTAGCGAGCTTCATGGACTCGACGGCGCTCGGCGTGCTGATCGGCGTCCAGCGGAGCCTCGGCGCCGGTGGGGGGATAGCGATCGTGTGCACGGCGCCGGCGATCCTGAGCGTGTTCGAGGTCTCGGGCATGGACGGCGCGTTTGCGATCCACGCGACGCTCGAGGACGCGCTCGCCACGATCTCCACGCCCGCGGCCGAAACCGGCTGACCGGGGACGAGCGGCTCGATGCGCAACGAGCGGAGCCGGCGGCTGGCGCGGAGCGCTGCGGCGCGCCGTGCGGTGCTGGCGGTCGTCGTCTGCTGCGCGTGCACGCTTGCGCTGAGCGCTGCCGCCGGCGCACGGCGCGAGCACGAACGCGGGAGCGCCGCCGCGCCGCCGGCAGCCGCCCCGCCTGCCGCACCCGTGGCCGGCGAGCAGGAAGCATCGAGCCCGTCCCCCGGCGAGTACCCGCCCGCGACGCCCGCCACACCGGCGCAGCCGGCCCCCGGCGACCCGCGCGGCGGGGGAGGCGCCGGCGAAGCGTCCGGGGCCAGGCACGCAAAGCACGGCGCCCGCACGCAGCACGATCGTGGCGCGGCACAGCCGAGCGAACAGGAAGGCGCGCAGGCTGGCGCGCCCGAGCAGCCGCAAGCGGGCGGCACGAGCGAGGAAGCAGGCGACGCTCAGGAACAGGCGAGCCCCCAGCTCGCGGCGGACAAGTCCGGCCGCGGCAAACACAAAGAAGGCTCTGGCGGCAAGCACGAAGGCGAAAAGAAGGGCAAGGGAAAGGGCAAAGGCAAGACGGGCGAAACCGAATCCTCGACGGGCGCCGGTTCCGGGGAAACGCCGTCGGGCACCGCTCCCAAGGAAGGCGCCGCCGCGGAAGAACCCGCTCTCCCGCAGGTGTCCACGTCGCTCGCTCCGCAGCTGCCGGCGAGCGGCCCCGTGGCCTCGGCTGCGTCCGCCCCCACGCCCGCGCCGGCCGCGGCGGCGCCGGCTGCCGGTGGGCTGCTCGGGCTGGGAACGGCGGTCAGCCGGCGACACGCGGGGCGCGCGCGCTCGCACGCCGCCACGCGCGCTCGCGCGGATGCCCCGGCGCATGCGGACCCGGCGACGGCGCAGGCCAGGCGTGTTCCGAGCCGTCCGGCGGCGAGCGCCCGGCACGCGCCGCGCAGCGGCGCCCGCCGCCGCAGCGCGCCCGAGCGCACGTCGCCGATCGTCAGGACGATCACGAGGATCGTCGACGTCGTGCCCCTGGCCGTGCGCATGATGATCGCCGGCCTGTTCGCGCTGGCGCTGGCGCTGGCGCTGCGCTCGCGGGTCGCGGCAGTGCGCGCCCGGCGCCTCGATCGCCAGCGCGCTGAGCTGCTCGAGGACGTCGGGCTGCTGCAGGCGGCGCTGCTTCCGAACGTGCCCGCGCGGCTCGGCCCGGTGGGCACGTCCGTCGCCTACCAGCCGGCAGCCGGCCCGGGCGCGGGCGGCGACTTCTACGACGTGTTCGCGCTGGAGGACGGACAGCTGGCGGTGATCGTGGGCGACGTCTCCGGGCACGGACGGCACGCGCTGCCGCACACGGCGCTCGTGCGCTTCACGCTGCGCGCCTACCTGGAGGCCGGTCTTTCGCCGCGCGACGCCCTGCAGACGGCCGGCGCGGTGCTCGAGCGCCAGCTGGGGGACGCGTTCGCGACGGTGGTGCTGGCCACCTACCAGCCGCGCGAGCGCGTGCTCGTGTACGCATGCGCCGGCCATCCGGCGCCGATCGTGCTCGGCGCCCAGCCGGGTGCACGGCCGCTGCCGGCGCTAACGATCTGCACCGCGCCGCCGATCGGTGTGGGCATGCGCACCGGCACACGCCAGACGGCCGTCTCGATCCCCGGACGCGCGCAGGTCTGCTTCCACACCGACGGCGTCACCGAGGCGCGCGTCGGCTCCGAGCTGTTCGGCGGCGCGCGGCTCGCGGACGTGCTCGCCGAGCTTGGCCCCGACGCGAGCGCGGCCACGCTGCTAGAGCGCGTGGCCGAGCGCGCCGACGCGCGCCCCGACGACATGGCCGCGTGCGTGCTGGCGATCGAGGGCGAGGACGACGCTCCCAGCGTGCTCGTGGAGGAGCTGGAGCTGGATCGCGAAGACGCCTCCAGCGTCCGCACCGAGCGCTTCCTGCGCGCGTGCGGGGTGGGCCGCGAGGAAGTGCCCGAGATCGTCCACTCCGCGCTCCTCGCCGCCGGGCGCGCGCGCACGGTCGTGCTCGAGGTGCGACGCGGCGAGGGGCCGGCCGAGGTGGCGTTGCGCCGCGAGCATCTCTCATACCTGCACGCGCCGCGCGAGAACGTGGAGGCGACGCGATGAACCCGCGGGCGCCGCTCGCTCCCGACGCGGCCATGGCCCTCGGCCTCGCCTCCACCGCGCTGCCGTTCGCGCGCACCCCCGCGGACGAGGTGGAGCGCTGGCTGCGCGTGCTGCGGCTGCACGGCGAGGTGGGAATCGCGCTGCAGGCCCTCGGTGTCAGCGAGGTGCCCCTGACCGACGGGAACGTCGATCGCCGCGCGGCCGACGAGGCCGGCGGCGGCCATCGCGACCCGGTCGCGCTGGTGACCGAGCGCGCGCTGCGGATCGCGTGGAAGCGGCGCGCGCGCGCGCTGGCGACGACCGACGTGCTGCTCGCCGTGATGGACGTCTACGGCGAGGACTTCGACCAGGTCCTGCAGGCGCACGGGACCGACCGCGACGAGCTGCTCCAGCGCCTGAACGTCTCCAGGCCGCTCGCCGGCTCCTCGCCCGGCTGAGCGCGGCGGAGCGCCGACGGCGGAAAGCGCGCCCGCGCTCCGCTACGCTGCCCCTCTCCGACAGAGGGGACCAGCCACATGTTCGTGTTCAAGGCGGCCGTCGTAGGGGCCGGCACGATGGGCGGCCAGATCGCCCAGACAATCGCCGCGGCAGGCGTGCCGGTGGTGCTCAAGGACATCGACGACGCGCTCGTGCAGGCGGGACTGCAGGAGGCGCGCGACGTGACCGCCGGCCAGACCGGCAGGCTCGTCGAGCGGGGCAAGCTCACGGCCGAGCAGGCGCAGGCGCAGCTGGAGGAGATCGTCGGGCGCATCCACGGCACGACCTCCTACGAGGGCTTCGGCGAGGTCGACTTCGTGATCGAGGCGGTGCCCGAGCGGATGGACGTCAAGCAGGCCGTGTTCTCCGAGCTGGACGCCGCGACCCCGGGCCACGCGATCCTCGCGTCGAACACCTCCTCGCTGTCGATCACCGAGATCGGCGAAGCGACGCTGCGGCCGGACAAGGTCCTGGGCTTCCACTACTTCTACCCCGCCTCGGTGATGCCGCTGGTGGAGATCGTCGAGGGCGAGGAGACCTCGGCGGAGGCCGTGGCGGCCGCGCTGACCTTCGCGCAGACGATTCGCAAGCAGCCGATCACCTGCCTGGAGGTGCCGGGCTTCGTGGTCAACCGCATCCTCAACTCGGGCACCGCGGAGGTGTGGCGCGAGCAGGAGCAGAAGGGCCTGTCGATCAAGAAGATCGACGAGGGGCTCGCCGGCGCGGGCGTGATCCCGATCGGCCCCTACCGCCTGATCGACCTGCTCGGCCTGGACACCGTGGTGCACGTCGCCGAACACCTGCTCGAGTCCTACGGCGAGGAACGCTTCTACGTGCCCAAGGGCATGCGCAAGCTCGTCGCTGACGGCAAGCTCGGCGCCAAGACCGGCGGCCACGGCCTGTACGAGCCCGACGGCGAGCCCAACGTCGCGGGCGAGGCCGACCCCGACGTGGCGGAGCTGGTCGAGCTGCTGTCGCTGAAGACGCTGCTGGAGGCGTGCCTGGTGCTCGAGGAGGGCGTGGCGACCCATCGCGACATCGACTTCGGGATGATGGCCGGCGCCGGGCTGGACCCGCGTCGCGGCCTGTTGCCGCCGTTCATGCGGGCCGACAGCGAAGGGCTGGACGCGATCCTGGAGCGCATGGAGAACGCCCGCGAGCGCCACGGCGAGCGCTTCGCGCCGCCCACGATCCTGCGCCGCCTGGTCGCGCAGGGGCGCCTCGGGCAGAAGAGCGGCCAGGGCTTCTATCCCTACCCCCAACCCGACGCGACCGAGCAGCCGGCCGACACGGTCAAGCTCGAGACGCGCGAGGGCGGGGTGGCGATCGCGTGGCTGGCCAACGGCCAGATGAACTCCATCTCCCCGCAGGTGATCGACGATCTCGACAAGGTCTGGAACGCGGTCAAGCAGGCGCAGCCGCCCGTGCGGGCGCTGGTGGTCGCCTCCTCCAACCCGTTCCTGTACTGCGCGGGCGCCGACATCAAGGCGTTCACCACGATGGACGAGGCCGGCGGCGCGCAACTGCTCGACCGCGCGCACGCGCTGTTCCGCGAAATGGGCTCGGACGGCGTCGTGACGATCGCCGCCGTCAACGGCTTGGCCTTCGGCGGCGGCTGCGAGCTGGCGATGGCGTGCGACGTGCGCATCGCCGCGCGCTCGGCGATCTTCGGCCAGCCGGAGATCAAGCTCGGGATCATCCCCGGCTTCGGCGGCACCCAGCGACTGCCGCGCCTCGTGGGCACCAGCAAGGCGCTGGAGATGAACCTCCTCGGCGATCCGATCCTCGCCGAGGAAGTGTTCGAGCTTGGCCTGGTCAACCGCGTGGTCGACGATCACGAGCTGCTCGACACTTCCGTGCAGTGGGCGCGCGCACTCGCGGCGCAGGCGCCGCTGGCGGTCGCGCAGGTCAAGCGGATCGGGGCCCACCCACCGGGCGACCTCGACGCGGGGATCGAGGCCGAGAAGCAGGCTTTCGCCGGCGTGTTCGCCAGCGAGGACGCGCGCGAGGGGATCGCGGCGTTCCTGGGCAAACGCCAGGCGCGCTTCCGCGGGAGCTGACGCCAGGGGGTTGAGAGGTGCCGGAAATGGGGAGTGACCTGGGTGCGGGCGTCGGCTGCTCCCCTTGGCCGGCGTCCGCTGACCTCGCCGAGCGCATCCGCTCGGCGAGGTCGGTGGTGGCGCTGACCGGCGCGGGCATCTCCGTGCCGTCGGGCATACCCGACTTCCGCTCTCCCGGCACGGGGCTGTGGGAGAAGGTCGATCCGATGGAGGTCGCGCACATCGACGCCTTCCACGCCGACCCCGTGCGCTTCTGGAGCTTCTACGGACAGCGCTTCGCCACGCTCGGCGACAAGCAGCCCAACGACGCGCATCGCGCGCTCGTGGCGCTCGAGCGGCGCGGCCTGCTCGACGCGGTGATCACCCAGAACATCGACATGCTGCACCGCAAGGCGGGCACACGCGAACTGGTGGAGGTCCACGGCAGCATCGCCAGCTGCTCGTGCCCGCGCTGCGGCGCGAGCGTCGGGCTCGAGGACGTCCGCGTGCTGCTGCGCGGAGCGAGCGACGGCGTTCCGCGCTGCGCCGCCTGCGCCGCTGCGCTCAAGCCCGACGTGGTGCTGTTCGGCGAGATGCTCCCCGCCGCTGCGCTCGAGCGCGCCGGCCGGCTGTGCCGGCGGGCGCAGCTGCTGTTGTGCATCGGCTCCTCGCTGGAAGTCCATCCCGTCGCAGGCCTGCCGCTGCTCACCCGACGCGCGGGCGGCACGGTGGCGATCATCACGCAGGGACCCACGCCGCTCGACGACCTCGCCGAGGTGCGCCTGGACGGCGACGTGGTCGCCGAGCTGCAGGCGCTCATGGCGGCGATCTAGCTCGAGGACGGGCGCTCGCCCTCGCCGGGCGCCCCAGCTGCCTACGGCCGCACGAACGTGTCTGGGTCCGGTCCGGTGCGCTCGCCGCGGTCCAGGCCGGCGATCGCCCGCATCTGCTCGGCGCTCAGCTCGAAGTCGAGCACCTCGATGTTCTCGCGGATGCGCTCCGGCGTGACCGACTTGGGGATCACCACGTTGCCCAGCTGCAAATGCCAGCGGATCACCACCTGCCCGGGCGTCTTCTCGTGCGTCCGCGCGATCTCCACGATCGTCGGGTCATCGAGCACCGCTCCCTGCGCGAGCGGGCTCCACGCCTCCGTGACGATGCCCAGCTCCGCGTGCAGGCGGCGCAGCTCGGGCTGCTGCAGGTAGGGGTGCAGCTCGATCTGGTTGATCGCTG
>Ga0335075_10011496_pt1 | contig 13381 bp, 10 predicted proteins | sample Lox_Sample_24_FD_206723 | JGI IMG/M metagenome (GOLD analysis project Ga0335075, IMG submission 206723) | Soil microbial communities from Loxahatchee National Wildlife Refuge, Florida, United States - Lox_Sample_2.4 | ecosystem: Environmental > Terrestrial > Soil > Wetlands | place: USA...
TGCTGCTCGAGCCCTCCACCACGCAGCAATCGCAGGTGCTGGTCACCACCAGCGTCGAAGGGTTTGGTCCGGTGTGGAAGAACGTTCTGGACCGATTCTTCCGCGGCTTCACGGCCGCCGCTGCAATCGAGATCAACGACTTCGGCGCCAGCCCGGGCCTGGTCATGCTGCGCCTGGAGCAGGCCGCCGAGGCGAGCCGCCCGTGAGCACCTCAGCCTGGACGGATCTGCTGAGCCGGCGCAGTTTCATCGAGCTGTCGGCGCGCGCGCGGGCGCGGGCGCTTCTCGACGAGCGGAGCTTTCGCGAGCTCGTCGGTCCGTTCGAGCGAGTCAAGTCTCCGTGGCTGCCGCTGCAAGGTGTGGTAGCGCAATCCGACGATGGGGTGGTGATCGCCCGCGGCCGGCTCGGTGGCGTGGACGCCGTGGTGGCCGCGATCGAGGGCGCGTTCCAGGGCGGCAGCATCGGAGAGGTGTCGGGCTCCAAGATCGCCGCGGCGCTCGAGCTCGCGTTGCACAGCTGCGAGCGCTCGCGGCCCATCGTGCCGGTGCTGATCCTCGAGACCGGCGGCGTGCGGCTGCAGGAGGCGAATCTGGGGCTCGCAGCGATCGCCGAGATTCATGCGGCCCTGGTCGCGCTGCGCCGGCACGTGCCCGTGATCGGTGTGATCTGCGGGCTGGTCGGCTGCTTCGGCGGCATGTCGCTGGCCGCGGCGCTGTGCAGCACCTTGATCGTCACGCGCCAGGCAAGGCTCGGCATGAATGGACCGGAGGTGATCGAGCAGGAAGCGGGCGTCGCCGAACTCGATGCCTCCGACCGGCGCTTGGTGTGGAGTCTCATGGGCGGCGAGCAGCGCCATGCGATGGGTTTCGCCGATGCGCTGCTCGAGGATGACGTCGCGGCAATCGCCGCCGCGGTTCACGCGGCCGCCCGAGCTGCGCCGCCAGCGCCGCGCACGCTGGCCGTGGAGCACTTCATCTCGCGCCTCGCGGCCGAGGCTCCCGCAGCGCCTCCCGCATCCCGGGAGCCGGCGTGGCGCGGCGAGACACCCACGGCGGCGTCGCGGGGCCGCACCTGGTTCGGCGCGCTGGCGATGTGCGCGGGAGCGCTCGAGGGTGGGCTGCGATCGGTGCTTCGGGCCGATGCACCGCTCGGCGGCGAATCGGCGCGCTTCCTCGCCGTCGTGCCCGATCCCAGCAACCGCTTTGCGCGAGCGCGTCACGGGGAGCTGGGGCTCGAGGAGGCCTGGACGCTGGTCCGCGAGATCCGGGCGGCGCTGCACGCCGATGCAGGCCGGGTGCCGCGTCCCATCGTCGCCATCGTCGATGTGAGCAGCCAGGCCTACGGGCGCGAGGAGGAGAGGCTCGGTATTCATCTGGCATGCGCCGCTGCGGTCGACGCCTACGCGAGCGCTCGATTGGCCGGCCATCCGGTGATCGCTCTGCTCGTCGGCAAGGCCATGTCCGGAGCATTTCTGGCGCACGGCTATCAGGCGAATCGGATGCTCGCACTCGATGCGCCCGGCGTGCTGGTGCACGCCATGGGCAAGCAGGCGGCGGCTCGCGTGACGCACCGATCCGTCGAGGATCTCGAGCGTCTCGGGGAGCGAATTGCGCCGATGGCGTATGACGTGCGCTCGTTCGCTTCCCTCGGGCTGCTGCATGAGCTGATCGAGGGCGTCGATGCCGGCGAGCCGCGGCCGGGCGATGTCGAGCGCGTGCGCGCCGCGCTCATCCGGGCCGTGGCGGACGCCCGCACCGGCGGCACCGATCTGTCCGGGCACCTGAGCAATGCGGCGGCCGGGCGTACGCGCGCCGCATCGATCGAGGTGCACCGACGAGTGGCCGAGCAGTGGAGCGAGCCCGGCCCATGAGCACGCAGTGGGCCGAGCCTGCGACGCACACGCTGCTGCGGGTCGATGCAGGCATCTTGCTCCCCTCGCAGGCGCCCGCGCCGGCATGGGTCGCCGCCTCACTGCACCGGGCTCCGTGGGTGGTCGTGCGCCGCGCTCCATCTGGCCGCTCGCTCATCCCGGTCGGCGTGCGCGGCGAGGCACGCGAGCAGCGATATGCCGCCTGGATTGGGGCGCATGACATCCGCGGGCAGCGCACGCCGCAGGCGCTCGCAGCCGAGCGCGGCTGGCGCGTCTGCGGGGGCTCCCAGGGGAGGCCCGCGCTCGCGGCGCTCGACGCGGTGGAATCCATCATGTGCAGCGCAGGTCTCGCCGGCCGCTGGGGCCCCACCGGAAGCGTCGGATTCGAGCTTGCCAGCCATCGCGCGACGGTCCGAGAGCAGAGCGACCTCGACCTCGCGATTCGGCTCGAGCAGCCTCTCTCGTGCGCAGCGGCGCGCGGCCTCGAGGCCGCATTGGCGCCGCTCCCGGTGCGCTGCGACGTGCTGCTCGAGATGCCCTGGGGTGCGGTGTCGCTCGGCGAGCTGGCGCAAATGCCGCGGCGCATCTTGCTGAGAACGGTGCACGGCCCTCGCTTGATCGATTCGGGCTGCGCTGCCGTGGCGGATGGATAGCCGCCCTTGCCGCGCGGGCGATCGGACATGCGCACGGCTTTTCTGTTCCCCGGTCAGGGGGCACAATCGCTCGGCTTTTTGCACGCCTTGCCCGACCGGCCCCTGATTCGCGAGACCCTCGAGGAGGCCTCCGGCGTGCTCGCTCTGGACTGCTCGCAGCTCGACAGCGCGGCTTCGCTCGACTCGACGCTCGCCGTGCAGCTCGGCTTGGTCATCGCGGGGTTCGCCTACGCTCGGCTGCTCGCCGCGAAGGGCGCCCGTCCGGACGCCGTGGCGGGCCTGTCGGTGGGGGCGTTCACGGCGGCCGCTGTCGCAGGCGCGCTCGATTTCGAGGATGCGCTGCGCCTGGTGCGGGTTCGCGGCGAAGCGATGCAGCGGGCTTTCGGCAAGGGTGGGTTCGGAATGCTCGCGATACTGGGGCTTCCCGAGACCGCGATCGGGAGCCTGATCGAGCGGGTTGCCGGCGGCTCAAGTGCGCTATATCTGGCGAGCGTCAATGCGCCCGCCGAGATGGTCCTCGCCGGAAGCGATGCCGCGCTTGCCGCCGCCGAGCAGGCGGCGCGGCGCGCAGGCGCCCGGACCCGGCGGCTGAGCGTGAGCGTGCCCTCGCATGGGCCGCCGCTCGAGGGCGTCTCGACCGCCCTGAGGCGGGCGATGGCCGGCGTGCGCCTGCATCCTGCCCGGGTGCCCTATGTCAGCAACCACCGTGCGCGAGCGCTTCTCAGGGGCGAGGATATCGCAGAGGATCTCATCGTCAACGTGTCGCGCACGGTACGCTGGCACGAATCCATGACGCTGCTGTATGAGCTCGGTTGCCGGCTGTTTGTCGAGACGCCGCCCGGAAGGGCGCTGAGCAATCTCGTTCGCGGCGAGTTTGCGCAGGCGCGTCCGGTTGCCGCGGTCGACGTCGATGGCGATTCGGTCGCGCACCTCGTGAAGCTCGCGGCAGAGCGGGCGGGCGGCGGCGCGCCGCGATGAGCACGGTGCTCGTCACGGGTGGCTCGGGCTTCATCGCGGGGCATTGCATCCTGAAGCTCGCGGCAGCCGGCCACCGGGTGCGCACGACGGTGCGCTCGCGCGCGCGCGCGACCGAGGTCCGCGACCTCCTCGGGGATGGCGGCCGCGACCTGTCCTTCGTGGTCGCCGACCTCGGCGATGATGCGGGCTGGGCGGCGGCCGTGCAGGGCGCCGACTACGTCCTGCACGTGGCATCGCCCTTTCCGCCGCTCGCTCCGAGACAGGAGCGCGAGCTGATCGAGCCGGCGCGCGAGGGCACGCTGCGGGTGCTGCGCGCCGCTCGCGATGCGCGCGTCAAGCGCGTGGTGCTCACCTCCTCGTTCGCGGCCATCGGCTACGGCCACGGGCCGCGGCAGACGCCGTTCGACGAGACCTGCTGGTCGAATCTGGACGGCCCCATGTCCGCGTACGCGAGGTCGAAGACTCTCGCCGAGCGCGCCGCGTGGACCTTCCTGGAGGAGCAAGCGGGCGCGATGGAGCTCTCGGTGGTCAATCCGGTCGCGGTGCTCGGACCGGCGTGGGGACCCAACCTCTCGGCCTCGATCCGGCTGATCGAGCGCATGCTGAAGGGCGGCATGCCGGGGGCGCCCAGGCTGTATTTCGGCGTGGTGGACGTACGCGACGTCGCTGACCTGCACCTGCTCGCCATGCTCCACCCGGCGGCCCGCGCACAGCGATTCCTGGCGGCGGCGGGCGAGTTCATGTCGCTGCTCGAGATCGCGCAGGTCTTGAGAGGCCGCCTCGGCGCAGCCGCGAATCGAGCCCCGACCCGGGAGCTGCCGAACTGGCTGCTGCGCCTCGTCGCCCTCTGCAGCAAGACGGTGCGCGAGCTGCTGCCCGAGCTCGGCAAGATCAAGAACGCCACGCACCTGAAGGCGGAGCGCCTGCTCGGCTGGAAGCCCCGTTCCAACGAGGAGTCGATCGTGGCTGCGGCGCAAAGTCTTCTGCAGCGGGCGAAGAGCCGAGCTCGCTAGCGAGGTGGCATTGCGCATTCCGCCAAAACCGAGCACGATCGCAAGCCGGAGGTTCGACGTGGCCGCAACATCCGCGCCTCACCACAAATCGCCGTGCCGCTGATCGATCATGTCATCGAGCAGCGCCGGCGCGACCTCGGGGGATTCGAGGTCGGGCGGGTCCTGCCCTCCGCGCAGCAGCGCATGGTGGGTCCATTCGTGTTCTTCGATCACATGGGGCCGGTGGATTTTCCGCGCGGTATTGCACGCTCCGTCGATGTGCGCCCACATCCTCACATCGGCCTCTCGACGGTCACGTATCTGTTCGACGGCGAGATCACGCATCGCGACAGCGTCGGCTCCGAGCAGATCGTGCGTCCGGGCGAGGTCAACTGGATGACCGCGGGTCGCGGCATCACCCACTCGGAGCGATTCGAGCGCGCGCGCGCCGAGGGCGGCACGATGCACGGCATTCAGGCCTGGGTCGCATTGCCCACGGAATACGAGGAGACCGAGCCTGCGTTCGCGCACCATCCGGCGCCGGATTTGCCGACCTACGAAGGCGGGGGCCTGTGGGCCCGGCTGATCGCGGGCGAGGCGTTCGGCGCGAAGGCGAAAGTGAAGACCTTCTCTCCCATGTTCTACGTCCACTGGCGCCTGGCGGGGGGCGCCAAGGCGCAGCTCGGGGCGGACTACCCGCAGCGCGCCGCGTACGTCGCCGCCGGCTCGATCGAGGTCGATGGGCGGCGCTTCGGTGCCGGTCAGATGCTCATATTCACACCCGGCAAGCCCATCCTTTTGCTCGCCGAGGCACCGGCCATCGTCATGCTGCTCGGCGGCGAGCCGCTCGGCGAGCGCTTCATCGACTGGAATTTCGTCTCCTCCTCGAAAGAGCGAATCGAGCAGGCCAAGGCCGACTGGCGTGCGGGCCGCATGAAGCTGCCGGATCTGGACAATCAAGAGTTCATTCCGCTGCCACAGACACCGGGCGCTCAGGGCAGTCCACTGTGAGCTGAGCTCGGGCCGGCGCGATGAGAGGCTCTGCTCGAGGGTATGGCGCAGCCAGGCGGGGCAGCGAAGGGGCCTCCCAGATCAGCTAAACTGGTCAGCGCTGCGCTTGCGCGACCGGCGCGGCGCATCGGTTCGTGCCGCAGAGCAAAGGGGAGACTGAATGGCCAAAGACGCACGGCGCTGAGCACCATGGAGACGCCCCTCACGCCGCTCGATTTCGCACGCCGGGCGGCCAAGTTTCACGGTGCCCGTGAGGCGCTGGTCGATGGCTCGACTCGATACACCTACGCACAGTTCTGCGCGCGCTGTGATGCCTGGGCCGCGGGCCTTGCGGGTCTCGGCATCGTCAAGGGTGACCGTGTGGCCACCATCGCGCCGAACACGCACCAGCACCTGGAGCAGTTCTACGCGATTCCCCAGCTCGGAGGGGTCATCGTGCCGATGAACTATCGGCTGGCCGGCGAGGACTTCGTCTACATGGTGAACCACTGCGGCGCGAAGGTGCTGTGCGCGCACGCGGACCATCTGCAGCTCATCGACGGGGTCCGCGCGCGCATGCCGACCGTCGAGCACTTCGTCGCGCTCGAGGGCGAGCGCAGCGGCTGGCTCAGCTACGAGTCGTTGCTCGGCGCGGGCACAGGATTCGCGGCGAGCCCGGTCGTCGAAACGGATCTGCTCGCGATCAATTACACCAGCGGCACCACCTCGCGGCCGAAGGGCGTGATGATCACGCATCGCAATGCCTGGGTGAATTCGGTGGGAACGCTGACCCATTGGCACATGACGCCGGCCGACCGCTATCTTTGGACGCTGCCCATGTTCCACGCCAACGGCTGGACCTTCACCTGGACGGTGACGGCGGCGGGGGCGGCGCACGTCTGCCTGCGCAAAGTGGACGCCGCGAACATCTATGAGCTCGTCGACGCGGAGCGCATCACGCATCTGTGCGCGGCGCCCACCGTGCTCATCGGCATCGCCAATGGCCCCGAGCCGAAACGCCGTCAATTGCGGCGCGGCGTGCGCATCCTCACGGCCGGGGCGCCGCCGGCGGCCGCCACCATCGAGCGGCTGGAGTGCGAGCTCGGATGGGAAGTGACGCACGTCTATGGTCTTACCGAGACCGCACCCTTCATATCGATCTGCGAGCCGCTGCCCGAGCACGATTCGCTGGCGCCCGCCGACCGCGCGACCGTGAAAGCGCGCCAGGGAATCGAGCTGATCACCTCCGGTGAGCTGCGCGTCGTCGATGCCGAGATGCGCGACGTGCCGCGCGACGGCGCGACGCTCGGGGAGATCGTCGCCCGCGGCAATGTCGTGATGCGCGGCTATTACAACGATCCGGGTGCGACGGCGGCGGCATTCGACGGCGGATGGTTCCACTCCGGCGATGCGGCCGTGGTTCATCCGGACGGGTACGTCGAGATCCGCGACCGCTTCAAGGATGTCATCATCAGCGGGGGCGAGAATATCTCCTCGATCGAGGTCGAGGGGGTGCTGCTGCGCCACCCGGCGGTGCTCGAGGCGGCGGTGGTCGGTATGCCGCACCAGAAGTGGGGCGAGACGCCGCATGGCTTCGTCGTCCTCAGGCCCGGCGCCCATGCCACCGAGGCGCAGCTCGCCGACTTCGCGCGCGCGCAGCTTGCGCATTTCAAGGTGCCGACCGCATTTCACCTGGTGAACGAGCTGCCCAAGACGGCGACCGGCAAGATCCAGAAATACGTGCTGCGCGGCCGCAGCAGCGCCATCGTGCGCCAATGAGCGGCGCGGAATGTGCCGCGCCGGCGGGCTCGCTGCGCCTGTACGAGCTCGCCCTCGAGAACGGCCGCTCGGCGAGTCCCTTCGTGTGGCGTATCCGCTACGCGCTCGCCCACAAGGGGATCGCCTTCGAGCCGGTGCCGATCGGCTTCACCGATATCCCGAAGATCTTCGGCACGCGATCGAAGACGGTTCCGGTGATCGAGCACGCCGGCAGGATGCTCGCGCCGCTGCTCGCCCCGCTGCGTCAGGGCCGCTCGCCGAGCGCCCGAGCCGCGGCCTCATCGATGCGCCGCAGGGTCTGGGCCAGGGCGGCAAGCTCTTCCGGGGCAAACTCGCGGAACACCGCGCGCTCGAGCTCGAGCGCCCGGGGGGCGATCGCGGCGTACAGGCCCCTGCCGGACTTGCTCAGCAGCAGCAGGCGGGAGCGCCGATCGAGGGGGTTCTGGCGGCGCGCGATGAGCCCGCGCGCCCTGAGAGCCAGGGTCGCGCGGCTCACGGCGACCTTGTCCATGCGCGCGCGCAGCCCGATCTCTTGCTGGGTGATTCCAGAACGCTCGGCGATGTGGGCGAGCACACGCCACTCGGGAATGCTCAAACCGAACGAATCGCGGTATTGCGCTGCGATCGCTTCGCTCACGATGCCCGCCGTGTAGGACAGCCGATAAGGCAGGAAGCGCTCCAAGGCAAGAGAGGCCGGGGCCTGCGCCGGCGCGCCCTCATCGGCTGCGGCGGCGGGCGTCGAGGATGGCATCGAGACGGTTGGTATCATTTGACACTACTTGCCGGGCGCGGCCATACTGGTTTCAAATGTTACCAACGGAGCGGGACGATGTCTGCGAAATCGCCGCCTGACGAGCGCGGTGCGGGGGCCGCGATGTCCTGCGGATTCGGCTCCTACATCGCCACCGAGGCGCTGCCTGGGGCGCTGCCCCTCGGCCGCAACAGCCCCCAGAAGGTGCCTTTCGGGCTCTACACCGAGCAGCTGTCGGGCAGCGCCTTCACCGCCCCGCGCCATGAGAACCGGCGCAGCTGGCTGTATCGCATCCAGCCGAGCGCCAGCCATCCGCCTTTCGCCCCTTACCCGAAGCCGACGCGGCTGCGCTGCGGACCGTTCGAGGAGGTGGCGCCGAATCCCAATCGGATGCGCTGGGATCCTTTGCCCTATCCACCGGGCTCGGTCGACTTCGTTGACGGCCTGATCACCTACGGGGGCAACGGAGATGCGGGCGCAGGCTCGGGTTGCGCCATCCATCTGTATGCGGCCAGCGCCTCGATGAGGGACCGGGTGTTCTTCTCGTCCGACGGCGAGCTGCTGATCGTGCCGCAGGAGGGTGAGCTGCGGCTCCTTACCGAGCTCGGCGCGATGACGGTATCGCCCTTGCAAATTGCCGTCATTCCCCGCGGCGTTCGGTTTCGCGTCGAGCTCGGGCAGGAGCGTGCGCGCGGCTACGTGCTGGAGAACTACGGCAGCCCGCTGCGGCTTCCGGAGCTCGGCCCGATCGGCGCCAACGGCCTCGCCGCTCCGCGCGATTTCGAGATGCCGGCAGCCTACTTCGAGGATGGTTGCGGGGGCTGCGAGCTGGTGCAGAAGTTCGGCGGCGCCCTGTGGACGACGCAGCTCGAGCACTCGCCTCTCGACGTGGTCGCCTGGCACGGGAACCTCGCGCCGTATCGCTACGACCTCAGGCGCTTCAATACCATCAACACCGTGAGCTTCGATCATCCCGATCCCTCGATATTCACGGTGCTGACGAGTCCCTCCGAGACGGCCGGTACCGCGAATTGCGATTTCGTGATCTTTCCGCCGCGCTGGATGGTCGCGGAGGACACGTTCCGACCACCGTGGTTCCACCGCAACGTCATGAGCGAATTCATGGGCCTCATCGAGGGCACCTACGACGCAAAGGCGGGCGGCTTCTCCCCGGGCGGGGCATCGCTGCACAATTGCATGAACGGTCATGGTCCCGATGCGCAGAGCTACGCGAGGGCGGTCGCGCGTAGGCTCGAGCCCGAGAAGATCGAGCACAGCATGGCGTTCATGTTCGAGACCCGGCACATCATCCGGGTCACCCGCTGGGCGCTGGAGACGCCCCATCGCCAGGCCGATTACGGCAGCGTCTGGTCGGGGTTTGCGCGCGCGAAGCTACCCAAATGTCCGGGATAGACGCCACACACGATCCAGCATTGCGCAGCTGGGTGGCTTCCGCCAACGGCCATGGCGAGTTTCCCATTCAAAATCTTCCGCTCGGCGTGTTCTCGGCCGGCGGCAGGGAGCCGCGCACGGGGGCCGCCATCGGAGACCTGATTCTCGACCTCGCTGCGATCGGGAATCTCATTCCGCAGGAGCTTGCGGCCGCGGTCGGGGGCGGCGATCTCAACGCAATGCTCGCGCTTGCGCCGGGCGCGCGCGCACAGCTGCGAACGACGCTCTCCGGGCTGCTCAGCCGTGAGGCGCATCGCGCCGCCGTGGAGCCGCATCTCATCGCCGCCGCGGAGTGCAGACTGCATTTGCCGGCCGCGATCGGCGATTACACCGACTTCTACGCCGGGATCCATCACGCCATGAACGTCGGTCGCCAGTTTCGCCCCGACAATCCGCTGTTGCCCAACTACAAGTACATGCCCATCGGCTATCACGGACGCAGCTCCTCGGTGCAAGCCTCGGGGGCGGCGGTGCGAAGGCCTCGCGGACAGACCAAGTCCGCGGATGGCCCACCCGGGTTCGGGCCGACGCGGCGGCTCGATTACGAAGTGGAGCTCGGGGTCTGGGTCGGGAGCGGCAATGCGCTCGGAGAGCCGATCGGCATTGCCGACGCCGCTGCGCACGTCGCAGGCTTGTGCCTGCTCAACGACTGGTCCGCGCGCGACATCCAGGCCTGGGAATATCAGCCGCTCGGCCCGTTTCTGTCCAAGAGCTTCTCGACCAGCGTGTCGCCCTGGATCGTGACCTGCGAGGCGCTCGAGCCGTTTCGCGTCGCCCAGCCTGCGCGACCTGCGGGCGATCCCCAACCGCTCGATTATCTGCTCGATGCGCAGGATCAGTCCCGAGGCGCGTATTCGATCACGCTGGAGGCCTGGATCAGGAGCGCTGCAATGCGCGAGCGAGGAATGGCCGCGCATCGATTGAGCCGCGCCGCGGCGACCAGCATGTACTGGACGGTGGCTCAAATGGTGGCCCATCACACCTCCAACGGCTGCAATCTGCGCCCGGGTGATCTGCTCGGTACGGGGACGATCTCCGAGCCCTGCGCCGCGGGATACGGCAGCTTGCTCGAGATCACTCAAGGCGGACGCCTGCCGATCACCCTGCCGTCGGGAGAAGCGCGCGCATTCCTCGAGGACGGAGACGAGCTGACACTGCGGGGCCAGGCGAGCGCCTCCGGATTCGCGTCCATCGGGTTCGGCAGCTGCAGCGGCATCATCGCCGCCTGAGCCGAGCGGCTCGCGGCGCGTTGCGAGCGCGGCAGGCGCCCGAGCGGCGGCTGCCTACGCCTGCTTGGCCGCTTTCAGGTGCCCTGGGCGCAGCTCACCGCGCTTCACCACCAGCACGAGCTGGCGCCAATCATCGATGAAATACTGGGCGCGGTCGGCCCCGATACGGCTCACGATCACCGCCTTGAGCGCACCTTCCATGGATTCGAGCTCGCGCTGTGCGAGCGCCAGGTACCACGCATGCCGATCGCGAATCTCGACGCCGCCAAAGCCCGCGGCGCGCAGCGCCGCCGCGCTTTCCTCGAGCGAGACCATGTTGTAGGCGATGCCCTCGAGACGAAAGAACTCCATCATCTCGGGCGAATAGGCACCCGAACCGCCGCGCAGCCAGTCGCTCGCGATGAACCGACCGCCCGGACGCAGCACGCGCAGAATGTCCGCGAATATCGCGCGCTTGTCGGGGATCTGCACGAGCGAGTCCTTGGAGAACACGACGTCGAAGCTCGCCGCCTCGAAGGGCAGAGTGCCGCCGTCGACGCGCTGCCCGCGAATGCGGCCGGTCAACCCCGCGCGCTCGATGCGCTCCCGCATGCGGGCGATGAGCGTGGGATCGATGTCGACCCCGACCACCGACCGTGCGCCATGCGCCCGCACCAGCAGCTCATCGACGGCGCCCAGGCCGCAACCGATATCGAGGACCTCGCAGCCTGCGATATCGCTGCCCTCCAGCAGGCGAGCGACCTCCTCGCCGCCCCCCGGAGACAAGAATCCGTCGCCCCAGATGATCTGCAGCAACGTGAGCATGCCCTCGTCGTATTCGCCGGGCTCGCTCAGCTGGCCGATCTTCACGGGTTCCGTGCGGCTCACGACGCGCCGAGCTCCGCGAGCAGAGCCCTGGCGCCGTACACTTTCTCGAGCGCCTCGCGGATGATCGCCGGGTGTACCGCGATGGCGCGGTTGTTCGCAGGATCGAACCAGTAACTGCCCGCGATCGAATCGATGTTGCCGTCGAAGATGAGACCCACGAGGTTGCCCTGCGCATCGATCAGCGGGCTCCCCGAGTTGCCGCCGACGATGTCGTTGCTCGTGGAGATACAGAAGGGCGTGTGCATGTCGAGGCTATCCTTGACGCTCATCCAGGTGTCCGGAATCCTGAACGGCGTCACGCCGGTCGCGCGCTCGAAAGCCCGGCCGAGATAAGTGAACGGATCCACGGCGACGCCGTTTTGCATCCATCCGCTGACCGTGCCGTAATTCAGCCTCAAAGTAAAGGTGGCGTCGGGATACACGCGGCTGCCCAAGGTCCTGAAGCGCTCGGCCGCGATGCTGGCCGACGCCGCCAGTATCGGTGCCTCGACCTGGTCCTCGAACTCGGCGCGCAGCGCCCGGGCGTCGCCGTCGATCGAGCGCACCAGCTCGATCATCGGGTCGAGCGATGCGCCGACCGCCGCCTTGCCGCCCATCCACAACTGCTTGCGCACGTCCGGGTCATCGAGCTTGCTCTCCGCGACGACCCGGGTCGCCAGCGACTCCGGGGACTCCCTCGCGAGCAGTCGCCGGATCAGCGGGTGATCCGGTCCCAGCCACTCGCGCATTCTCTGCAGCGAAAAGGACAGCGTGAGGGACTCCACTTCGGCGTAGATCGGAACCGGCGCAAAGAGCTGTTGCTCGATCCGAGGCAGCTCGGAATCGGTATACTCGCGAAGCCGCTCGGTATCGGGCTTGGCACGCTCGTCGGCGCCGCGCAGCAGCAGCCGCGCATAGCGAAACAGAATGCTGTTGAATCCCGCGCCCCCCTCGATGAAGCTGTATGGCAGGTATAGCACTCGTTCGCGCTCGACCGCCGATTCTATCTGTCGCCAGGGATCGGGGGCGCCCGGCTTCACGAGCGACCTCAACGCCTGCTCCTCGGCCTGCTTGCGCGCCATGAGATCATCGTCATGCAGCGCATCGAGCAGCTTGCGGCGGACCTTGATCGCGTTTTCGAGGCTGCTCAAGGGCGCCTCGATCAGCTGCATGTCGGCTTGATTGCCGCGGCTGAACTGCATGTATCCGCCGCGCAGCTCCGCAGCGCGCAGCAGCGTCGTCGGCAGATACACATCGCGGTCGAACTCGAGCTGCGCGCGCGTCTCATGCCGCGACGTCGAGCCGGGATTTCCGGAAACGAACACCAGCTCGTTGGCATGCGGACCGGCAAAGTCGATCTTCAGATAGTCCGGCGTGCGCGCCGGCTTGCCGTTCTCGTAGGCGCGCAGCAGCGCGAAGTCGAGGCTCCAGCGAGGGAACTGAAAGTTGTCCGGGTCGCCGCCGAACGCGGCGATATCGGTCTCCGGCGCGAACACCAGGCGCAGATCGTCGTATCGCCTGTACTTGTAGAGGAAGTACTGGGCTCCCTCGTAGAGCGAGACCGATTGACACGTGAACTTGCCCGATCTCCCGCTCGATCGCTCGCAACGCTGCTCGAGCGCGGTGAGTGTCTTCTTGCGCGCCTCATAGGCCGCTTGCGGCGAGAGCCCGGCAGTCGCCTGCGCCACGGCTGCGGTGACATTCTCCGTGGAGATGAGCACGTCGCCGAGCTGAGTGGGGCAGCGCTTCTCGGCCGGCCGGCCGGCGGCCGCGTAGCCCAGCTCCATCAGGCTGTCGTTCTTCGAGGACAGCTCGCCCAGGCAGGACTCGATGCAGTGATG
>Ga0335075_10011497_pt1 | contig 13381 bp, 16 predicted proteins | sample Lox_Sample_24_FD_206723 | JGI IMG/M metagenome (GOLD analysis project Ga0335075, IMG submission 206723) | Soil microbial communities from Loxahatchee National Wildlife Refuge, Florida, United States - Lox_Sample_2.4 | ecosystem: Environmental > Terrestrial > Soil > Wetlands | place: USA...
GCGTTTCTTCGACGCCGCGCCGCGCTTCTTGAAGCCCGAGACTCAGGCGCTGATTCCGATCGCGACCGAACGGCCGGCCGAAGTCGGGGCGGATCTCGTCGCGGCGGCGATCGGCGGGCGCGCGCGATTCGGCGCACCGCTGATCGTCATCAGCTTCGGAACGGCGACGGTCTACATCGCGATTTCGCCGATCGGCGAATATCTCGGGGTTGCGATCGCGCCCGGCATTGCCATTTCGATCGACGCCCTGTTCGGACGAACAGCGAAGCTGCCGCAGGTCGCGCTCGAGATGCCGCAGCACGCGATCGGACGAAACACCAACGAGGCGCTGCAATCCGGCATCGTGTACGGCTTTGCCGGCCAGACCGACGCGATCGTGGCGCGGATTCGCGCCGAGCTCGGCGTGCCGGCGAAGGTCGTGGCAACCGGCGGTCTGGCCGAGACGTTTGCGAAGCAGACGCCGGTCATCGACGCGGTCGAGCAGAACCTCAGCCTGTTCGGACTGCAAATCTTCGCGCGCGCGCCGGCATGAACGCGCGCGTCTTGACGATGCTCGTCGTCCTGACGCTGGTCGCCGGTTACGTCGACGCGGTTGCGTTTTTCGGCTTGGGCGTCTTCACCGCAAATATGACCGGCAACACGGTGCTGCTCGGCGGCGCGATTGCGGCCCGCTTCGTTCCGGCGCTGCCCGGCTCGATAGGCTTGCTGTTGCCGGCGCTGTCGGTGGCCGCGTTCGTCGGCGCCGCGGTGGCCGCAGCCGGGATCTTGCGCGGCGAGGCGGGCCGGCCGCCGTTGCGCAGCCGCGGGGTTTTGGTTGCGGTCGCGGTTCTGCTGGCGGTCGCGGCGGCCGTGCAGCTCGAAGCCTCCCGGATTTCGTTTGCCGGGCCGCTCGCGGTCGGACTGCTCTCGGCCGTGATGGGCTTACAGAGCGTGGTGGCGACGCGCGCCGGCGTTGCGGGCATCTCCACGACCTTCGTTACCGGGACGCTGGTGCGGGCGGTCATCGATTTCGCCGGCACGCCGGCGCCGCAGCCGTCGCTTCGAGCCGAGGGAAGGAGCAACGTCGCCGTATGGGCGTGCTACTTGGCGGGAGCCGTCGGCGGCTCGCTCGCGCTTTCCGATCTGCGCGCGCACGCGTTGTGGATTCCGGCCGCCGTGGTCGCCCTTTTGCTCCCCGTGCTATAGTAGGGGGCGCTATGGCTCCCGCCCCGTTGAAGATCGGACCGATCGAGGTTTGGCCGCCGGTCGTCTTGGCGCCCATGTCGGGCGTGACGAACCGCACCATGCGAGCGCTCTACAAGCCGTTCGGCTTGGGGCTGACGGTCACCGAGTTCGTGTCGGCCAATGCCTTGAAGTTCGGCAGCCGCCGCACAATGGAGATGATCGACCAGCACGGCGTCGAGAAGCCCGTTTCCACCCAGTTGTGGGGCGACGATCCGCAGCTCATGGCGCGCGCCGCCAAGATCGTGCGCGAGTGCGGCGCCGACATCGTGGATATCAATTTCGGCTGTCCCGCGCCCAAGGTCACCAAGACCAACGGCGGATCGGCCTGCCTGCGCGATCCGGATCGCTGCGAAGCGATCATGGCGGCGGTGGTGGAAGCGGTCGACTGCCCGGTTACCATGAAGATGCGCTTGGGCTGGACCGAAGACGCGCTGGTGTACGTCGACGTCGCGCGCCGCGCGCAGCGGGCCGGCGTGCAAGCCGTGACGCTGCACGCGCGCACCGCCAAGCAGTTCTACAAAGGCAGTGCGAACTGGCAGCACGTCGCCCGACTGAAAGCCAGCGTCGGCATTCCGGTGATCGGCAACGGCGATCTCGACGATCCGTTCGAGGCCGTAGAGCGGATGCGCGAAACCGGCGTCGATGGAATCATGCTCGGCCGCGCGACCCTCGGCAATCCGTGGCTGATTTCGCAGGTTCGGGACCTGATGGAGGGACGAGAGCCCCAGCCGCTCCCCAACGCCGCCGACCGCTTGCGATTCTGCATCGTACACTACCGCACGATGGTCGACGAGCTGGGCGAGTCGCGGGCAGTGCCGCAGATGCGCAAACACGTCGCGCTGTATCTCAAAGGCATTCCGGGTGCGGCCGTACTGCGCGAGCGCATCATGCACCTCGATCGCGCCGTCGATGCCGTCGGCGTCATCGAGGAGACGATCGCCAACCTCGAAGCGTCGCGGTTGGTCGCCGCATAAGTGACGGCACGCAACCAAACCCGAGCTCGCAACGAGGGTTCGGGTCTCTACGGCGCGGCCTCGCCGCAAGCGCTCGCAGCCGAGGTCTTCGAAAATTACAAGAACTTCGTCAATCCGCCGCTGGCGCGCGTGATGAAGCTCTCGGGTTCGCCGGTCGAGGTGCGCGCGAGCGGCTGCACGATTTGGGATCAAAACGGCAAGCCGTATCTCGACTTCGCGGGCGGCTACGGCGTCTTCACGCTCGGACATTCACATCCGCGCGTCGTGGCGGCGGTGCGCGAGCAGCTCGAGCGCATGTCGCTCTCCGGCAAGACGATGTTCAACGTTTTGCTCGGGCGCGCGGCCAAACGGCTGGCGGAGCTCGCGCCGGGCGATTTGCAGATCTCGTTCTGGTGCAATAGCGGAACCGAAGCGATCGAAGGCGCGATCAAGCTGGCGCGCGCGGCCACCGGGCGTACCAAGATCGTCAGCACGATCGACGCGTTTCACGGCAAGACGATGGGCGCGCTGTCAGTCAGCGGACGCGCCGCCTTTCAAACGCCGTTCGAGCCGCTGCTCGAAGGTTTCGCGCACGTGCCGTACGGCACGGTCGAGGGATTAGACGAAGCGCTCGCCGACGCGGCGGCGTTCGTGGTCGAGCCGGTGCAGGGCGAAGGCGGCGTCAACGTGCCGCCGCACGGATACCTTCGCGCCGTCAGCGAGGCGTGCGCGCGCGCCGGCGCGCTGTTCGTGGCCGACGAGGTGCAGACCGGACTCGGACGCTGCGGTTATCGCTTCGCCTGCAATCGGGAAGGCGTCGTGCCCGACGTCATGACCGTCGCCAAGGGGCTCTCCGGCGGCGTGATGCCGGTCGGCGCGTTCGTCGCGCGCCCCGACGCGTGGAATCGCGCCTTCGGGAAAGCGCCGCTCTTGCACACCTCGACGTTCGGCGGCAACGAGCTGGCGTGCGCCGCCGCGCTCGAAGCCATGAACGTCATGGAAGATGAAGGCTTAGTGGAGAACGCGCGCCGGCGCGGCGCGCGGCTGCTCGAGGGAGCGCGCGCGATCGCCGCCGAGTACCCCGACGTGGTGCGCGAGGCGCGCGGTCTCGGCCTGTTGGTCGGCGTCGAGCTGGTGAACGAAGGCTACGGCGGCTGGGTGATTCCCGAGATGCTCAAGGCCGGCGTGACGGCGGCATGGACGCTCAACCTGCAGCGGGTCATTCGTTTGGAGCCGCCCTTGATCGTCACGGAAGCCGAAGTCGACCGCGCGCTCGGCGCGCTGCGCGGCGGCGTGGCGGCGGCGTACGAGAAGCTGGGCCGCCTCTAGCCGATGCCGTACGTCGAGACGTCGATTGCGATCGCCGCTCCGGCCCGCGTCGTCTACGAGCTCGCCAAAGAGCAAGAGCGCTTTCCGGAGTTCATGCCCGACGTCGAAACCGTCGTCGTGCTCGAACGGCGTCCGGATCGGGTGCTCTCCCGCTGGAAGACGCTGGTCGAGGAGGCGCCGATCGAGTGGACCGAGGAAGACGTCTTCGACGATGCCGCGCTGCGAATCGACTACAAGCTGCTGGAAGGCGATCTCGATAAGTTCGAGGGCGCCTGGACGTTCGTGGAAAGCGACGGGGTGACCAGCGTCGTCCTGGGCGTCGATTACGATTTCGGCGTCCCGACGCTGGCCGAGCTGATCGGTCCGACGCTCCAGCGGAAGGTGCGCGAGAACAGCGAGATGATGCTGGCGGCGCTCAAAACGGAGGCCGAGCGGCGTGCATAAGTTCTGTTTCGTCATCCATCCGCTCTCGATCGAGGACATCGCGCGCTACGAGCCCGGTGCCAAGGGCAAGGGCGAAGCGATCATGCGCAAGATCATGGAGTGGATGCCGTCGTGGGCCGCCGTGCACGTGACCGGCGTCGAAACGCCCGACGGCCGCAAGACCGAGGGCTGGTTCGTCGCCGCACCGCTGCTGCCGGAGCAGATGATGGAGCTGCCGCGCGAGGAGGTCTACGAGCGAATCTTGCGCGCGATCGAGATCGGCGTCGAACTCGGTGCGGAGGTCGCGGGGCTCGGCGCCTTTACCGCGGTGGTGGGCGACGGCGGCGTGACCGTCAACGAGCGCTCGCCGATTCCGGTCACCACCGGCAACTCGCTGACGATCGCGGCCGGCGTGCAGAGTCTGTTTCGCGGCGTCGAGGAGATGGAAGTCGACGCTTCGTCGTCGACGGCGGTCGTGGTCGGCGCGACCGGCTCGATCGGCAGCGCCTGCATGCGGATGATCGCACCCAAGGTCCGCCGGGTGATTTTGGTCGCGCGCAACGAGACGCGGCTGCGCAAGTTTCACGAATCGGTGGCCGGCGAACTGCCGTGCGAGAGTTCGTATACGACCGACATCTCGGCGGCGGTGCGGCAATCGCAGATCGTCTTGACCGCCACGTCGTCGACGCAAGACGTCATCTATCCCGAGGATCTGCAGACCGGCGCCGTCGTGTGCGAGCTATCGCTGCCGCACGACGTCAGCCGGCGCGTCGCGGTCGAGCGGCCCGACGTGCTGGTAACCGAGGGCGGCAACATGAACGTTCCGGGCGATCCGCGCTTCGAGCGCGTCCGCGAGCCCGGAACGGATTTCGATCTCAACCTGCCGCCGCGCGTCGCGCTCGCGTGCATGAGCGAAACGATGGTGCTCGCACTCGAAGGCCGCATCGAACCTTACACGCTCGGCCGCGGCATCGAGTTGCCGAAGGTGATCGAGATCCAAGAGATGGCCGCGCGCTGCGGCTTCACGCTGGCCGGCATGCGCGCCTTCGACGCCGCGATCAGCGACGAGAAAATCGCGGCCACCCGCACCGCCGCCAAAAAACGCAAGTCGCGCACCGAGGTCTCGCTGCATCATGGTTAACGAGACCTCGCCGGTTGGGCGCGCCCTCGGGGAATCTCGAGCGCACCGAGCCGCGTTTCGCGCCATGGCAGGGGGGCCCCATGCGCGGCGTGGGGGGCACGGAGGCTATGCCGGAGTGCCTTCCACGTGAAAACCATCGTTTCGGTCTCACTGGGTTCTTCGACGCGCGACCATCGCGCGCGCGTGACGATGCTTGGCGAACGGCTCGACATCTCGCGCGTCGGAACCGACGGTAAGCTCGATGCGGCCATTGCGAAAGTGAAAGAGCTCGACGGCAAGGTCGACGCAATCGGTTTGGGCGGTATCGACGTCTATCTCTACGCCGGGAGCAAGCGCTACGCGCTGCGCGACGGACTTCGTTTGCTCGAAGCCGCCAAGATCACGCCGGTGGTCGACGGCAGCGGTCTGAAAAACACGCTCGAACGCAAGGCCGTCGCATTCCTGCGCAACGACCTCGGCGTCGAGCTGCGCGGGAAGAAGGTGCTGATGGTCAGCGCCCTCGATCGCTTCGGCATGGCGCAGGCGCTGGTCGACGCCGGCGCCGACGTGCTGTTCGGCGACTTCATCTTCGCGCTCGACCTCGACAAGCCGGTCCGCGGACTGCGCGAGTTCGAGGAGCTGGCCGAGAAGTATCTCCCCGACGCCTGCAAGCTTCCGTTCCAGTTCTTCTACCCGACCGGCAAGAAACAAGAGAAGCCGCCCGAGCCGAAGTACCCGCAGTACTACGACGAGGCGGAAATCGTCGCCGGCGACTTCCACTTCATGCGCCAGTTCATGCCCGAACGGCTCGACGGCAAGATCGTCTTGACGAACACCGTCACGCCTGCGAATATCGAAGAACTGCGGCAGCGGGGGGTGGCCATGCTGGTAACGACCACGCCGGACTTCGAAGGCCGGTCCTTCGGAACCAACGTCATCGAGGCGGCGCTGCTCGCGCTGCTCGGTAAGCGCTGGAGCGACGTCACGCCCGAGGACTACGAGCGCCTCCTCGCCGAGCTCAATCTCCGCCCGCGAGTCGTGCGCTTCCAACGCTAGGATGGCCGTAGCGCAGATCGCGACGGAGCGCCAGCCGCGTCACCTTCCCAAGGTGCTGCGGTTCTTCGACGTCAGCGTTTTGGCGTCGGCGTCGATGGGACCGGCATATTCGCTCGCGTCGACGATGGGGCCGATGGTCGCGGCCGCCGGCTTTGCCTCGCCGTGGGCGCTGATCGCACTTTCGGCGATCATGCTGTGCATGGCCGTTTCGTTCGCGATGCTCTCGCGCGTCGCACCGAACGCAGGCTCTTCGTATTCCTGGATTCGCGAGTCGTTCGGCGACTACGTCGGCGCCTACGGTGCCTGGCTGCTGATCCTCTCGAACTTTTTTGCGGTGATGGCGATCGCCGTTCCGGCCGGCAGCTACACGCTCGAGCTGGTCGCGCCGCAGCTGGCGTCGGAACCGCATTGGGTCGCCGGCGTCGGCGCGATCTGGATCGTCGCCAGCACGGTCCTGCTGTACGCCGGCTTGACGCCGACCGCGATGGTGACGTTTTGCGCGCTGCTCTTCGAGATGCTGGTGCTGGCCGCGTCGGCGATCGCATCGTACGTCGTTCCGCCCCACGCGGTGCCGTCGACCGGAGCTTCGACCGGCGGCGCGATCCCGCTGACGTTCGCGGGCTTCGTGACCGCGATGACGCTGGGGATTTGGATGAGCGACGGCTGGGAAGTCTCGGCCTCGACCAGCGAGGAGACGACCGCGGGCGACGCTAATGCGGCCGGCCGCGGCGGCATCGTCGGCTTACTGGTGACGACGGTCGTGCTGGTGGGCTGCATGATCGCGTATCTGCACATCGGCACGCCGCAAGGTTTCGCCGACCACGCCAGCGACTCGCTCGACTACGTCGGGCGGCTCCTGGGCGGCGGTTTCTGGCGGCTCGCCATTGTCGGCGCGGTCATGATCTCGACCCTCTCCACGCTCTGGACCACCATTCTCTACCTCTCGCGCTCGATTTTTGCGATGGGACGCGACCGCGTCTTCCCGCGCCGCCTCGGTACGCTCGACCGGCGCAGCGAGCCCATCTGGGCACTCCTCGTCGTCGCCGTTCTGACGACCATTTGCCAACTCGTGACCGGCTTCTCGCCGACGGCGAACGAACAATTAACGATCCTGGTGACTGCCAGCGCGGTCTTTCTTGGCTTGCTGTTCATCTTGAGCGCGTTGGCCACCGTGCGGCGGTTCGCATCCGAGCGCGGCGTGCTGATTCCGGGCGTCGTCGTGCCCGCCGCGGGGGCGCTTGCCTTGCTTGGCGTGATCGTCGCGTCGGTGTGGTTCGAAGACCGGCTGACCCAATGGTACGCGTGGGGCGGCGTCGGTCTGGGTATAGTTTTCGCGCTCTGGAGGGGTGCGCGCAGCCGCCGGGGCCTGCGCCTGGTTTCTCCTGGAAGCCGTGGTCTTTAGGGAGGAGGGGAAGGACCCGACCTCCCGAACAAACGGCGCCAGCGTCCGAGAGGGCGCCATCGAACGTTCCGGAGGTCTGTTAGTTGAACGACAAAGAGATCGTGCTTACTGCCGAGGGGCTGTCCAAGCTCGAGCAGGAGCTCGACGAGCTCAAGACGGTCCACCGCCGCGAAGTGAACGACCGCATCCGGCAGGCGAAAGAGTACGGCGACCTGAGCGAAAACGCCGAGTACGAAGACGCCAAGCAAGAACAGGCCTTCATCGAGGGACGCATCCTTAAGCTCGAGGGGATGATCCGGAACGCGCGCCTGATCGACGAGTCGGAGTATGCCTCCGACGAAGTCCATCTCGGCTGCGTGGTCAAGGTCAAGGACCTCAAGAACAACGAGAACTACGAATTCTCGATCGTCGGCTCGGCCGAAGTGGACCCGCCGAAGCACCGTATTTCGAACGAATCGCCGCTCGGCCGCGCGCTGATCGGGCACAAGAAGGGGGCGACGGTCGACGTCGCCACGCCCCGCGGCGTCGTGAAATACAAGATCGAAGCGATCAAGAGCAGCGCTCCCAAGAAAGCCGCCGCCAAGAAAGCCTCGTAGCGCCCCGCCTTCGGGGGAGAGAGTGGACGAAGACCTCGGAAAGACCGAAGCGGCTCTCGTAGCGGCCAGACGCGAACATCTGGCCGCTTTGCGTTCGCGCGGTGCGGACCCGTTCGCGCAGACCCGCTACGACGTGGATGCGACCGCCGCCGAACTCGCCGAGCGGTACGGGTTCCTCGTACCCGGCCAGAAGGCCGAGGCCGAGGGCTGGAACCTGGCCGGCCGCGTGCTCACCAAACGCAGCATGGGCAAGACGGTCTTCGCCGACCTGGCGGATCGCACGGGACGCCTGCAGCTCTACGTTCGCAAGGACGAGCTCGGCGAGGGTCCGTTCGAGCAATGGAACGAGATCGACCGCGGCGACCTCGTCGGCGTGCGCGGCTACATGTTTCGCTCGAAGATGGGCGAGCTGACGCTGCACGTCACGGCCTTCGCCGTCTTGGCCAAAGCGCTGATGCCGCTGCCGGACAAGTGGCACGGGCTGGTCGACGTCGAGAAGCGCTACCGCCAACGATACGTCGACTTGATCGTCAATCCGGACGTCCGCGACACGATGATCGCGCGCAGCCGGGCGATCGCCGAGATGCGCCGCTTCATCGACGAGCGCGGATTCTTCGAGGTCGAGACGCCGACGCTGCTCAACGTCGCCGGCGGCGCGGCCGCACGTCCGTTCGTCACGCACTCCAACGCGCTCGATCAGGCGATGCAGCTGCGCATCGCGACGGAGCTGAATCTCAAGCGGCTGATCGTCGGCGGCATGGAACGCGTCTACGAGATCGGGCGCATCTTCCGCAACGAAGGCATCGACACGACCCACAACCCCGAGTTCACGATGCTCGAGCTGTACTGCGCGTATTGGGACGTGCACGACATGCTCGAGTTCAACGAAGCGCTGATCGCGCATCTCGTCTCGTTCGTGACGGAAGGCGGCACGGAGCTGCCGCACGGCGACGCGACCATCTCGTTCTCCCGGCCGTTCGCGCGCATCGGCTACTTGGAGGGCTTGGCCAAGTACAGCGACGGCAAGTACACGCGCGAGCGGTTGCTCGACCCGGCCGGCGCGGCCGGGATCCTGCGCGAGCTCGGCCTTGCGGAGTCGCCGACGCACGGTCACGCGCTGGACAAAATTTTCGAGCGCGTGCTCGAGCCGCACCTCGTCGCCCCGACCTTCGTGACCGACTATCCGGTGGTGATCTCGCCGCTGGCCAAGCGCAAGGCCGGCGATCCCGAACTGGTCGACCGCTACGAGCTTTTCTGCGCGCACATGGAGATCTCGAACGCGTTCACCGAGCTCAACGATCCCGACGATCAGCGCGCGCGTTTCGAAACGGCGATCGCCGAACGCGCCAAAGGAGACGAGGAGATTCCCGAGCCGGATTGGGATTTCGTCCGCGCCTTGGAGTACGGCATGCCGCCGACGGCGGGCATCGGCATCGGCGTCGATCGTTTGATGATGCTGCTGCTGGACCGGCGTTCCGTCCGCGACGTGCTGCTCTTTCCGATGCTGCGGAAGACCGAATGAAGGCGCGGGCATGAAGCTGACGATGATGGTGTGCGACATGGCGCAGGTGGCCGACGGCAAGCTCTACATTCTGGGCGGCGGCTGGCACGTCACGACCGCGCCGACCGGACCGTGCGCCGTCGCGCTGCTGGTCGACGTCGAGTGGGAAGACGCCAACAAGAAGCACGAGTTCGTCATCGAGCTGGTCGATGCGGACGGTCAGCCGATTTCGATGCCGGGACCGACCGGCGAGTTCGCGCCGCTGCGCATCGGCGGCGCCTTCGAAACCGGACGGCCGCCGGGAGCGCGGCCGGGATCGGTCACGTCGGTGCCGCTGGCGGTGAACTTCGGGCCGCTGCCGCTCGAAGCCGACCGGCTCTTTCAGTGGCGTGCTACCATCGACGCAGACCTCGCATTGACCGCGACGTGGCCGTTCGCCACGCGAAACGGGAGCGGATGAAATGGACGGTCAAAAATGCGCCCACGAGGCGTGCACCTGTTTCGTCGATCTCGGAGCGACGTATTGCAGCCCGCGCTGCCGCGAGATGGACGAGCTCGACGGCGAACCGGCGCCTCATTCGCGCTGCGGGTGCCGCCACGCCGGCTGCGAGGCGCGAGGCTGAGCGACCGCCAAGCCGCAACCCATTTTTCGTAGCCCGGTTCATGGAGTGCATCCACTTACCAACCGTAAGGAGTGCACCGAATCGTGGACCTGACCAAGACCTATCCCCGCAGCGTCTCTGCCAAATGGCAGGGCGTCGTTCAGCTGGGGCGCGCCGTCGACAAAGGCAAGGCGAAAGCCGCCGGAACCCTGGGCGAATACAACTACGACTGTCCGATGGACGCGGCCGTTTTCGAGTTTCTGGGCATCGACGGCGACGCGCTGCTCGAGGTAATTCGCAACGCAAAGAGCGATACCGAGATCGAGGCCTATACGCGCCCGTTCGTCGCGGCCAAGTCGGCCGAGGAAATCGCGCGCTGGAACCGGGAATTTCTCTCGCGTGAGCCGTCTGGAGAGTCGCTGCAATATTTTCTGAACCTGCGCAACGCGGTCGCGCCGGACCGGACCGACGTCACGACCTGGCCCGACCTGCTGGATCTGGACGAGAAGCGGGAAGTGCCGCACCGGGCGAAGGCGGCAGTCTAACCCCGTCGGTCGTTCGTCTGACCGTCGAGTACGACGGGACGAACTTTTGCGGCTTTCAGTGGCAGCCGCGCCTGCGAACGGTCGCCGGCGTGCTGGAAGCCGCCCTCTCGAGAATTTTCGACGAGCCGGTCAAAATCGCCGGAGCCGGTCGCACCGACTCCGGCGTTCACGCTTGCGGACAGGTAGTCTCGTTCGAAACCGCCCGCGCTTTTCCGTTCGACCGGTTGCGTATCGCTCTCAACAGCGCGCTTCCGCGCGATCTGAGCGTCCGCGAGGCGACGGTCGTCGACGCCGGCTTTTCAGCGCGTTTCTCGGCGCTCGAGCGCAGCTACGTCTACGCCATTTTACCGCAGCCCGAGCCGTCGGCGCTGCTGGCGCGCTGGAGCTATCACGTTTGGCTGCCGATCGATCTGGCGGCGATGCAGGAAGCATCACGCGGGCTGATCGGGACGTTCGACTTCCGCTCGTTTTGCGGCGTCGTGCCCGAGTTCGGCGGCACGATTCGTACGATTCGCGCGCTCTCCATCGAACCTCGTGCGGGGCTGCTCCGCATGCACGTCGTCGCCGACGGGTTCCTTCACCGGATGGTTCGGACCATCGCGGGGACGCTGATCGAGTGCGGAACCGGCCGGCGAGACCCCGCCGGTCTGGCCGCGATCGTCGAAGGGCGCGACCGCCGGGGCGCCGGGCACACGGCGCCCGCACAGGGGCTGTATCTGGCCGGCGTGCGCTACGCGGGCGGCTACGACTCGTACGCCGAGCCGCCCATCTTCGGCGCCCCCAGGTAAGGCATGAAACCTTAGGCCGGGGCGCAGGCTTAGGCGGCGATCTCTTCGAGCAGCCGGATGAGTTGGCGCGTTTGGCCGAGGCTGAGGCGCCGCATCAGCCGCTCGGCCAGTTCTCCGGCGGTCCGCGAAGCGTCGGCGACGAGGGCTTCGCCGGCAGGCGTGAGCGTGGCGAAGCTAGCCCGGCCGTCGGCCGGATCGGCCAGCCGCTTGACGATGCCGCGCTTCTCGAGGGGCAGCAGCGCGCGCGTCACCCCCGAGGCTGAGAGATGCAGCTCCCGGGCGAGGTCGGCCGGCCGAAGGCGCCCGTCGGGGCGCTCGCCGATCGCCCGTAGAAGCAAGAGTTCGGTCAGGCTGAGGCCGTGGTATCCCCCGATCTTTGCGTCGGCGGCGCGCGAGATCCGTGCCCCGGCGCCGAGCAGGGCCGAGAGGGCTTCGAAGGCGGCTTCGTTCATGGCTCGCCCACTATACTTGAGAGGTCAACTATTTGTCAACTAAGTCCGGCGTGCGAATTTTGCTTGACGCTGGGCCCGAATTCCCCTAGGATACCGAAGTTCACCCCCGCGTACACGACCGCAGGATATCGGAATTTTTAGCATGCGCACCTATCAGCAAAAGACTTCGGAGACTCGCCACGATTGGTACATCGTCGACGCCGCGGGCCAGCGCCTCGGCGCGCTGGCGGTGCGGATCGCGCGCGCGCTCTCGGGCAAGCACAAGCCCACCTGGACGCCGCACATCGACGACGGCGATCACGTGGTCGTGATCAACGCCGAGAAAATCGAGCTCGGCGGCAACAAGTGGGACGGTAAGCTCTACTACCGCCATAGCGGCTATCCGGGCGGCCTCAAAGTGCAGACCGCACGCGAAATCCACGACAAGCACCCCGAGCGGCTGATCGAAAAGGCCGTGCGCGGCATGCTTCCGACCAATCGCATGCGCGACGAACAGCTGCGCCGTTTGAACGTGTACGCCGGCGCCGAACACCCCCACGACGCGCAGAAGCCTCAGCCGCTGTTTTAGGAGCCGAGTTGAATAACGACGTCATTCAAGCCACCGGACGCAGAAAGCGCGCGATCGCGCGCGTCAAGTTGACGCTGGGCCAGGGCATGATCACCGTCAACTCCAAGCCGATGGACGAGTATTTCCCGCGGCCGCAGCTGCAGCAGATCGTCCGGCAGCCGCTCGAGGCGACCCAAACCGGATCGCGATTCGACGTGGTGGTGAAGGCCGAAGGAGGCGGCGTCACCGGTCAGGCCGGCGCCGTTCGGCACGGCATCGCGCGCGCCCTGATCGCGATGGACGAGTCGCTCAAAGAGACGCTGCGCAAGAACGGCTTCTTGACCCGCGATCCGCGTGAAAAAGAGTCGAAGAAGTACGGGCGTAAGCGCGCCCGCAAGCGCTTCCAGTTTTCCAAACGCTGATCTCTTGGCGATCTTGACGAACCTCGCCTGAAACCTTCGACGCAGTTCGTCCCGGTAAAGCGGTTGGAGCCGTCGAAAGAGCCGTCCTCGATGGGCGGCTCTTTTCGTTTGGCACCCAGGCTGGCGGCGATCGCTTTGGGTGCGTGCGCCCTGCTGTGGCAGCCGAGCGCGGCGTGGATCGAGGCGGCGTATTCGAACGGTGCTTATCCGGTGTGGGAGCACGCGGCGTTTGCCGTGACCGATCCGTTCCCATGGTCGCTGGGCGACGTCGCCGTCGCGGCCGGCATCGTTGCAATCGTGTGGCGCCTGACGGCGTGGCTGCGCTCCGGCCGCCGCCGGTCGCTTTGGACCGGCGCAGTGGCGATGCTCGACGTGCTGGTGGTTCTCGCGATCTACGCCGTCTGGTTCGAGCTGAGCTGGG
>Ga0335075_10011498_pt1 | contig 13380 bp, 10 predicted proteins | sample Lox_Sample_24_FD_206723 | JGI IMG/M metagenome (GOLD analysis project Ga0335075, IMG submission 206723) | Soil microbial communities from Loxahatchee National Wildlife Refuge, Florida, United States - Lox_Sample_2.4 | ecosystem: Environmental > Terrestrial > Soil > Wetlands | place: USA...
GTCTTTCAGACGCCGCCTTCTGTGTTGAATCAAAGCGGCCGGTTGAGTGTAATGATACAAGAGACGCTTCGAAGCAGCGCTTTAGAATCGGTCCCGTTCTTCGATCAAAAGAAGGTGATTCAACTCTTAGACGGAGTAAAATCGGCCGACGAGTATTCCGCCGTTGCCGACGACCAAGTATTAATGATTGCGTTGAGCGCCTGCGTCCTGCACGATCGTTTTCACCTGTCAGCTTGAGATGTGTATGCGACTCGTATTCTGAGAAAGAAATCGTTTTGGAGGATCTTTGCCCATGAACACCGAGTGGTCCAGGACGTGGACTTACTTCGATGGCGACTGGCACGAGGGTAATGTGCCGATTATCGGCCCACGCACGCATGCAGCGTGGTTGTGCTCGGTTGTTTTCGACGGCGCCCGGGCTTTCGAGGGAGTTACACCGGATCTGGACCTTCATTGCGCACGAGTGAATGAATCGGCCAAAAAGCTCTACTTGAAACCGGTGGTCCCAACCGAAACCTGGATCGAGCTTGTGCGTGAGGGAATCCGTCGCTTCGACGGAAATGTCGCGCTTTATATTCGACCAATGTACTGGGCCGAAAAAGAGGGACCCTGGGTTCAGGCGCACGATCCCGAGTCGACACGCTGGTGCCTGACGATGTACGAAGCCCCGATGCGGAAGCCGACGAATGGATTCTCCGCCACCGTGTCGCCCTTCAGGCGACCGACACTGGAAACGATGCCTGTGGATGCCAAGGCCGGCTGCCTGTATCCGAACAACGCCCGCGCTCTGTTCGAGGCCCAGAGCCGAGGGTTCGACAACGCCGTTGTGTTGGACATGCTGGGCAATGTGGCCGAACTTGCGACGTCGAACCTCTTCATGGCGAAGGGCGGCGTGGTTTATACGCCCGCTGCCAATGGGACGTTCCTGGCAGGCATCACGCGAAGGCGCGTAATCGGGCTGCTCCGCGAGGCGGGTGTGACCGTTGTCGAGACGACGCTTTCGTACAGCGATTTTCAGTCCGCCGACGAGATTTTCTCGACGGGCAACTATTCGAAAGTGGTTCCGGTCGGGCGCATCGACGATCGCCAAATCGCGCCCGGGCCGTTCTACACGAAGGCCCGCGAGCTCTACATGGAATTTGCGCACGCAACCGCATTGAAGCCGCTTGCTGCCCGTTGAAGCGAAACGCGCGTTGCGCGGGCACGAGTATCCTAGTGCGGCGCTCCCCTCCGTCGCAGTCTGCTATCCAACGCTCATCCGCTGGGATGGATTGTGCAGTATGCTGTTCGGCCCAGCCGGGGCAACGATCTGCGCGAGCGGAACTGTGAGGCAAATGGGATGAACGGTGCAGAGAGCCTTGTCGCGACTCTGATTGCGGGAGGAGTGGAAGTTTGCTTCGCGAATCCCGGCACATCGGAAATGCACATCGTTGCGGCGCTGGATAAAGCGCCGAAGATGCGATCCGTGCTCGCACTGTTTGAAGGCGTGGTCACCGGCGCAGCGGACGGCTATGCGCGCATGGCGGAAAAACCGGCGTGTACGCTGCTTCATCTTGGGCCAGGCCTTGGAAACGGCCTCGCGAATCTGCACAACGCAAGCCGCGCGCACGTCCCGATCGTCAATATCGTCGGGCAACACGCACTCTCGCATTTGCAATATGACCCGCCGCTGGCTTCGGATATCGAGGGAATTGCAAAGCCGTACTCCAACTGGCTGAAGACATCGCGTGCCGCATCGGAGGTTGGCGGCGATACGGCCGAAGCGATCGTTGCGGCGCGCACACCACCGGGCAGAATTGCGACGCTGATTGTTCCCGCAGATGCCGCATGGAGTGAGGGCGGCGCGAAGGCGGAAGTGCGGAAGGTGCCGGCCGCTGCGATGCCATGCCAGGCGGCTATCGACCGTACGATTGAGATTCTCCGGTCGGGCGAACGAGCAGCGCTGCTCATTGCCGGACGCGCTTTGTACGGTGAAGGACTGCGGGTCGCCGGGCGCATCGCGGACGCGGGTAATGCGAGGCTGTTTGCGCCGTATCCTTTTGCGCGGCTGGAGCGCGGCGCTGGTCTGCCGTTGGTCGAGCGAATTCATTACATCCTGGAGCAGGCAAGCGACCAGTTAAAAGAATTCCGCCACTTGATTCTGGTGGGGACTCCAGCACCTGTTTCGTACTTCGCGTATCCAGGGAAGAACCCTTTTCCGATGCCACCAGGGTGCGAGGTTCACACACTGGCGGAGGCTGGCGAGGATGGTGTTGGAGCACTGCGAGCTGTTGCCGATGCGCTTCCGTCGAAGACGCGAGGAGCAGCATCGCGCATCGACGAACGGCCGGCGGTGCCCGAAGGGGAGATCACGCTTGCGGGACTTGCGGCTGCAGTTGGAGGGACGCTTCCGGAAAACGCAATCGTTGTGGATGAATCGATGACTTCAGGGAGGGCCATGCTGCCGGCGACGGTGAACGCGCCACGGCACGACTGGTTGGCGAACACAGGCGGGTCGATTGGAATCGCGCTGCCGTTGGCCGTCGGTGCTGCGATCGCTTGTCCGGAACGCCCGGTGCTCTGCCTGTCTGCTGACGGCAGTGGCATGTATACGTTGCAGGCTTTATGGACGATGGCGCGGGAATCGTTGCGAGTGACGACCGTCGTGTTTGCGAATAACACTTATGGCGTTCTGAAGCGTGAATTCTCGGGGCTTGGAGTGGGCAGTCCCGGTCCACGGGCGCTGGACCTGTTTGAGATTGGCCGGCCGGATCTGGATTGGGTGCATCTGTCGGAAGGCATGGGAGTACCCGCGTGCAGGGCCACATCGTTAGAAGAGTTCACAAAGCTGTTGCGAGCGGGATTCGAAAGCCAGGGACCTAGCTTGATCGAGATCAAACTGTAAGGGGTGGGGAATGTAGTCCCGCCACGCCTCCGCCCGCGGAATGCAGTTGCTCCGACAGACTCGGAATTTCGCCGCCATGCGGAGCTAAGCCTCTTGTCATCAACCGAGCCTCTGTGGATGCGCCTTGAGCTTCGGGCTATGCCCTCCGGACGTCTCTTCTCGACACACATGCTGAGAAAAGATGAGCGTAAGTCCTTTCATATCAACAAAAGCGCAAAAACTTCTCGACACACTTTTGGTCGTTTCGGTTGGTCGCGAGAGTTGCACCACAATTGTGCAATTTTCAAAGAGAACCTACCACACGGAGGCGAGCTGCATTGTCGGTAGGGACAACAACGAGCAGCCAGGGTTCAAAATTCGGGCGGAATCGGGACTAGGAGGCTGCGGAGCGCTTCCTGTGGGGCTGACCAAGGGCAGCTCCCCTAACGCGAGAGATGGGCGCGAAGCGTTGGCGTTCGGCCTTTCTCGCTGACACGTACTTTAGCCAGTTCATGTAAATAAGGCGCGAAGGGAGGTCCCAAGTCCGTTCCAGCGCCGCCTCGACGGCTTCCTGTGGAAAGGTTTCTAAGAGTTCTTCACGCCGGTTTTGCTGCGCTGTCTCCTGGAACGCCAACAGGGGGTGACGCGCGGCTTCGTTGAAGTAGCCGCGAGGCATCGTCGGATAATCGTCGCGTTCGCCGCGCAGGAACCTTTTGACATCGCGGCGATATTCTTTCAGGAGCGTATGAGCGCCGTACTCAGGATGACCCTGGAAATGGAGAAACACGCTGTTCCGCGTCTTCTTCACAAATGCGTCGACGCCTGCATCGGAGGACCGCGTCAGAATGGTGTAGCCCTTTGCGGTGAGCTCGTCTTCGCGAAGCTCGTTCCAACGAGAGTGAGGGATTCGATAGGCGCCGGGCATGCCTTCAAAGAGAGGATGGTCGGAAGCGACCTGCACGTCGAAAACGCCTGCACACTTTTCGGCCATGCGATGGCGGCCGATCCCGTCGATATGAAGGACGGCAGCATGTGCGGCGAGGCACGACAATATCGTCGAACTCGTATTTTGCGCAGCCCAATCGAAGACACCGCTCAAGACTGTCCAGTAAGGCTCGTTTCGCAGATTCGACTGGCGCGGCTCCGTTCCGGTGATTATTGCCGCGTCAAACCTGGTGCGCCACAGATCGGTGATCGGCGAATAGGAGGCACTCACATGTTCGTGGGCCTGTCCGGTGCGTTCGATGCCCGGCAGCGAGAAGAGCGTCACTGAAACGGGGGTTTCGCCAGAGGCCGCGTGCAGGAGATCGAAGAACTGGAGTTCGGTGTCTTCGAGCGCCGGGTCCGGCATGTTGTTGATGAAGGCGACGCGGATGGCATTAGCATCGCGAAAGATGCGATCGGAGCGGCTCGGCTGAGCGTGCTTCTCGGCCCAGCGCTTCGGAACTCGATCGGCGTCAATTATCAGCGGCATGAGAAGCACTCCAATCGGGCACGTGTCGACATTTCAGGCCTTCACCGAGTCCAGAGCTTGAGCGAGGTCGGCGATGATGTCGTCAATGTGCTCGATCCCAACGCTCAGACGAATCATTTCGGGTGTGACCCCCACCTTGGCCTGTTCTTCGGGCGTTAACTGGCGATGCGTGGTGGACGCAGGATGGCAGGTCAGCGATTTCGCGTCACCCATATTGACCATTCGCTTGAAGAGCTTGAATGCGTTAAAGCACTGCCGGCCGCCTTCGTAGCCGCCCTTCACTCCAAAAGTGAGCAAGGAGCAGCGCTTCGAGCCAAGGTATTTCTGGGCCATGGCGTAAAGCGGGCTTTCAGGAAAGCCAGCGTAATTGACCCACGCGACCTTTGGATGGCTGCGCAGATATTCAGCGACCCGGCGCGCATTTTCGACGTGACGTTCGACGCGCAAGGACAGGGTCTCCACACCTTGAAGCAAAAGGAAACCGTTGAAGGGAGAGAGAGTGGCGCCGGTGTTGCGCTGGCACACGGTTCGGCAGCGCGCGACGAATGCCGCCCTGCCGTAATGCTCGGTGTAGACGACGCCATGGTAAGCGATCTCCGGCTTCGTGAGCATGTAAAACTTGTCGGAGTATTGGTTCCAGGGGAAATTCCCGGCGTCGACGATCATTCCGCCGATGGTGGTCCCATGGCCGCCCATGAATTTCGTCATCGCGTGAACGACGACATCGGCGCCATATTCGATGGGCCGGAGCAGGACCGGCGTGGCGACGGTGTTATCGACGACTAAAGGCACGCCGTGTTTATGGGCCATGCGCGCGATGCCTTCGATATCCGCGACATTGCCTGCCGGGTTGCCGACGCTCTCGCAGAAAACGGCGCGAGTGTTTTCGTCGATCAGTTTTTCGAGCGCTTCTGGCCGGTCAGACTCGCCAAATCGCCCCTCGATTCCCTGTTTGGGGAAGATGTGCGCGAGGAGCGTGTAACTGGCGCCATAAAGCTGAGGAGTGGAGACGATGTTTGTGCCCGATTCGGTGACGTTCGCGAGTGCGTAATGGATCGACGACATTCCAGAACTGACGCTCAGCGCGTCGACACCGCCCTCCAATGCTGCCACGCGCTTTTCGAGGACAGTATTGGTCGGATTTCCGATGCGTGTGTAGATATTGCCCTGGACTTCGAGGTTAAACAGGGCTGCACCGTGCTCCGCGCTGTCGAACTCGAACGCGACGGTCTGATAGATCGGGACCGCTACCGCCTTCGTGGTCGGGTCCGTCTCGTAGCCGGCATGGATGGCGAGCGTTTCGAGTTTCACCGTTGGCACCTTGCTGGAACGGGGCTAGTTCGTTTCGGCGGCGCCAGCCTCATTTGAGAGAGGTTGCGACATCCGGAACCGCAGCGACCGCGCGGCTGCGAGAGAATTCGCGAGCGAGATCAGCTGTTACGCGATCCGCGGCAAAGCGAGCTCCGTACGCGAAGCGCATCAGAGGGCCGAAGCTGTTGGCGGCGGACACTCCGATGAAATAAAGGCCCGGTACCGACGATTCGAATCGGGTCGAGAGCTTTGGCGCGGTACCGGTCGTCCTGATCCTGGAACGAATCCCTTCATCCAGGAACTTGAGCCGGTCGGCATTCACCTGGTAGCCCGTAGCCGAAATGACGTGGTCGACTGAAATCTCACGAACATCGCCATTCTCCTCCCGCAGCCGGAGCTGCACCTGGCCGTCTTTCACCGTGGCGCTCTGGGGCGTATAGCCAAGCAGGAGAGGGACCCTGCCAATCACCATTTCTTTCGCAAACCATCCGCCCGCAGGGCCCAAGTGCGTGCGAACCGCATGCAATCGGTAGGACTCGGGGAGATAGTGGAAGACGTGCGGCCAATTGGAGAAAAAGCGCGAGCTGATGCCGGGACCAAGACCGGATTGCGGATACCGGATTCTCTGCCAAAGCGATCGTTGCGCGCTGCCTCGCGTGTGAAACTTCAATTCGCGCGCGCGCGCGACAAGCTGGACGTGCGCCCCAGCATCGTACAGGAGTCCGGCCAAATCGGTGGCGGACGATCCGCCTCCGATTACCGCTACGCTGCGGCCCCGGAAAGGTTCGAGGTCGTGATGAGCCGAACTATGCGAACCGTACTCCGCGGGCAGGTTTGCCAGGCAGGACGGCATATAGGAATAGTGGGTTATGCCGACGGCCAGCACGACTTTTCGGGCCAGCACTGTTTCGCCGTCGTCGAGCTTCAGAGCAAACCCCTCACGCGAAGAGCTGATTCGCGTGACCATCTTGTTTTCGAGTTCGGGAACCATGCGGTCTTTGAATGCGGCTCCGTAGGCGCAAAACGTGTCCAGGCGAACGGGAAGAGCGACATCCTCGTACTCAATTTTGTTCTGCGTGCAGAATTCCTTAAGAGTGAACTGCCGCTCGGCGCCATAGAGATTCGAGGCGAAGCCCTCGGACTTCAGCCGCATGCCCTTCGGCATCTTGGACGCCCAACTGTCCATCAGGCGGCCGAAAATACGGAACTGGACACCCTTCTGGCGGAGATGGGCTCCCAGGGAAAGACCATACGGTCCCGCTCCAACGATGACGGCGTCTATCATGTGCGAGTATTAAGCTCCTTTCGGATGTGTTGCGCTTTAGCGGCCCGCCTGCGGCCCGACGGATTCGCGCGCCGGACGCAATGTGCAAGCAAAACCGCTACCATTTTGGGCACGGCCTGAAACTCGTTTTAATCGGACTACGTCAAAGTGGCAATTCTGTCGCCAACCGCGGAGTTCACAAGTGCTTGAAAACAGAGGGCTTGACTGTAAGTGACGCTCCGGCCACGAGAAATTCGTTGTCCTTCAGTGGGCAAACATTTGCCCTGCAGTCGTGAAGGGGCGGCGCCGACATTTGGCGCTCTGTGTGCTAGACCGTGCCGGTTCCGTAGGCTTCGATGCCGGTGCACCGAATGGTGCTGGCTCGCTCGCCGCGGTGCAGCCGGTGTTCTTCATTCGTGACAAGAGCTCGATGGAGTGCAACGACCGAGTCCATCAGATTCTCCGCCAGCACGAGGAACGAGACACGCGACGAATTCTCAGAGCACGACTCGAGGATTACCTCGGCTCCCGTGTTTCGGAGGGCATCCCTTGCACGGCCTACCACGACGTTCAGTCTGGATCCAACGGCCGACACCAAGCCGACATCGGCGCGGTGATCGATTTTCTGGATAGTGCCATTCTGCAGTTCGGGACCCAGGTACGACACGAGTCGGGTGACGATCTCGTCGGCGGACGAAGCGGAGACGACCAGCCCGAATTCGTTTTGCGAGAGGGGACCGGTGGTCAGCACAACGTCTGACCGCAACCGTGTGACGTCGTCGATTGCACGGTCGAGCAGTTCGTCATTCGAAGCGATTCTTTCGCCCTGGATCGCGACCAGGGCAACCTGCTTGGCCGACGCCAGAGCCCTTACTCCGGCTTTAACGTGAGGTCCTTCGGGGGTGATCTTTGTTCCCGGCCCGTCGGGCGCGAAGGTTTTTCGTATCCAGAGCGGCAGACCTGTCTGCTTTATGGCAAGAAGCGTTTTCGGGTGCAGGACTTTGGCGCCGAACAACGCCAACTCGGAGGCGTCGTCGTAGGAGAGTTCGGGTATCACGCGCGCGCCGAGCACAACATTGGGATCGGCTGTCATGAAGCCATCGACGTCGGTCCAGATCACAACTTCGTCGCCGTCAATTCCGGCTGTGATGATGGTAGCGGAATAATCCGATCCATTCCGGCCGAGCGTGGTGGGAATGCCGTCTGGAGTAGCGCCGATGAAACCTGTAATTACGGGAACGACGCCGTTTTCGATCAGCGGAAGAAGCCGGGCAGCACACTGGGCACGAGTTTCGGCCATCGCCGGCTCGGCTTCCCCGAAATTCGCATTGGTGACGATCAATTCCGTCGCTTCGATCGATTCGGTGGGCACTCCGCGGTCGGCGAGCGCACCCGCAAGAAGCGGCGCAGACAGACGTTCTCCTATGCCACCGATCAAATCACGTTCGCGCGGACTCAATTTGCCGGCGAACATCACGTCCTCGCAGACCTGATCGCAAACTCCGAGAACATCGTAGAGCTTCCGAGCAACGGCCATGCGAACGTAAGAGGAGTGGACCAGATCAGCCAAAGCATCAACATGCTTGAATCGCAGCTCGTTCAAAATCTCAGTGACATGCCGGCGATTCCGCGCCTGGGCTGCCGACGCGAGGCGCAGCAATTGGTCAGTGACGCCGCTCATTGCCGAAACGACGACAGCAATTCGAGCTTCGCGCGCCGTTCTTTCAACGATGCTCGCGACATTGCGGATGCAAGTCGCGCCGTTCATCGAGGTGCCGCCAAACTTGAGGACCTGAACGCAGTGTTTGCTGCTTTCAACGGGCACGGAATTACTCACGAACGACAGGCGCGTCGTCCGGCCAATCGCCGGTGACTCACTATTCCCATTGGAACTAAAGTCAGTTTTTGGACGGGGCAGCAAGAAGCGCTCCTCGGAATCTATTCGTTCGCCGGCGGCACTCGATCGGCCAGCAGTAACGTGGCCCACTTCTTTCGGTTGTACCAGTAACTCCAACTGTGACTCTTGCGCGCACCCGCGCGGATCAATTCGGGTTCTTCCCAGGGGATGTCGTGATAAGCAGAGCGCAAGAAGACGCTCTGCGGATTCCGGACCCACTCTTGGGGAAACAGCGCGATCGTATCTTTCTCGGTCACCGCGGCAGATTCGTTGATCTCAGTGCCGGTGACCGCCGCGAACAGGGCAGCGGGGATGTCGCGTCCGCGCCCAAGGCTCAGGTGGCCGACCTGCGTCGGGCGCGGATTTATCTCGATCAGATACGGATTGCCGGACTGCTTCTCGATCAAAAAGTCGAAGCCGAGAATGCCGGACAGTTCGAGCCGATCAACGATGCGGGACATCGCAAGGTCGAGCTCGCGATGTTCGATTCGGCGCATAACGCTCGCCGGGCCGTTCTTATGCTGTTTCTTGAGGACTTCGAAATGGAGGCTGGCGCGAACGCTTCCTTTCCAGCACGCCACCAGACTGGTCGCGTCTTGTCCCTGGATGAACTCCTGGGCGCTTACGCTGTTCCGCTGCCGCAGCAGCACCGGTATAACCGAGCGCATATCCCGATCGATTAGAGCTCGTTTGGCAGCGCGAATTGCGGAAGGGGGCGACTGAAGAAATCGGAACGCACGGTGCGCCTCCTCGATGGTTCGCACGATTCTGACGCCTTCGCCACTCGATGTGCCATCCGCCTTCAGAACGAGCGGGAAAGACAGATCCGCACAAATTTTTGCCAACTGAGACGAGTCAGCGACCACGGTGGTTCGCGGCACTCGGATGGATTCGTCCTGCGCCAACTGCATTACGGCGGCGCGAGCCGCAAGAACACGGAAGCTTTCTACGGGACCAAGCGACCTTTCAATCAGCGCACAAACCGGTTCTCCGGACTTTCCTCGCCGACGAGCCTGGCCGTAGACTTTGTGAACGAGCCGGACGGCGTATTCGTCTCCGGGGATAACAAGATCGGGAAGAGCCGCCGTGATGGCATCCGAGAATGAGAGCACCGGAGCGAGACCATCGTAAGGGTACGTTTTTCGGATGGTCGACAGCTGTCTTAAAGGGTGCCGAGTGGGGCAAACAACATCGACTGTGAAGCCAGCTCCGACCAGCGCCATAGCAAGCCTAGCCGTGGGAAACCAACGGGCGGTGGTGGCGATCAAGACGGTCGGTTTCAAAGCGCTTTCGGTCCTCTCTCGGGCTGGGACGAGAAGAAGTGCCCTTTTTAGAGAAAGCAGTCCAGAGTCGAGAACCCTAGGGCAAGCTGGTCGCCAAACCGGGCCATATCCGGAGAGCTTGTGGTGGCAGGGCGATTACCGTAAGCCCATAAAGGGGAATGGGTTACGGAGGGGACCAAAAATACTGCGAATCCTGTATAGACAGGCGCGGAAAACGACTACCGATATTGGACAATCGTCTGCCCCAGGTAGTGAAACGCCAGAGGATGCCGGAATTTGACTGGCCTCGCGCGTGCGGGAGCCAAGCCGATCAGCTAGCCGCGTAGTGCCCGTGGTCCACGTGAGCGTACCTGGACGGCTAAAGCAATTTTGTGAGGGAAGGGACAGGTCATTGACGGTGCGCAACGAGTCATTTGCCGGTGGATCTTCGGAGGGAAAAGCCGATACGAGGGTGGCGAGCTGTGATCCACTGCCCGACCGAATTGCTGACGTACTAGAACGGCAGGCGAAGCTACTGCCAACCGGCGTAGCTGTGGTCGAACCCTCCGGTCAGTGGACGTATGGCGAACTGAGAGAAGTGGTCAACCAAACGCGAACTTGGTTGGGCGAATCTGGTGTGCGCGCGGGTGATCGGGTCATCGTCATTGCAGAGAATTGTCGCGCGTTCGTTGCGCTGATATTCGCGATCTCGAGTCTTGACGCCTGGCCGGTGCCGGTAAATGCGCGGCTGTCCGGGCGAGAGATCGACCAGATTCGCGAGCACTGCGGCGCGCGGCGCACGATTTACACCACGGCCGTGTCTGCGCACGCGCGGCAACATGCGGAGCGCGACAAAGCGCAAGTCGTCGACATACCGGGGGCCGGTCGCGTCGCGATCAGTGCGTTGAATGAAGGAGTTGTGCCGGAGCAGGTGGAACAGGATGGCGCCAGGCAAGTCGCGCTGCTGCTTTATACGTCAGGGACAACCGGGCAGCCCAAAGCTGTGATGCTGACTCACCGGAACGTTCTGTTCGTTGCGTCGTCGTCATCGAAAATACGATCGCTGACGCCGGACGACCGGATATATGCGCTGCTGCCGATGTCGCACGTGGTGGGATTTTCGGTCGTGCTGTTGGGAACGCTGCTGAGCGGGGCGACGCTGGTTATCACTCCTCGATTCGATCCGGTGGCGATGGTGAAAGACGTCGCCAGTTACGGCCTGACTGTGGTTCTGGGCGTGCCGTCGATGTTTGCGCTGCTGGTGGAGTATGCAAAGCTAAAAGGAATCACGACATTCAATTTTCCGTCGCTGAGGGTTATTTCTTCGTCGGGCGCGCCGCTTGGCTCACAACTGAAAGGGGAGGTCGAAAGGCTATTTGGGCTCGTGCTTTGCAACGGCTATGGGATCACTGAATGTTCGCCCACGATTGCGCAGGTGCGCATTGAGTCGCCGCGGACGGATACGTCGGTGGGTCCCGCTTTGCCGGGAGTGGAGCTAAAAGTTATCGGAGACGACGGGCGGAGTCTGCCGGAGGGAGAAGTCGGGGAGCTGAGGGTCCGAGGGCCGAACGTAATGAAGGGATACTATCGCGCTCCGGAGGAGACGGCGGCGGTGATCGATTCGGAGGGATGGTTCAATACGCGCGATCTGGCGCGGATTGAGGAAGGGAACCTCTTTGTTATCGGACGCGCCAAGGAGCTGATCATTCGGTTTGGATTCAACGTCTATCCGGCGGAAGTGGAAAACGTCTTGAACGCGCATCCTGCCGTTGTGCGTTCAGCGGTCGTTGGGCGGCGTGCCGCCGGATCACAAGGCGATGAAGAAGTGGTTGCGTTCGTGCAGTGCGCGCAGAATGCGCAGATCTCGGCGGACGAGCTTTCCGCGCATGCGGCGTCGCGCCTTGCGCCTTACAAGGTGCCGTCGCAATTCGTGATGGTTGCGGAAATGCCGATGACGTCTACGGGGAAAATCGTGAAGGATAAACTCGTGGTGCCGGGTGCCGGCCGAGAGGCTTAGCCTAACGTGTCATCCGAAAGTCAGACGCAATTCTGAACTAACCGGGCAACTGGGAATAATTAGCAATTCGATGATTGACGCCCGACTGCTTCCATCACCTGGCGAGAAAGCGCTGCCGCCAAAGGCACCGCGCTTGTTTGCAGCATTCCGTGATGCGCTCCCGGCACCTTCTCTTTCGTGAGTTGGCCAATCAGTCCTCCCCAAGGCCCTGTTGGATCTCCCGGAAAGACAGTTCTTATCTCAGGACTTACGAAATGTACCGTTCCCGAATACCGTTTTGGAGTGTAGAGGTGTAACGCCGCTCGCGCGGCTTGGGTGACGGGGCGAATGGCGCTGCCGCAGATTCTCTCGCTGAGCTTTTGCGATTCGTTGGCAGTCTGTGAACTCGTAGTCGTGTCCCCGAGAACGCGGCGGACGCGGTCGCGGACACGTTGCACATACGACTCATACCGCTGTGCAGTCGGTAAGTGCCGCGGGTGCGGATAGGCGTCAATCATGGTCAGCATCGCGATTGTCTCTCCCAATCCGCTGAGCTTACGGGCGATTTCGACAGCGATCAATCCTCCGAAGGAATAACCGCACAGCAAATAAGGGCCGCGGGGTTGCACTTCGCGTATGGCTTTCAAATGGTATTCAGCCATGTCCCCGACGCTATCGAGTGGCGGTTCTAAACCATCGCTGCCCTTTGCCTGGAGACCACAGACGGGATGTTGGCACTTGAGGTGCTGCACGAGTTCAAAAAACTCCATCACGTTCCCGCCAATACCGTGGAACAGAAAGATTGGGGGAGTAAGCGGACCGGATTTCAAGAGGAGGGCATTCGAGAAGGACACTGGCGCGCGTTGAGTTATAACGCGAGCAAGAGCGAGAGGCGTTGGTGCAAGATACAGCGCGAGCGGCGCTAATGTGTATCCGAACCCAGTACAAATTTGATCGCAAAGTTGAATCGCCAGACGCGGAGTACCGCCGGCTTCAAAGAAATTTTGTTCTGGTGTGAGTGGTGCCGCGCCAAGGACCTCTTGCCAAATGCGGGCGAGCTTTTCCACAGTGCTCGGATTCGAGTCGAGAACTTCCCCTACCGCTGCGTTGCCTGCCGAATTTCCCAAGGTGTCCGCCTAAGAGAAGCCAAGAATCAGGAGCCGCTGCGTGCCGTCGGTTTGACGGACGCTTCGCTGAGCGCCAACACCGCGTAGCCGGTTGCAGCGTCGCTCATAAACAATCCGATATAGGAATCAGGATCACGCCGCTCGTTCAGCGATGAAGCTGTCCACGATCCGGCGACGGGGTTCTGG
>Ga0335075_10011499_pt1 | contig 13380 bp, 9 predicted proteins | sample Lox_Sample_24_FD_206723 | JGI IMG/M metagenome (GOLD analysis project Ga0335075, IMG submission 206723) | Soil microbial communities from Loxahatchee National Wildlife Refuge, Florida, United States - Lox_Sample_2.4 | ecosystem: Environmental > Terrestrial > Soil > Wetlands | place: USA: Florida...
CGTGGAGGTAGCAGCTCCGGCGGTCCTCGAAGAGGCGGTAGAAGACCGGGCGGCTGATCCCGACCCGCTCGATCATCGCATCGACCGTCAGCTCCTCATAACCGTGGCGCCCGGCGACTTCGAGGGCCGCCCGCCCGAGGATCGTCCGCAGCTCCTCGTCGCCGATGCGCTCCTTGCGCAGGTCGGACAACTTGCGCGCGGGAGGGAAGAGGCGCGCGTCGCACGGGTTCGTCTCGTGGTCGCGATGGTCCATTGGTTGAGTGCTGACCGCGCGCGCGTCCCCTGCACTCGCGATTTGTTTCAAAAAAGCTAGCGTCAAATTAGAAACAATGTCATCGATCCACGTCACAGTCCGGTGGTCGCGAATGGGAGAATTCGCTCGCGCAACCAGGTCGGTGACTATGCTGGGTCTGTGGCACGACTTCCCCAGGCACTGCAGGGCACGCCCGTCGGCCAGACCCGGCTCTCTCGTGAGGAATTGGGAGAGCTGCAGCTCGGCCGGATCCTCGACGCCGCCACCCAGGTCTTCGCGAAACGCGGGTACCAAGACTCGACGGTCGACAACATCGTCGCCACCGCAGGGATCGGCGTCGGCTCCTTCTACGCTCACTTCGACGGCAAGGAGGCGTGCCTCGACCGGGTCTGTCAACGCATCTCCGAGGAAGCGCACGCGGCCCTCGCCGCCTCGATCGGGGACGGAGGCAGCTGGGATCAGCGCCTCTGCGACGGGCTTCGCGGCCTCCTCTGCTTCGCCGCGGCAAACCCGCTCTCCGCGCGGGTTGTGCTGCTCGAGGCGCAGACCGGGGGGGACGGGGCGCCGGCGCGCTACGGGGAGATGATCGACGCGATCGCCGACTTCCTCCGACGCGGTCGCGAGGTCTCGACCTCCAAGCGGGAGTGGCCGCCCGCCCTGGAGGAAGCGACGGCCAGCGGCCTTTGCTGGCTGCTGCAGAGTCGCCTCGTCCGCGGCGAACTGGATGACGTCGACGCCCTCTTCTCGGAGATGGCCGAGATCGCGCTGGAGCCGTACCTCGGTGCCGCCGCGACGAAGCGGTCGATCGCCGCCGCGCTTGCGCGCGCGGCCCGCTCGTCGGCGCCGCGCCGGGCCTGATCCCTCCTCGCCGGACGGCAAGTCGGCGGCGGTCCGGAACCCACCGCGGGCGGCCGAGAACCTGACATGGGTGTGCAAACGAATGGCCGGCGCGTATAACCTCGCCCGATGAATTCGCCTGATCGCCAGGAGGGGGGCGACATGGGGCTGCAGCGGCTACCGCCTGGTCGTCATGGCCTGTCGCGGGAGTTCGTCACCCAGAACCAACGGGACCGCCTTGCCGCCGGGATGATCGCCACCGTCGCGCAGCGCGGGTACCACGAGACGACGATCTCCCAGATCGCCGCCGCCGCCGGGGTCTCGCGGCGGACCTTCTACTCCTACTTCGACAGCAAGGAAGCCTGCTTCTTCGACTCCTTCTCCTTGCTCGAGGAGCACCTGGTCGAGGTCATGGACGACGCCTCCAAGGCCGAGCGAGCCTGGCCGTCGAAAGTGAGGGCGCAGCTGGCCGCGGTCCTGGAGGAGCTCTCGGCGAACCCGGATCTGGTTCGTTTCGCCCTGATCGCCCCGCCCGCCGCGGGCGGCCCGTTCCTCGAGCGCTACCGCGCCTTCCTCGAACGGCTGGTAGGCGCGGTCGCCGACGAGCGCCCGTCGAAGTCGAAGCAACCGAACGAAGGCGTCGAGCTCGCGATGGCGGGGGGTCTGGCGGCGCTACTGGTCGCCAAGGTGAACGCCGGGGAGGGGGAGCGGCTCCCCGAGCTCCTGCCGGAACTGGTGGAACTGGTGCTCACCCCCTACCTCGGCCACACCCAGGCGGCCGAGCAGGCCCGACGCTGACCCGCCCCGGCCGGGCCTCACCTGACGAAAGAGCCCGGCGGCCGCGGCGCGTGGAGCTCCTCCCGGGCGGCCTCCTCGCCGAGGTACGGACGGACCGAGAGATAGAGCATCTGCGGCACGGTCTCGCGCAGTTCGAGGTCGGCGCCTTTCTGGAGGCGGTGGGTCAGGAGCTGCGCGATCGACCCCATGGCGACCATCCCGGCCGCGGCCGGGACCGCCGACGGGTCCGGCGCCTCGGCTCGCCCGCGCTCGATCACCTGGGCTCCGTACATCAAGCTCTCTTCCCGCAGCACGCGGAGCATCTCGCTCTTCGTCTGCATCAGGCCGATCACCAGCACGTGGATGAAGGTGGGATGGCGGTCGATGTGATCGGCGATCGCCCAGGCGCTGGCCCGCAGTCCCTCGCGCCAGTCGCTGCCGGAGCCGTAGGCGGTCTCCACCATCCAGCCGAAGTCCTGGGCGGCGGCTTCGATGGTCTTGATTGTGCAATCCAGCTTGTCGACGAAGCGGTGGTGGAACTCACCTAGTGTCGTCCCGGCGCGGTCGACGATCGCGCGCTCGGTGACCGCCTCGTAGCCGCGCTCGAAGATCAGGTCGACGAGCGCGGTCGAGATCGGGTCGCGAAAAGGATCCGGATCCGGCGGCGGCGGAATCGTGATCTGGGTCGTCGGAGGAACCGGCGGACCAGCCGGGTCCTCGCCCTTCGTACGCAATATCGGCACGCTCATTCTCCCTCTGCTGCCGAACAGTTTTTCCCTGGACATGAACCTCCCCGAAGAGCTCCCTTGCTCCTCGATCGAGCGAGGATAGACAATCCCGGCTTCCCTTGCAGGGGTTCTCGGGCTCCATGGCCCGTATGAAAAAGCCTTCTTGCCTATCAATAGGCTCCAGGAGGGAGATGAGACAGAAAAGATTGCCAGTCATCAGGCGGGGCAAATCGAGGCGAGCCGGATCGGGGGACGAGCGATGGTCATGACCCCGTGGGGCGATTCGGCGGCGCTGCGGGAGCGCCGGCTGTCGCCGGGACCGGGCACTCCGGCCGCGGACGTCGAGCGAAATCAGCGCGAGCGCCTCTTCGCGGCGATGATCGCCGCCGTCGCCGAGCGCGGCTACGGCGCCGTCCGGGTGAGCGACCTCGTCGCCCTCTCCGGCGTGTCGACGCGGACCTTCTACGCGCTCTTCGAGGACAAGGAAGACCTCTTCCTGGCGACGATCGACGCGATCCTCGCCGAGACCGGGCAGGTGATCCTCGGCGCCGCCGAGGGGCAGGACGCCATGATCACCGCCGCGGTCGAGCGGGCCGGCGAGATCCTGCTCGAGCAGCCGGTCACCGCCCGCGTCTGCCTGGTCGACGCGCTCGGTGCCGGCCCGCGGGTGGGCATGCGCCTGGCCGAGGCCAGCGCCCGCTTCGAATCGCTGCTGGCCCAGGTCGCGTCGCACCGCTGGCCCGATGCTCCGCCGGAGCTTTTCCCCGCCTGGGTCGGAGGCCTCTTCGACCTCGCGCGCATCCGGCTCCTCGAAGGCTCCGAGGCGGAGATCCCGAGCCTCTTCGCCGACTTCATCGCGATCTTCCGCTCCTATGTGCCACCCGCGCAGCCGCTCCGTTTCAGCGCCCGTCAACCGACCCCGGTCAGTGGATCGGTCGCAGGGTACGACCACGCCGACCGGGCGATCCAGGCCTTCGCCGCGGTCGTCGCCGAGCGGGGCTATGCGGAGGCGACGGTCGAGGAGACGCTGCGCCGAGCATCGATGTCGGCGCGGACCTTCTATGCGAATTTCGCCGACAAGGAAGACGTGTTGCTGGTCGCGATCGAGAGCGCCGGATCGCGCGCGGTGGCGGCGTCCACGCTTGCCTTCCGCCGGGTCCCCGAGTGGGCGCCGGCGGTGCGCGCCGGGCTCGGCGCCTTCTTCAATTTCCTCGCCTTCCGTCCCGCGTTGGCAAGCGTCCTCCTCGTCGGGTACGCCGGAGGCGGAGCGGAGGCGATCCGCCGGCGGGCGGACGTCATGCGTCCGCTGGAGCGGCTCGTCGACGGCGGGCTGCGCCGCGACCCGACGATGCCGGCGACCGTGCGCGAGGCGATGGTTGCCTGCGTCCTCGCACTCGCCGGGCGGGTGATGTCGGAACGCGGCACCGCCGCCCTGCCGGCGCTGGCGCCGATCTGCACCCACCTGATCCTGACGCCCTTCATCGGCACCGCCGCCGCGGCCGAGATCGCGAACGGCGACGGCCGCAGCCGCAGCAACCCGGAGATGCTCGAAGCGTTGGAGCGGATGGTCGCCAGCACGCTCTCCCGCCAGATCATGGCCCTCCTCGGTGCCCACGAGGACCTGTCGGTCCCGTCGATCGCGGCGGCGCTGGAACGCCCGGAAGCCGAGATCGAGCGTGAGCTGGTCATCCTCGCCGCGGCAGGTCACGTGAACGCGACCGGGGAGCAGGGGACCCAGCGTTTCTACCGCTCGCTGATGCGCCTCACCACCACCGACGAATGGTCCCGGCTGGAGGAGGGCGAGCGGGCGCGGATCTCCGCCCGGATCCTCGCCACGATGCGGGCCGAGGTCGACCTCGCGGTGGCGAGCGGGACCTTCGACGCGCGCCCCGACCGCCACCTCGTCCGCGTCCGCGGGTCGGTCGACGAGGAGGGTTGGACCGAGCTCGGCCGGATCTACGAGGAGGCGAGCTACGCAGCGATACGCGCCTTGAAGGCGGCCGAATCGCGGCTCACCGACAGCGACGAGGAGGCGGTCGAAGTGTGCGGTGACCTGCTGCTCTTCGAGATGCCCAAGGACCGTGACGGGATTTAGGGACTCTCACCGATCCTTGCAGCACCCGCTGTCCAATTTGTAGACGCTGACATCGAACCCTGCTATGTTTCCGCCATTCGCCAGGGAGGCGAAGGGGGAAGCCCGGGACCGGGTGCGACCGAATCACTCGTCCGACTCTGAATCGAGCGGCATCTGCCGGCTCTGATTCGAGGGGCTCCGGGGTCAATGAACAAGGAGGCAGCAGTGAGCAGTCACGCGAAGGCACCGACCGGGTTTCCGGCAATCCGACAGTCGACGTCCAAGGCCCGACTCGGCCTCGTGGGCTCTCTCCTCCTTTGCCTCGGCATCCTCTTCAGCGCCGCGGCGGCGACCGCCACCGCCGCGCCTACCGCGCAGCCTGGTTGGAGCTTTTTCGCTTCCTTCGGCGCGGGTGAAGGAATGGGGGTGTCCGGCAACTTTGGCGACTCGATCGCCACCGATAGCCACGGGAACATCTTCAGTGTGATGAACGGGCAAGCCGAAGAAGTGAAGATCTTCGCCCCGGACGGCGCTCTCGGTGGGGTTCCGTTGGCAAGCGTCACCACCGAATGGCTCGCACCCAATGACATCGCCATAGATCCGAACAACGACGATCTCTACGTGCAGGGGCCGACCGCAGAAATCGCTGCCCCGATCATTCGCCGCTATGTATCGGATGGTGCGCCGGTTCCGACCTATACCCAGGACCCGACTTTCGGCGTTCCGAGCCAGCCGAATACCAACAGTGGCGTGCCACCGGCGCTCGCCGTCGATCCGACCACCGGCGATCTTCTGGTCAGCGCGGAAGAAGGACATGAAGTCCTGAAGTACGCCCCCGGCGGGACCCTCCTCCAGAGCATTCCCATGCCGCGTCCGATCTCAGGACTCGCAGCTGCTCCCGACGGGAGTTTCTGGGCCTTGGTCAAGATAGGACAGTCCTCTTCTCTCGATCCACTGCCGCCATTGCTTCACATAAGCGGAACGGGGACCATCGAGGGTGAAATGAACGCGCACGTGCCCGACCAATCGGTCCGCTCGATCACGGTCGATCCCTCGACCGGGGGGGTGGTCCTCGGCTCGCGTCAACGAATCAAGATGTACACCCCGAGCGGAGAACTCGTGTCTGAAACTGCGTCTCCGACCGAAAGCACGGGGCTTGCCATCGCCGCGACGTCGGGCAACCTCTACCAGTGGAACGGCGGCGATCACAACGGCGGTGAAATCAACGCCTACGTGCCCGCGGTCTACCCGGGCGTCGAAGTTCCGGTAGTGACAAACATCACTCCTGAATCGATGCACGTGAGCGCCGAAGTCGAACCGGGATCCGGGCCGCCGGCGGGCAGCGAAGTATGGTTCGAATACTCCGTCGACGGCGGCCAAACCTGGTCTGAAACGGCCAAACAGGCAGTCGCAGGAGCGGAATCGGTGGCCACGGACATCACCGGCCTCGTGCCCAACAAAAAGTACGAAGTGCGGGCGGTCGCGGGTAATTCGCTGACTTCCCACACGACCGCGCCGGTGAACGTCACGACTGCCGGAATCGCTCCGCTTACCGAAACCGGTGCGGCCACCGACCTGACCGAAACCACCGCTTTCCTGAACGGAACGATCAACACGATCGGGCTTCAGACGACGTATCACTTCGAGTACGGCCTGACGACGGACTACGGTTCGCGGATCCCGGTAGGGGCTGAAGCGGTCGCCGGGAACGGCTATATGGTCCGAGCCTTCGCACGAGAGGTGGAAGGCCTACAGCCAGGCACTACCTACCATTTCCGTCTGGTAGCGACCAACGCGGCCGGCACCAACGTTGGAGCCGACCGGACCTTCACCACCCTCTCCGCGGGCGGCATTCCCCACCGCACCTTTGAGCAGGTCACCCCCGCAGAAAAGGAAGGGCGATCGCTCTCGACGCGGTACGGATTCATGGCTCAGCCAAGTGGCGACGGCTTTGTCTACAACATGAACGCCGGGCCTGAGAGCGCGGTGATCAACACCCTGTGGGCGACCCGACGTAGTTCCACGGATTGGGAAGGGGCGACTCCCACCGATCCGCCATTCGGGGTGGGCCCTACCGGCATCACCGCCTTCTTGACCCTCGCGGTGTCGGAAGACTTCAAGCATGCCTTTGTGGTGACGAACAAGGCGCTGACCCCTGGCTCGATCGAAGGCTCCACGGCGGCCAATCTCTACATAGTGGATCTGGAAACCGGCGCTTACCAGCATGTCGCCAGCTCAGACGCGACGCAGTCGGAAGTACTGGCTTACCACAGCGCGATCAACAGCTTCACCGGAACGGCGGAACAGAACAAGTTCGTGGCCGCTGCTGCGGACATGAGCTGGGTCCTGTTCTATTCGAACGCCCAGCTCCTTCCCGGCGCGCCTCAGACGGCGCTCTATCGGTGGAGCGAGTCCGGGGGGCTCGAAGTAGCGTCGATGCTCCCGAACGGGGCAATGTCGAAGGTCGAACTGACCAGTCCTTCCCTGGGTGTGCGGCGCTTCGCCTCGGCGGACGGTTCGCGCATCTACTATGCGGCGGTCGGCGGTGCGGAAGAAGGCGTGTTCCTGCGCGAAGGCACGCAGGCTCCGAAGCCCGTATCCGTCTCCGACGTGGCCGGTGAACCAAGCGGACCTCAGCCCGCCCTCTTCGAGGGAACGAGCAAAGACGGGCGCTACGCCTTCATCGCCAATATGGCGAGCGGGGTCAAGCTGACCGGGGATGCAACCGGCGAACGTGGGGATCTCTACCGGTACGACGCGGTCACGGGGAGCCTCGAATACCTAGGGGTACGGGCGCTCCCCAACATTCAGTTCGTCCCCGTAAGCGTGAGCAACAGCGGCGACACCATCTACTTCGACGCGGCGACGAGCTCGCTCGGCGAATCTGGGGAACTGTCGGTGTGGCGCAAGGGCAAAGTGGCGACGATCGAGCCGAAAGTCATACTGGGCTCGCAGGCGTTCGCCAGTCCGGACGGCCGCTATCTCGCCTACTATTCGGACACCGCGATCAACCTCTATGACGCCGAAACCGGCGAAACGAGTTGCGCTTCCTGCCTGCCGAACGGCACTCCGGTCGCAGCGCAACTGCCCAACGAAGAAAGCGGAATCGACAACCGCCGGGTCCAAGCGGTGGACAACAGCGGGACCGTCTATTTCGACACTCTCGGTCGGCTTGTGGCAGCGGATGTGAACGGTACGCAGGATGTGTACGCGTATCGCGCCGGAACCGCCTGGTTGATCAGCCCCGGCGACCGTCCCTACGCCGCGGCCTATCAGGACATGTCGGAAAATGGAAGCGACATCTTCTTCACCACCGGCCAGAAGCTGGTCGGCCGCGACAACGACGAAACGGTCGACGTCTACGACGCGCGCGTCGGCAGCGGACTGCCGGTTCAGAATCCTCCGCCGCCGCAGGTCTGTCTCCGGGATGACTGCAAGTCCACTCCCGATGCCGGGCCGGAATTGCCGTTCGGTGGATCGGAATCTCTCAGCGGGCCCGGAAACGTGCAGCCGAAGAAGAATCCATCCTGTGGAAAGGGCAAGCACGCGAAGAAGGTCAAGGGGAAGCAGCGCTGCGTGAAGACCCAAAAGGTCAAGAAGGCAAAGAAGAAGAAGAAGAAGTCCCAAAAGCGAGCCCATCACGGCCAGGGGCAGAACCGATGAGCGTCGTCAAGAAGGTAGTTGGCGCGCGAGAAGAAACGGTGGAAGGCAAGGGGGTATGCGGGATGAAGGGGACGAGCGTCTGGCGGCGAGCTTTGGGCATGGTCGCCGCATGTGTGATCGTGGCGGCGGTTGCCGCACCTACGGCCAGTGCGAACTTCGAATTCAAGGAAGTTGGCGTTTCAGTTCATCAGCCAACCGGAGAATTCACCCGTCAGGCCGGTGCGCATCCGGACTTCACCTTCACCTACAACGCGCCGACTGAGCCCGGGAACGACAACATTCCCCTGGAAAGTCCGCGTGATATCGACCTCGATCTGCCGCCTGGCCTTGTGGGAAACCCGGTTCCGTTCCCGGCCTGCTCGCTGAGTGAATTCAACTCCGTGAAAACGGGGGGATGGACGGAATGCGAACGTAATACGCAGGTCGGCACCGTGCGATTCAACAACGGCAACGGTGTCGTATACGTAGGTCTGTACAACCTCGAGCACGGTTCCGAAGTTCCGGCGCGATTCGGATTCTCCTGGCAGGTGTACCACGCGACCATCACGCCGCGGGTTCGGCCCGGGGACTACGGCATCTCTGCCGGGAGCTTCGAAATCGGCCAAGCGTTGCCGGCGGCGAGCGAAGCCGAAGTCACCTTCTGGGGTATCCCTGCCAGCCACGAACATGACTTCGAACGCGTGGCCGCGGGGGCCCCGTTCTTCAACCCGTCGGGAGAGGTATGGAATTTCCTGCCGCTCGAAACCACGGCGCCCGACGTGCCGTTCTTCTACAGCCCCACGTACTGTCCGGACACCGCCTCTACTTTCACCGCGCGCGGTGACTCATGGGAGCACCCTGGAATCTTCGATACCAGGACCTTCAGCACCGATGCTCAGGGAACTCCGTTCGCCTGGGAAGGTTGCGAAGTCCTTCCGTTCAAGCCAACTTTGATTCCCGTTCCGGGCACGCATCGGGCGCATTCGCCCACCGGCCTCGACGTCGCCATCGAAGTACCCTCGAACGAAGGCCCCGAAGGCTTCATGAGTTCGGCGATCAAGAAAACGGTGATCGTGTTCCCCGAAGGGGTGACCGTGTCTCCGTCCGCGGTCGGCGGCCTGGAAGCCTGCTCGGAAGCGCAGGCGGGGCTCGGCAACAACGAACCGCCCACCTGTCCTGACGGCTCGAAGATCGGCAACGTCCAGATCAAAACCCAGCTTCAGAAGAATCCGCTGGAAGGCGAAGTCGTGCTGGCGCGGCAGAAGGAAAATCCGTTCGGCTCGACCTACGCGGCCTATCTGCTCGCCAAAGGTCCGGGCTTCTACGTGAAGTTGGCGAGCGAATTGAACGTCGACCAAAAGACCGGCCAACTCACGGTCGTCTTCGACAACCTGCCCCAGCTGCCGTTCGAAACCGCCCACTTCGACTTCCGCGGCGGCCCGACCTCACCGCTGGTCACCCCCGACACCTGCGGGAACTACTCGATCAGGACCGAAATGTACCCCTGGGCGCGGCCGGCCGAACCGGTGGTCGCAAACGTGCCGATGGTGATCAACGAAAACTGCGCGGGCGGCGGTACGTTCAATCCCTCGCTGCAGGCCGGGGTCGCCAACCCGGTGGCCGGAGCACAGTCTCCGCTCACCATCCGGGTGCGTCGCCAGGACGGCGAACAGAACCTCTCGCGCCTGGAATTCACCCTCCCCGAGGGCGAGCTCGCGAGCCTCAAGGGCGTGGCACTGTGCCCCGACGCGCTCGCACCATCGGGCAACTGCCCGGTCGCCAGCCAGGTCGGCATCGCGACCACGGCGCTGGGCACGGGGGCCTTCCCGCTCTTCGTGCCCCAGCCGGGCAAGGCGCCCACGGCGCTCTACCTGGCGGGACCGTATGAGGGTGCGCCGTATTCCCTGATCACCACCGTCCCCGCCCAGGCCGGGCCGTTCGACTTCGGCAACATCGTCGTCCGCACGGCGATCAACCTGAACCCGAACACCACCCAGGTGATCGCCAGATCCGATCCGTTGCCGCAGATCCTCGAAGGGGTGCCGATCGCCTATCGCGACGTCCGCATCGAAGTCCAGAAACCGGACTTCACGGTCAACCCGACCTCCTGCGAACAGCGGTATGTGACCTCGACCATCTCCTCGATCGAAGGGGCCCAGGCCCATCCCTCGGTCCCGTTCAAGGTCGGCGACTGCGCCTCGCTGAACTTCAAGCCGAAGCTGGCCTTGAAGCTGAAGGGCGGCACCCACCGCGGTGACTTCCCGCAGCTGACCGCGACGCTGACGACGGGTAAGAAGGAATCGAACATCTCCTGGGTCTCGACCACGCTGCCGCACTCCGAGTTCCTCGAACAGGGGCACATCGGGACGGTCTGCACCCGGGTCCAGTTCGCCGCCAAAGCCTGTCCGGCGGCCTCGGTCTACGGCTATGCCACCGCCTACACCCCGCTGCTCGAACGGCCGCTGGAAGGCCCGGTCTACCTGCGCAGCTCCAACCACACGCTGCCCGACCTGGTGGCCGAACTGAACGGCCAGTTCGACGTCGAACTGGCGGGCCGGATCGACTCCCACAACCAGGGCATCCGGACGACCTTCGAAACCGTGCCGGACGCGCCAGTGACGAAATTCGTCCTGCGGTTCAAGGCGGGCAAGAAGAGCCTCCTGGTCAACAGCCGCAACCTGTGCAAGGCACCGGCGAAGGCGACGATCAGGATGATCGGGCAGAACGGCATGCGCCATGACGAACAGCCGCCGCTCGAAACCCCGTGCGGCAAGGGCAAGAAGAAGAAGCCCGCCAAGAAGAAGGCAAAGTAGGGTGACCCGCCGTCGTATCGCCGTCGCCGCCGCGCTGGTCGCGCTGGCGACGGCGTGCGTGGGGGGCGCCTCGGCGGAGACGATCCGCAGCGAAGACCTGCTGATCTCCTTCAAGACGAAGCTCGCGCCGAGCGCCCTGCCGCGCAAGGGCACCGCGCCGATCAACGTCAGCCTCGGCGGCTCGATCTCGACCGCCGACGGTGCCCCGCCGCCGCAGCTGCAGACGATCACCTTCGCCATCTCCAGGCACGGGCGGCTCGATTACCGGGGCCTCCCGGCCTGCCACTACCACCAGATCCAGCCTGCCTCGACCGCGGAAGCCCTCGAAGCGTGCCCGCACTCGATCGTGGGCGAAGGGACCTTCGGCGCGCACGTGCTGTTGCCCGAACAGTCACCCTTCCCCTCCCAGGGCGAAGCGATCGCCTTCAACGGCATCTTCCACGGCGACCACGTGATCTACGTGCAGATCTACGGAAGGCGGCCGCTGCCCCAGTCCCAGGTCCTCGTGTTCCATCTCGGCCGGACCACCGGTCAATACGGGGTGACGATGAGTGCCGAACTGCCCCAGGTGGCGGCGAACTGGGGCTACGTCTCGGGCCTCTCGCTGAAGCTCGGCCGCACCTTCACCTTCAAGGGGAAGAAGCGCGGCTTCCTCTCCGCCGGTTGCCCGGCGCCGCCCGGATTCCCCGGCGCGACCTTCGCGATGGCCCGGGCCACCTTCGGCTTCGATGACGGATCGACCCTGCCGGTCTCGACTACCGGCCATTGCAGGCCGACGGACTGAGCACCGATGAGCCGGCGCCCGCGACGGAGGAAGAGGCGATGGGCTCGACCCATCTGAGACGTACGGCGGCGCTCGCCGTCGCGATCGGGACGTTCATCCTGATCGCAGCTGCATCCGCCTCGGCCGCCGAAGTCACCCGCGACGAATACCGGGAACAGCTCGAGCCCATCTGCAAGGCGAACACGCAGGCCAACGAACGCATCTTCGCCGGCGCCAGGGCCGAAGTCCGCCAGGGCAAGCTGAAGAAGCCCGCCGCCGCCTTCGCGAAGGCCTCGAGGGCGCTCAAGAGCGCGCTCGGGGAGATCGAGGCCGTACCGCGCCCGGTCGCCGACGAAGCGCGTCTCACCGTCTGGTTCGGCCTGGTCGGCAAGGAGGCCGAACTCTTCGCCACGGCAGGAAAGAAGCTGAAGGTGGGCGACAAGGTCGGCGCCGAGCACGTCGTCACGAAGCTGACCCAGAACGCGAATAAGGCGAACGTCGAGGTCCTGCCGTTCGGCTTCCGTTACTGCCGCCTGGAACCAGCCAAGTTCACCTGAAATTGACGGACGGCAACACCCCGGACGAAGTCGTCGTCGGCTTCGAAGCGGCCTTGCGCGCCGGAAATGCCCGCGCGGCCGCGGCGATGTTCTCCCGGCATGGTTGCTTCGTCACGCCGGACTCGACAGTGATCCGGGAGCGGTCCGAGATCCGCGGCGTCCTCCAGCAGCTGGCCGACATGCCGGGCGAGCTGACGGTCGAGCAGCGCTCGATCGTCACCGCCGGGGACGTCGCCGTGAGCTCGGAGTCGTGGAGCGTCCGCGCGGGTGAGTCGGACTCGGTCCGCCGCACGGCGCGCTCGATGATCGTCCTCAGCCGCGTCGAAGGAATCTGGCGGATCGCGGTCTTCGATCCGTGGCGAACCGCTTGATCTCGGGGAGTCGCCGAAGATGAGTGGCGAGCGTTAGTGACGCGAGCTACAATCTCCCCATGCACAACCCGCTTCGCTCGGAGGCGGATGTCTTTCGCCTCGTGGTGGTCATCGGGGTCGGCGTGGGCCTCGTGGTCGCCCTCACCCTGATCACCCGGCCGGTCTGGGGAGTGCTCCTCGCCGCCCTCCTGATCGGGGTCGGGATCGGGATCGCCTGGCGGGCCACGCGGGGGAGCGAGCCGCGCAGCGTCGAGTCCCACCCGGTCGCCGATGACACCCGCCGCATCCTCGTCGTCGCCAACCAGACTGCCGCCGGGCGCGAGCTGCTGGAGGAGATCGCCAACCGCTGCCGCGGCCAGGACTGCGAGGTGATGCTGGTCTCCCCGGCGCTGGTCGGGTCGCGGGCGGAACGCTGGGCCTCCGACATCGACGAAGGGCTCGACCTCGCCCGCGAGCGGATGGCCCGCTCGGTCACCGCGCTGCGCGGGGTCGGAGTGGAGGTCCGCGCCGAAGTCGGCGATCCCGACCCGAACATGGCGATCGAGGACGCGCTGCGCTTCTTCCC
>Ga0335075_10011500_pt1 | contig 13380 bp, 7 predicted proteins | sample Lox_Sample_24_FD_206723 | JGI IMG/M metagenome (GOLD analysis project Ga0335075, IMG submission 206723) | Soil microbial communities from Loxahatchee National Wildlife Refuge, Florida, United States - Lox_Sample_2.4 | ecosystem: Environmental > Terrestrial > Soil > Wetlands | place: USA: Florida...
TCTGGCCCGTTGCCTGGGTGCGCTCAGCGCGCTTGCCCTGCAACGCGACGACCCGCACCTCGCCGCCCGTCTCATCGGTGCCGCCGCCGAGCTACGCGACCACTTCGGGTTCTCGCCGTGGCCATACGTAATCCAGGCTGAACGCGCAACCATCACCCAGGCCGCCGCGTTGCTCCCCAACGGCGAGTACGCCGCACAAACGACTGCTGGCCGCAGCCAGAGCGTCGATGACGCACTCGCCGCGGCTCTGCCGATCCTCGAAGTACGGCAGGCGGCCGCCGCTGATTGTCTGCCTCAACCAAGGGTGGAAACCCTGGACCGGTGCGATGGGTCGTCCGATCCTGCCTCAGCCTGGACTCGTCGCCGACCGCTGATCTGCGGCGGCGCAGTTCCCGGTGGCCAGGTTACTGCTCTGGCGCTAAGCGAGCCGGTGTCGGCGTGCGATCACGATTGTGACGGCCGCGATGGGTACGGTGCCGACAAGCATGGTGGATCGGATCCCTGCGATGGTCGCCAGCGCGCCGCCGCCGAGCGCGCCGAGTGCCTCTGCGCCGCCAGCGGCGGTGCTGTACAGGCTGCTGACCCGGCCGAGCAGGCTGCTGGGGACCCGGCGCTGACGCATCGTGACCGCTGTCATGTTGAACAGTGCCCACGCGCCGCTGCTGGCGGCGAGCATCGAGGCGGCGATGATCACGTTCGCGGTGAGTCCCAGGATCAGCTGGGTGACCGCCATGGCAAGCCCGGCGAGCAGCAGCGAACGCCACTCGCCCAGCCGGCGGCTGATGCGCGAACCGGTCGCGCCAGCCGCGATCCCGCCCGTCGCGGCGACGGCCAGCAGCACGCCGTATCCGCTTGGTTTCTGGTGCAGGATCTCGATGGCGTACAGCACCAGGACCGCGATCCAGGCGGCGTCCAGCGCGCTGAGGACACCGACAGCCAGCGTCAGGTCTCTGATGTCGGAATGCCGTCGCAGCCAGCCCAGGCCCTCGCAGAGGTCCTGGCCCACCGTCGGGCGTGGTCTTACCGGCCAGTCGCGCCGGGCTGTCTGGCTGACTGGCCGGAACACGCTAGGCAGGGTGAGCAGCAGCAGCACGGCTATCCCCAGTGCCCCGGCGTTCACCGCGAACGGCAGGACCGCTGCCATTCCGAACAGCCAGGCCCCGGCCGCCGGCCCGGCCAGCTCGTTACCGACGATAGTCCCAGCGATCACCCGGCCGTTGGCCCGGTCAAGGTCGGCCGAGTCAACTAGGCGCGGCACGCAGGTGACGGCAGCGGTACTGCGCAGCGCCGAGGCGACGCCGGTGGTGAAAGCCGCGAGGTAGACCAACGCCAGCCCGTCGGTGCGCGTGAGGATGGCTGCCGCCAGCGCCGCGATGACGACCGCCTGCGCAGCGTCCACCGTCACCATGAGCCGCCGCCGGTCGCTGCGGTCGACTATGACGCCCAGCCCAGCCCCGGTCAGCAGCCACGGCAGGCTCTGAACTGCGGTGGCTGCCGCTACGGCCACCGGTGAGCGCGTGAGCTGAGCGGCCAGCAGCGGGAAAGCTGCCAGCCGGACGCCGTCGCCGAAATCGGCCAGAAACCCCGACAGCCAGTAACACAGGAAGGGCTTCCGCAACGCTGCAGCGGACGCCACCATGCCAGCATCATGCCATCGCGCACCGCCATGATCGCGGTCGGCCGCCCGCCGAACAGGCATTGCTCGCGGGCAAATGCTGAGGCAAGTCACCCGGATCCGGTGGCTATCGCGCTAGTAAGGAAGACCCGGGCGAGTTAAGCTGGCCAGGTCGGCTTCATTGTCTCCCAGTGTCTGCTTTCCCGTGATCGCCTCGCCGCGGCCGGAAGGAAGAATATAACTGGGCAGCTCCCATCGCGTGAATGACGCCAAAGGCCGAGCAGACTGAAAGTGGCCTGCCACGATACGGGCGAGAAGAGCTATCAATGAGCATTACAAGCTGTCATGTCCGGCATTTCAGCAGAGCCGGTGCGGCTGCCGGCCTGTTGCCCAATAGCTGAACAAGGCATGTGACGTAGATGGCGGGGCGGGGGCGGCACTGGCCGGCTCGGGCCGGTCTGGCCGGGCGGTCTGTGGCGGCGACGTGCCTGCTTGCCGCACTCGTTGGCCTTGCTTTCGCCGTGCTCATGGTGTCACTCGCCGACCTGCGGCGGACAATGGCTGAGCTGCAGAAAGCCGAGATGACTGCGGTCCAGGCCAGCCGGGCGGAGGGGCTTGTTCTCAGCGCCCAGGCCGGGGTCCGCGGCTTCCTGATCACCGGGCAGGACCAGTTTCTCCGGTCGTGGGAGTCGGCCCGGACGGATTTTCCGGACCAGGCGCAGAAGCTGGCCTCTATCAGCGTCAGCCGTGCTCAGCGGCGTGTGGCCCAGCAGATCAGCCGGGGCGGCCAGTCTTATCTCAATGATTATTCGGTTCATCTTGTCGACGCGGGCCGCAGGGGCGGTCCCTGGGCACACAGCGTGGCGGCGACCGATCAGGACAGCCGCCGCGTCGCTGCGCTCAGGGGCCAGTTCGGCCGTTACAACGCGGCCGGAGCGGCGGTGGCCATGGCTCTCAGGCGCGCTGAGGACGCCAGCACTGCGCAGGCGGTGGCCATGGCGTCAGCCGGGATCGCAGGATCGATTGCGCTCATCACCACGGTCAACGGATATGTGCTCGGGAGGATCGTGCCGCCGATCCGCCGGGCAGCCGCTGCTACAGCGCGCCTGGCTGGCGGTGATCTGTCCGTGCGCCTTCCGGCGAGCCGCAGCGGCGAGATCGGGGACCTGGCCTGCGGGTTCAACGCGATGGCTGCTTCGCTCGGGGAAAGCCGAGGGCGGGAAGAAACGGCACGCCGGCGCCTGAGGCTGCTGTATGACGCCCGCATGGCGGTGGGAGACACGCTCGATGCCGGGCAGGCCGCTCAGAACCTGCTGCAGGTAACGGTCCCCCGGTTCGCTGACTACGCCACCGTCGACCTGGCTGCTGCCGTTCCGCCAGACGGCGTGCCCGGCGCGGGCGCGCCGGGCTGGCGCCGCATAGCCCTGGCCGGCATCCGCAACGATCCCCCCCTCGACCCAGTCGGCACCCTGATTACGCCGACCGTGCCGCAGCCCCGTGGCTCCGCCGGCGGGGGCGTGAGCCTCGTGGCTGACCTGGGTGCCTCGCCCGAGTGGCAGTCCGGCGATCCGCACCAGGCTGAGCGCCTCCTGGCCCACGGCCTGCGCTCGCTGATCGCGGTGCAGCTGTCGGCAGGCGGCGTCCTGATCGGCGCGATGACGTTCTGGCGCAGCCGCGGCACCCGCCCTTTCAGCCATGATGACCTGGCCGATGCCGGGGAGATCGCGGCCATGACCGCCATCGCCCTCGACAACGCCCGCCGCTACGAGCGTGAGCGTGCCACCGCCGTGACCCTGCAGCGCAGCCTGCTGCCGCAGCACCTGCCCGGCCTTCTGGCCGTGGAGACCGATTCTGGCTACCTTCCCGCCGACACCCAGGCAGGGGTAGGCGGAGACTGGTTCGACGTCATCCCGCTGTCCGGGGCACGCGTGGCCCTCGTTGTCGGCGACACCGTCGGCCACGGCATCCACGCCGCTGCCACCATGGGCCTGCTGCGTACCGCCGTACGCACTCTGGCAGATGTCGATCTGCCGCCCGACGAGCTCCTCACCCAGCTCGACGACGTGGTCATTCACCTCACCAGCGGCGATCAGCCGGGTACCCCTGAGGACGGGACCACGCCGTCCGAACTGGCGGCCACATGCTTGTACGCAATCTACGACCCGATCTCCGGCCAGTGCACGCTGGCCAGCGCGGGCCACCCCCTGCCGTTCATCGTCACTCCCGGCAGCGCAGCGGAACTCGTCGCGGCGGAACCCGGGCCGCCGCTGGGGATCGGCGGCTTGCCTTTCGGGACCACAAAGCTGGACATCGCACCGGGCAGCGTGCTCGCCCTGTACACCGACGGGCTCCTGAGCCCGGACCGTCGTGACATCGGCCAAGGGCTCGCCGATCTGCGCAGCGCTCTGAGCCTGCCCGCCGGGACATCGCTGCGAGCAACTCGTGACTTCGTGCTCGGCACCATGCTTGCCGACAGCCCGGCGGACGATGCCACCCTGCTGCTCGCCCGCACCCGCGCCCTGCCCGCCAGCCACGTCGCCACCTGGCCCGTCCCGGCCGACCCAGCGCAGGTCGCACACGTCCGCACGCTGGTCACCAGCCAACTCGAGGCCTGGAACATGGCGGCAGCGTCGTTTACTACCACGCTGGTGGCCAGTGAGCTGGTTACCAACGCCATCCGCTACGGATCTCCCCCGATCCAGCTGCGGCTGATCCGCGACACCACCCTGATCTGTGAGGTCTCCGACGCCAGCGGCGCCGCGCCGCACCTGCGCCGGGCCCGGAAATTCGATGAGGGCGGGCGGGGCCTGCTGCTGGTCGCCCAGCTCACTCAACGATGGGGCACCCGCTATCACGACGGGAAGACCATCTGGTGCGAGCAAGCGCTGACCGCAGACTTAGGACCTGGTGACCACGAACGCCTGGCTGTGGCCAGAGCCGTCGGTGTAGTACCCGCCGGCCGTGCAGCCGCACGGCGGGGCGCACGACACCGAATTGACGATGGCGTCCCCGCCCTGGTTGAGGGTGGCAGTGCCGGGCACCTCCTGGGCATTCCGCCAGGTCCCATCGGTCTCGCTGACCACGAACGGCTGGAACTTGCCGGAGCCGTCCTTGTAGGACCCGGCCGCGCTGCAGTTGCCCGCCGCGCCGCACGACACCGAATCGGTCGTGGCGAGCCCGGCCTGGTTGAGGGCCGCGGTGCCGGGCACCTCCTGGGCATTCCGCCAGGTCCCATCGGTCTCGCTGGCCACGAACGCCTGGCTGTTGCCGGAGCCGTCGACGTAGCTGCCGCCCGCGCTGCAATCGCCCGGGGCGCGGCAGGACACCGAGAAGCCTTGGGCGACCCCGTCCTGGGCGAGGGCGGCCGTGCCGGGCACCTCCTCGGCAGTGCCCCAGGTGCCATGGGTCTGGCTGACCACGAAGGCCAGAGCGGCACCGTTCCCGTTGCCCGCATAGGTTCCGACGGCGCTGCAGTTACCCGCCGAGGCACACGACACCGCCTCTACCTGTGCGTCCAGGAACCCGCCCTGGTCCAGGCCGGCGGTGCCGGGCACCTCCTCGGCCTTGCCCCAGGAGCCATCAGTCTCGCTCACCACATACACCTGGCCGTTGTCGGAGCTGTCGGTGTAGTAGCCGCCGGCGCTGCAGTTGCCCGCCGAGGCACACGACACCGACGCGAGCGTGGCGTCCCCGCCCTGGTTGAGGGCCGCGGTGCCCGGCACCTCCTCGGCCTTCCGCCAGGTACCATCGGTCTCGCTCACCACGAACGCCTGGAGATCGCCGGAGCCGTCGGTGTAGTAGCCGCCGGCGCTGCAGTTGCCCGCCGACGCGCACGACACCGACCTGACTCCGGCGGACCCGCCCTGGTTGAGGGCGGCGGTGCCAGCCACCTCCCCGGCCGTGCCCCAGGTGCCATGGGTCTCGCTGACCACGAATGCCTGATAGTTGCCGGAGCCGTCGACGTAGTGCCCGCCGGCGCTGCAGTCACCGGCGGACGCACACGACACCTGCGCGACTCCCGCGTCCCCGCCTTGGTTGAGGGCGGCGGTGCCAGGCACCTCCTCGGCCGTGCCCCAGGTGCTGCGGGCCTGGTTCACCACGAACGCCTGGAGGTTGCCGGAACGGTCGGTGTAGTACCCGCCGACACCGCAATTGCCCGGCGACGCGCACGACACCGAAATGGTCTGAGCGTTCCCGCCCTGGTTGAGGGCGGCGGTGCCAGGCACCTCCACTGCGGTCCCCCAGGTACCTCCCAGAGCGGAACCACGGGCACGAGCGACTGTGGCCGCTGTAGCGTCGCCCGTTGCGAGCGCCGACGGGTGGCTGCTCGCCGCGCTCGCAACGCTCCCGCCCGTGCCCAGGGCCAGGGTGACCCCCGCGCCGATCAGTACCGCGCACAGTCGTGATCGCCTCATGGTCATACTCCTTGCTTTCCATGACGGTCCGCAGCAGTCAGGGTCCGCAGCAGTCAGGGTCCGCAGCGACTAGCCCGCATTGCGGTGGAGCACGTCCGCGCCCGTCGACCCTGACGCGGCCGGACGGTGCTGAGAGTCCCACGTGCCGCCCAGGCTCGCATCGTCAAGATGACTAGTTGCGAATCCGCTGACCTGGGTCACCTAGGTGTTCTCCTGAAGACTGATCGCGGGTCACTCGTACCGGCCGTCAAATCGGTCTCCTGTTTCTTCGTGAATGAAGCTGAGCCCGGTAACGGCGCCTTCTTCGACGATCCAGCGGAGAGCGTAGGTAGCGCGGTAGCTCGGCGGCCAGAAGGACGAGAACTCCCCGTCGTCGATAACCGACCACTCCCCCTGCGAGGACCGGCCCTGCTCGACGTATGTCGTTGCACCATCTGCGGTGAATACCTGCGTGGCGCCGTCCCCGAAATGCAAGGTAGCCGTGGTCAGGGCGTCCGGCATGTCCTTCGCGAGCACCAGCTCACCGTTTGCCGCATGGAGGTCATCGAACCGACTCGACATCGTCTTCTCCCTGTCGCGATCACTGCACGGAACCAGGCCCTATCCGCCGATCGGCCGCAGCCACTATCCCGGCTCGGAGCAGTGGCCGACATCGCCAAGGTGGCTAATTTCGATGGGCACCTACAAGCCGGATGAGTCCCGCGTCGCCGACCACGGCGTCGGGGTGGTCCGAGGGACACGCCAGGGTGCTGACCACAACCGGGGCTGTCTTGCTCCAGTTACCGCTGACCTGTCCCGGAAGTCCCCTGGCCCGGCTGCGGGGGCGGATGAAGCCGTACCCGGCGCTGGATCAGAGGCAATACCCGGCCAGCGCGCGGGGGGAGGGCCGGCCAGTCCATCGAATCGACGGGAACACCGAAATCCCAGAGCTGAGCTGTCACGGTGGTCGTCACCAGCATGGTGACGACACCCCGCTCCGTCGCTGGTGTCACGGCCCGGATTTGCCGGACGTGCTCGTTATCTACCCAGACCGCGTACCCCGCAGTGGTGCCGCTGACGGTGACGGCGATCTTACGGCAGCGTGTCTCGCGTACCGTCTCCTGTCCTGCGTACCGGGCCGCGGTCACCGACCGCAGGCACATGAGCAGTTCCAGCGGGTCCTCTTTCTCCACATGGGCATTCGGCACGCTGTCCAGGCCCTGCTGCGGCCTGCTGATGAACATGGTGAGGGCGAGCATGCCGGGATCCCACGCGACCTGATGGCGCTGAAACCGCCGGGCGGACGGTTCGATGATGCCCCGTGCCATGCCCGGACCCGCGGTGCGCAGCCGCATGCGGGCCTGCTCAGGCACGACGTAGTCCCAGGCGGTCTTGGCGGCACTGCCGGCCAGCCGCTTGAACGGGCCGGGACGGTGCCGGTCCTGGACCGCCACCGTCCCCGGGCCGGCCGTCACCTCTTTGCATACCTCGAACCGGGCGCTGGAGGCCGCCAGCGTGGTCTGCACCCGGGAGATGACCTCATCCCGGGCCGCCGCCTGGTCCGCGGCTGCGGTACGGCCGAGCTTGCGGGCGGCGACGCTGTAGGGCTCTCCACTGGCGGCCATCTGCGCGCGGACTGACTTCTTGCGGGCACGATCCCGGGTCACTGCAAGTCCCTCCGGCAAGGCCCCACGCACCCCGCCAGGACGACACATACCTGCTTCCCGGGGAAACGCGAGTCAGTGACCCTTGTCCTCGTCACCAGGATCAGCGTGGGCGCAACCCCGGCTCGGAGCGGGCGGGCGCAACCGCCGCTGCCCCCACCATAAGCGAGCCCGCCACACAAAGAAAGCCCCGCATGCCGGGAGGGTCACCCCGCATGGCCCCTTCCCTTGCCCTACCGTGCTGAAGATCAGAACAGACAATCTGCGAGCGCTTAGCGGCACAGCCGGGCCAGCCATAGGCAGAGCCGAATCGAAAGCGATCGAAGGCGATGCACCAGCACCAGTGTGACCGTCTCAGGCTCGGCATACTGTTTCAAGTCGTTTAGGCCGTTTCCCGCATAGCCGAGCGGAAGCCCGCGGCGATCCCGCCGCCACGAACTTTCCGAGAAGCCCGCAGCGTCGAGCCGACGGTTTTACAGTACGCCCCTCCCCCACCATCGGAATGTAAATGGTTTCGTGGCCGCTATGACGCGGGAAGCGCGGGCGGGTGTGCGCGGCGGCGGAGCAGTGGCGTGATGCGGTAGCTGACCAGTTCACGCATGACAAGTGCGGTATTGGTGCGCTCGACGCCAGGGATCGCCAGGATCTGCCCGGCGATGCGGTAGAGGTCGTCGGCGTCGGCGGCGGCCACGTGCACGAGGAGGTCGGTCTGACCGCTGATCCCGTCGACCTGGAGGACTTCGGGGATGCTCGCGAGCGTGGCCGCGACCTCGTCAAGGAGGCGCTGGGTGACCTGGGTGGTGATGTAGGCGGTGAGCGGATAACCGAGAACTGCGGGCGGGACCTGGCGCTCGAATGAATCGACTACGCCCTGGTGCTCCAGCCTGGTCAGCCTGGCCTGGACGGTGTTGCGCGACAGCCCAGTCTGGGTGGTGAGCGTGACAGCGCTGGCGCGGGGCTGCGTAAGGAGGGCAAGGAGCAGGCGGGCGTCGATCGCGTCGATGCGGTTCCGATTGTGCACAATGCTCGCCTTCGGCCGGGAGCAGTCAACTTGAGCTATGCGATCTGCTCAATAAGCTAGAGTTAGGTTGAGCAGATATCTCCTCTAGTGATATGAGCTTAGCCTAATATGCACAACTAGTCGTCCGAGATTGGTGATCAGACGGTGAGCATCGCCGCTGAGCGGCCGCTAGCGGAGGCGAGCACCTCCGGCGCGCTGCGGGAAATCGAACGCCGGGTGCTGTGGCTGGCCACAGCGATCGTGCACGAGGCGAACCTGGTGCGCCCCAGCCTGGACGGGCTCAAGGTGGGTGGCCACCAGACGTCCAGCGCGTCGATGGTGTCGATCATGACGTCACTGTGGTTCCGGCATCTGCGCCAGCAGGACCGGGTGTCGGTGAAGCCGCATGCCTCCCCGGTGCTGCACGCGATCAACTACCTGCTCGGCGAACTGGACGAAAAGTACCTGCCAACGCTGCGCGCCTTCGGCGGGCTGCAAAGTTACCCCAGCCGGTCCAAAGACCCTGACCCGGCCGATTACTCAACCGGGTCGGTGGGCATCGGCGCCACCGCCCCGGTCTGGGGTGCGCTGGCCCGCAGGTATGCCGAGGCCGCGTTCGGCGGCGTCGGCACTGGACGGCAGTACTCGCTCCTGGGCGACGCCGAACTGGACGAGGGCGCGGTGTGGGAGGCGATCGGGGAGCCCGCCGTCGCGGATCTGGGTGAAATCGTGTGGGTGGTGGACCTGAACCGCCAGTCGCTGGACCGTATCGTGCCTGGTATCGCGGCGGGCCGCCTGCAGGGCATGTTCGCCAGCGCCGGCTGGCAGGTGCTTACCGTTAAGTACGGGCGCCTGCTCGAAGAGCTGTTCACCCGGCCGGGCGGGAACGAACTGCGCGCGCGCATCGATGGGATGCCCAACCCCGAGTACCAGCGCCTCCTGCGCTGCACGCCAGCCGAACTGCGGGAACGGCTTCCTGACGGCAGCGCGCCGACCGCCGCGCTGATCTGCGGACTGGATGACCAGACGCTGACGGAGGCGATCCGCAACCTCGGCGGGCACGACCTCGCCGCGCTCGACCAGGCGTACGCGTCCATCGACGACACCCGGCCCACCGTGATCTTCGCGTACACGATCAAGGGGTACGGGCTGCCAACCCAGGGCCACCCCCGCAATCACTCCGCGCTGCTGACCAATGGGCAGCTGCGGGAGCTCGCCAGCCGGCTCGGCACCGACCCTGACCGGCCCTGGAGCCGGTTCGCGCCGGACAGCGACGCGGGCCGGCTGTGCGCCGCCGCCGCGCGCCGGCTGCGGCGGCCCGAGTACCCGCTGCAGCCGGTGCCCGCGATCCCCGCCGACATCGGCCGCACGCCCGCCGGCACTGCGTCGACGCAGGCCGCGCTCGGCCGCGTGCTCCTCGACCTGACCAGGGAGGCACCGGAAGCCGCCCGGCGTGTGGTGACCCTCAGCCCGGACGTCAGCTCCTCAACCAACCTCGGGGGCTGGATCAACAAGATCGGCGTGTGGTCACCCGGCGACCGGACCGACTGGTTCGCTGATGACACAGAATCTGCGCTGCACTGGCAGGAGAAGCAGACCGGCCAGCACATCGAGCTGGGCATCGCCGAAACAAACCTCGCGGGCCTGCTCGGCGAGCTCGGGGCAACCTGGAGCCGCTGGGGACAGCCCCTGCTGCCCATCGGCGTCCTGTACGACCCGTTCGTCGAACGGGCGCTCGAGCCGTGGTCGTTCGGCATCTACGCGGGCGGCCAGTCCATCCTCGTGGGCACGCCCTCAGGCGTGACCTTGGCCCCGGAAGGCGGCGCGCACCAGTCGGTCACCACGCCGTCGATCGGGATCGAGCAGCCGGGCTGCGTCAGCTACGAGCCCGCCTTCGCCATCGACGTGGAGTGGACCTTGCTCGCCTGTCTTGCCCAGCTGGGCAAGCCCGGCGGCACCTCGGCCTATCTCCGGCTGTCCACCCGGCCGGTGGACCAGGGCCTGGCGGCCGTGCCGGGCGACCGGGCCGCCCGTGAACGGCGACGGCGGCAGGTGGTCGCAGGCGCGTACCGGCTGCGCCGCACTCCTGACCCGCAGGTGACCATCGCCGCGATGGGCGCGGTCGTCCCCGAGGCACTCGCCGCCGCCGAGCGCCTCGACGCGGCCGGCACCCCCGCGGACGTCATCTGCGTGACCAGCCCCGGCCTGCTGTTCAAGGCCCTGCTCGCGCGGCAGGGCAGCGCGGACGCGCCGGCCTGGATCCTGGACCAGGTATTCCCCGCCTCCCGCGCCACCCCGCTGGTCACCGTCCTGGACGGGCACCCGCACACCCTCGCGTTCCTGGCCACCGTCAACCAGGTGCCGAGCATCACCCTCGGCGTCACCGGGTTCGGCCAGTCGGGGTCCATCCAGGACGTCTACCGCTACCACGGCATCGACACCGACAGCATCGTCCGCGCCAGCCTCGACCTCGCTAGCCGGTAACGCCGGGACTCCCACCCCGGCAGCTGTAACCGAACCTGCGAGCGGGTCACCTCAGATCTCAATGACACATGAGGCACGGGCTCCTCAAGCGGGCACGCGGACCACATCCCCAAGCTTTTACGTGCCGCCGCTGTTCAGTGACCACGGATTCCTACGAAACACCCTATGATCCCACGACACGGTCCAGGGCACGTGCGGAGCGGCCGAGGCCCGGCAGCCTGCCTCTCGCCCAGGACACCGTGTTTTGCACAACACTGTGTGGCTGCTGCTACTCAACCGACCGCTATACAATCAAACGTCGTTTGGATACTCTGGTGTTGATAAGGCTATCCTGTGTGACGCAGAGCGCGAGGTGGGTGACCCTCAGCTGAAGGTCGGTCGGCGGTCAGCTCACCGCTGCTTGGCCTGTAGCGACGCGACTCCTCCTGCCTGCCGATCTCACCGACGCGAGGAGTCGATCGTGACCACCGCACCCGGAGAGGCTGCATACCCCACCCTGTTCTCCCCCATCCGCATCGGGCCGGTCATGGTCCGCAACCGGGTGGTGATCACTGCGCACGGCACGAGCGAGGCCTTCCGCCATCCCGGCATGAGCCCAGCCGCCTACATCGAGTACCTGCGGCGGCGGGCGGCGGGCGGCGCTGGCCTGATCATCTGTCAGCCGATCCTGTCCGATCCGCTCCACAGCATCACCGAGGAGACCATCGACCGGCATGGCCGCCTCGTCCAGGCCGTACATGGTGAGGGTGCCACCTTCCTACTCCAGATGACCCACCTGGGCGCCTTCGCGCGTTCCGAGGCTGACGTCCGGCGCCCGCCGCTGATGGGCTTCGAGAACACCCAGTCTGCGGCGGGCGAGACCGCGCATCGGATGACCTCGGCCGAGATCGAGCTGATGATCGAGGGCTACCGGCGGGTCGCGGAAATGGCCGCGACGGTGGGTTTCGACGGGGTGGAGGTGCACGGCGCGCACGGCTACATCGTCCAGCAGTCGCTGACGCCCGCGTTCAACTCGCGCGAGGACGAATGGGGCCGTGACCGCACAATGTTCGTCCGGCGCCTGCTCGCGACGGCCCGGGCCGAGATGGGCCCGGACCGGATCGTCGGCTACCGCACGCCCACTGACGACCTGCAGTCGCCCGACGACGGCGGGATCGGCCCGGTGGGCATCGCCGAGATCGTCCGCGTCCTGCTGGCCACCGGCACGATCGACGTGCTCAACACCACCATCGGCGACGGGGGCGCGAGCTACGCCCGGGCAATCCCGAACTATCGCTACGGCGAGGCGCCCAACATTCCCGCGGTCACCCGGCTCCGGGAGGCGGTGGTGATCGACGTGCCGGTGATCGGGGTCGGCCGCATCGTCTCGCCCGGGCTGGCGGAGTCCCTGCTCGCCTCGGGAACGTGCGACCTGGTCGCGATGACCAGGGCGCACATCGCCGACCCCGATCTGGTGGCCAAGGCACGCCGCGGGGCGGTGCACCGCATCCGCCCCTGCGTCGGCGCGAACGTCTGCGTCAACCGCAAGCTGCAGGGCTATCCCGAGATCAGCTGCTTCCACAACCCCACGGTCCTGCGCGAGACCGAGCTGGCCGTCCGCCCGGCCGAGGCCGCGCGGGACGTGCTCGTGGTGGGAGCCGGCCCGGCGGGGCTGAAGGCGGCGGAGGCCGCTGCGCTGTGCGGGCACACCGTCACCGTGGTCGACGACGGCCCCCGGCCGGGCGGGCGGTTGCGCGCGGCTGAGAACACGGCCGCGCTCGGCCTGGTCAGCGCCGTCGACTACCTGGTGGCCGAGCTCGCCGAGCACGGCGTCAAGGTGCGGACCGGCACCACGGCCGACGAGGCCTTGCTGCGCGAGCTGGCTCCGGACCACGTGGTGCTGGCCACCGGCGGCCGCCCGGTCACCACCGCCTATCCGAACGCGGCCGAAGGTGTGGTAACCAGCAGCGCCGACGCGCTGTCGGCGCCCGGCCGGGAACGGGTGCTGGTCTTCGACGCGATCGGCGCCAACGAGGGCCCGCTCGTCGCCGAGTCGCTCGCCCAGCGCGGCGCGGCCGTCGTATACCTGACCAGCTGCGAGACGATCATGCCTTGGGGCGGCCAGCTGCACCGTTACGAGATCCCCGGCATCCTGCGCAGGCGCTGCGAGCAGGTGATCACCGGCGGGCTGCCCGGAGACGTCGACGGCAGACACGTTATCGTCGTCCGGCCCGACGGCGACAC